>Ga0102820_1000003_pt1 | contig 130951 bp, 163 predicted proteins | sample ColrivemetaGS709_FD_78192 | JGI IMG/M metagenome (GOLD analysis project Ga0102820, IMG submission 78192) | Estuarine microbial communities from the Columbia River estuary - Ebb tide non-ETM metaG S.709 | ecosystem: Environmental > Aquatic > Marine > Intertidal zone > Estuary | place: USA...
ATTTATAATAAAATAAACCCCCAATTAAGGGGGTCTATAGGGTTTGTGGCAAATTATTGAGTGAGAGAGAGAGAGAGATTTGCCACAAGAGAGAACAATTAGTTTAATCAATGAATAGGTGCTTGTATCCTTTCTTCTCGACAGTCCTTACTTTAGGGTTTGGTGCTTTGTAGCCAGCCAATTCTATTTCACGATTTAAACGAGATACCATATCGAATACTTCAGCAACCTTTTCAATCTCGCTCTTTCTGTAAGAGCCGACATAACTTGAATCAGATTTTTTCATTTCATGATTTAATTTCATTACACTATATCCTGTATTCTATTTCCTTCATCATTAGTTCCTGGGATTATATGGACAGAGCCATCTTCCATCTCTATCAATTCTACAACTCCAGACTTGTGTAACTGTTGTAATATAGTTTGTACCGATACTTCGATACCATTCTTCATCCCTTGACTATACGCTTGAGTTTGATAGCGATGCATACTTACTATGAAAAAAGCAAACAGTATAAATAACATCCAATATTCTAAAAACATAATTCTAATTCCACAATACAATCTTCAGCAAGTTTACTTTCCATATCATATGCCTCACGTTCCCAAGGGCAATCTTCATACTTCGATTTACTATAATCTTTTTCTTTCCAAAGGATCTTACCATCAACACAGCGAAGTTCCCTACGAGCATATTGCTTAACATGTATCATTTCATGACAGATCGTAGCAACTAGATCCTCAACTGGGAGAGATTTACTGATACTCAGCTCAAATTCAGAGTTTGTATCACCTTCAAGACAGTACCCGAACGCTTTTTCTAATTCTTCGAAGTTCAGCGTAATTTCTAGAGTACTATGGCGTGGGAGCAGTTTAAAGACGCACCAGCTAATAATCCTATCAGCAAGTTCTCGCTCTACCTTTCTTCCGCCATTTACCTCGATATAGTTCATCAGCAAATCTCCCCCAGAGAATTAATACATATATTATATATTAAAATTCAAAGAAAAACAACAACTATTTTACTTAATTCCCGCAATAATTCCAGCAACAAAATCTGTTGTGGTATTAGTTTTTATAGAGATATCTATGATGCTGTATCCAGCATTATACAATTCCTGTATCTCAAGGATAACATTACCAATTTTAGACATATATACCCCATTCAGCAAATAATTCTTCAGTATCTTCAGGTTTAGAAGTGGTAAAATCATTACCAGTCTTCGGCGAAACAAACTTGAGTTGACTCAAAAGGTAGTCTTTAGACCAACCATCATCTAGATTGATACGTTGTTCGTCAACCCAATCTTCAAGAGGTCGAACGCCTACAGGATACTCCTTGTAGTATAGGTCGTTCGAACCAAACGCAGCCATAACAAAAGCCAGAGCATCAGCCTCACGACCGAGGTCTTCGACGAGATAATCACTACCACCTTTCATCTTCCAGCTATTTGTACCGCTTTTGAAAGAACCCTCTTCAGCGTGAGAGCCATAATTCTCGATAAGCTGGGTAGAAACAATATACTTCATAATCTATTCTCTATCAATTAATACACTTATTATACTATAATCAGACCTAAAAGTAAAGCCTTTTTTTGAATTAAGCCACAACTTTGTATGGCGTATCCCACTCACCAAAATTGATATCAGTATAATGACTTCTATTAAAGTAATCAGTCATAGCATCATCTTCATTGAAGTAATCTGGACCCTTCATCGCAGCAAGAAGTTCAGAGATAAACGATACCAACTTGGGGTTGTTAGCATAGTGATCCTGATACCAATGCTCATTTACTTGATAATGACTCGTGGGATCAAACTTAACTTCACCCTCTTTCAGTTTAACAACAAGAGTCATATGATGTCTAACAGAAATAGAACCCTTAACTTTGTACTTCTTAAGGACTTCTTTAATAGCAGGAGCAAGTTTCTTTTTATCTTCTTGGGATACATAAGCCATAATAATATTCTCTCTCAGATTAAGCAGATTTGTTTACATAGGTATTGTGGTTTTTAATGAACCATCTTTCCACAACAGGATAACCATCAGCATCTTCATCAGTGATGACATAGGCAACAGTCTTCAATACACGAGCATATCTCCAACTGTTTTCAGCCACCCATACTTTATGGGGATAGTTCTTACTTGAAACGAAATGCTCAGGTTCATCATTCACAGAAAACTCAAAAAGGTTTTCATAATCTTTCTCGACGAAAGAACCAACGATAGTAGCATCATATTCGAAGTAAGTTTTAGTCGGGGCAAAAGCCATATTTCAACACTCTCTCAATTAATTACAAGAGTATTATAACCCGATTCTAAACAAAAAGCAACCTTTTTATTGAATTATTTTAACTTTTTTTATATCGATTTGTTATATGCTTATTACTCTGAGATATAAGAGAGACCGAGAGGGAATATCTCTCCAATGCATTGGGCAACTGCTCTTGCTACTTCCATATGCTCTTTCTGCGTACCATTACCAGAGCGCAACTCAATGAAGTGTATCCATGAGCGAATAGACCCTTGCATATATAAACGAGACTTGGTTAATCCTTCGGGTAATACTGCCCTTGCTTGCTCTTTGGCAATACCCTTTTCAAGTGCCCAGTTATATGCTTTCTCGGCTGCAGAGATAACGCTTTTCTGCGCTGCTTCCCAGTTCTCCATCAATGCTTTATCTTCCGAATCAATACTATTCTGACGGTTCTTAGTGTCTTGTAGTCTTGCTTCTCGGATAACAAACTGATCCCCAAACTCTGACGGATCCGCATATCTTTGAGAGAACTCTTGGAAGGCAAATGATCGGTGACGTAAAATCTGCCTTGCAATATCCCGAGTGGTTTCTATTTCTAGAGTAGCTGATGCCATTTCAAATGGCGACCAGTGCTTATGTTTTGCTAGATAGTTTAACAAACGCTCCGAAGTCTCAGAGTTAATTTGATTACTAGGATTAGAGACTCGAGCACAGAATGCGATCAAGTCTTGAATGTCGTCCATACCTTCAGTCTGGAATGCTTCGGTTGGCTGGGTATGTCCTACAATTTGTACTTTCATTTAGTCACCTTACTTTATTATACTTGGAAACCGCTGTAATCACGTTTCTCGTTATTTCCCCATGTCGCCACAGGTTTATCATTGGCTGGCGTAGTTGGTGCTGCAGAGTCAATTAGATTCTGAGCAGATTCTTCTACATCATATAGCTTCATCTTAGACCTATCAACCCCAACAACAAACCGCTTGTTTGCTCCAGGATCATTATATCTATTCTTCAATTGCTTCACTAATATCTGACCTAACTGCTCGAGTTCCTCGCTACTGATCAGGGCAAACATAAAGTCCGCAGTAGCAGGTAGACCAAACGATTCAGAAGTATCTTCAAGACCAACATCAGAGTTACCATAACCAGATCTTGTAGTCTGAGTTGCCGACATGATAGGAACGTCAAACTCTACAGCAAGACCACGTATCTCTTCAGCAATAGACTTGATCAAAGAGTAGGTATTCACCGAGCCACCCAGACCTTTCATACGAGACGATGAACAGATATTAAGATAATCAATATAGATTACATCTGGTATAAAGTTCTTCTTCAACTTCAACTCGTTCAGTAACGCACGGAAGTGACCAACATGCGCAGATCCAGTAGGATATTCTTTGATGATTAGTTTGCCTTGAGTTTTCTTAGCAATCTTCTCGACCTTACTATCAAACATTTCTTTAGATAAAGTCTCAAGCTGATCAATAGGAAGATTCATTAAGTTCGCATCAATACGTTCAGCAATACGCTCTTCAGCCATTTCCATAGTAATGTAAAGAACATTTTGACCCTGAGATAGGTTTGCTCCAGCACAGTGACACATGAACAAAGACTTACCAACACCAGTACCAGCCATTGCGATATTCAGAGTCTTACGAGGCAATCCACCTTTAGTGATACGATTGAAGTAATCAAGATCAAATGGTATACGAACTTCTTCACGATGATAGAACTCATAACGACCCTCAGCACTATCAACATAATCATGACCAACACTGCGGTCAAACGAGATGCCCAATGCTTCGGATAGGATATCGGGCAATGCGTTCTTGCTTAGTGTTTGGTGTTTACCGTCAATGATATTGATAGATTCTAGGATAGCAAGGTGAATGGCTCGATCCTGACACCATTTCTCTGTAGACTGCATAAGCCAAGTTTCATCAACAGCTTCAACAGTCTCAAACATCTGCTCGACCTGAGAACTGATCTCGCCAACATCTACACCACGTAGGTCGGCTGAGTCCAGTTCAATCAGGAATGCTTCTCTGGTAGGCAGGTTGTTAAACTTAGCTACAAAGTTGCCGAGTTCTTGAAACACAAACGAAGTAGATTCAGAGAAATACTCAGCCTTCAGAAATGGTATAACTTGACGAGCGAAGTGCTCGTTCTGAATTAGGTTCCTGAGTATTGTTGTTTCCAGATTCGCTTGCATCTTCACCACCTATCCTATAGTCTTCTTTACCATCAAATGCAGACATAATTATATCTCTTAATATGTCCCCAGTTAGCATTTTAAAATCATCATCACCTTCAAGTGCAGCGGATTCCTCTTTAGGTTCAAGTACACCCATTTCGAAATTTAGCTTTGCATGATCATGCTCAGGGACTTCCTGAGCACTCACTGCACCATAACCTACAACTACATCCTTGTATTTGCCATCAGTAATACGCACGCCCCAGCTGTCATAGCCTTCAACGTCGATTAACTCATAACTCACCATTGGCGATCTCCTCCATGTCAATGGTAGTAACACCACCGACACCAAACTGGTATTGCTTCTTGATAAACTCTTTGAAGTCAGAGTTAGCAAAGATTGGCTCCCAGAAAGATTCTTCTTGGGTGGCTTTCATACGAACCTTTTGACCCATCTCGCCAGTGCTTTGATCAACAGTAGCATACCAACCATTACTCGGTTTAATCACATATCCGCCAACAAGGGCAACATCAAGTAATCCAGAGTAATTAACGATACCGCCATCAAAAGTTACCTTGATTGGGATCTTAGATTTCTCTCGAACAAACCTTGACTTTTCTACGTTGATTACAAAGTCATACCCTTCAATCTCACCTGAGCTCAGTTTGTTTTGACGTCTACCAACAATCCAGATATTATCTGCAGAGTAGTAGATACCAGTACCGCCAGATACAATATCTTTAGGGAACAATCCGATTTCCTTATAGGTATGATTGATAGCAATCAAAGGAATATTCTTCATGGTTAGGTATGGGGTGGTCATACGGAATAAACCTTTCAACGCTTTGGCTCGAGACATGTCAGCAACTGACTTCTCATTCAATGCGTCTTCAAGTTCTTTCTTAGATGCTAAGTTACCAATTGAATCGATTACTACAATAACCTTTTCATCACGAGCAAGATTATCAAGCTGACCAACAAGGTCGAACTTTAACTCTTCAACGTCTTTGATAGGGGTGTGTAGAACACGATTAATATCGATACCGAACGATTCGAAGTATGATTGCGGTGAACCAAATTCTGAATCATAGAAAAGCATTACGGCATCGTCATACTTGCGAAGATAAGCTGCAGCCATCTTTAAAGCAAAAGAAGTTTTGAAGTGTTTACTCGGTCCAGCCAAGACTGTAAGACCTGAAGTAAGACCACCATCTACATCACCCGACAATGCGACGTTCATCATAGGAACGTCTGTCGGGATAATATCTTTTGTATTAAAGAAGGCTGAATCAGCTAGTGTATCGCTTTCTTTAATCTTCGAATTTTTTCGAAGTTTATCCATCAAACTCATAGTTTATCTCCAATTAATGAGACCATATTATAACATATTATTGAACAAAAGTAAAGCGATATTTTACTTTGGACGCTTCGGTAGACTATTCGAGACTTTGCTCTTAATTTTTCTGATCAACTCGTGCTTAGTTAAACCTTTGTGTAGTTTACAGCCAAGATCTTGTCCATAGACGTACAATTGCTTTGAGTTATAACCCGAAATGGATTGGATTTGTTCTCGAGCTTTACGCAACGCTTCATCATACACTGTCTGAGGATCATCAGATTCTTCCTCTACTGGTACTTCTTCAGCAGGAGCCTCTTCTTTAGACTCAATGAATGCTTCTGGGGACAAATTCTCAATAATAGGATCATCGCCCAAGTCAGGGGTTTCTTCTGCTTCTGCTGGAGTAAACTCTACTACAACATCGTCATCAGTAGAAGTATCTACCTCTACCTCTACCTCTACTTCAGTTAATTCTGTTTCTTCTACAGATTCCGCATCGTTAATTGCTGCTTGAATCTGCGCCTTAGTCATTTTGTCTGTTACGTCCAGACCCATCTCTTTAGCTTTCGCTAATAGTTTTTTCTTAGTCATTTTAGACCCTCGCCTTTTGTATTCTTCGAACCATTTCTTTTTTAACAAGACCTTTGTGTAGTTTAACTGACTCACTAGCACCCAATTCAATTAACTGAGTTCTTGTAAGTTCCATCAACTCTTCATCAGTTTGTTTCGTTTTTAGATCATTTAATTCGCTGTTACAAAATAAGTCTTTAATAGATTTCAAAAAGTTTAACATTATATTACCTCACTGTTACGATAAGCATACTCAATAGCCGAGTTTGCCTCTAATTTAATTGGTCGTTTTTCATACCAATTGCCTGTTTCCCGATCCAATTCCCGCATAAGTATTTCAATCTCAGAGTCTGTGATCGGATAACCTTTGCGGATAGCATTGAATGCGAGAGAAACCATAAACTGGTACATCTTATGATACCAACCAGTTTCAGAAATAATACGATACTCAGCCAACATCTGCTTATTTACAAATGGGCAGTCGTAAATACCATTCCAGTTATATTTATTCTTATTCTCTAGCTTAGTTTTGCGATGAGCAATAACTTCTTTCTGTAATTCTTCAGGTAAACGGTCGAGAAAGTTGTTACCTGTTTTCTTTTCAATATAAGGATGCTTACTGAGAAGACTATCGATACCAATATCTCCGCCAGAACGTGTAAAGAAAAAACTATATGACCCAGAATAATCTGCAGGGATATAGTACATTCTACTTAGATCTTTAGTTTGACGATCGGAGAGATTACCTATCTCTGTATTCAAAGCATGCCAGAAGTGTTTGATTTTATCAGCAGGAACGTGTTTGTCTAATTTAAATACTAATCTGAATTTAGGTTTATCTTCTGTGCTACTCGCAGTAGAGTAACACATATAGTACCATTCAGGAGGGACTATCGAGTTAAGTTCTTGTTTAAGATCACCTTTAAATTCATGTTCATCGACATCTACTGCGCACCACCCCGCCCATGCAGTAACGTTTACATTTCTTCTAGTCGTATTTGGTTCATAAATTGCGGGTGAGATTAAGTAAGCATCATGCTTATTCTCTACTGCAGCTTTACTCAACCCAAGAAACGTATTTTCAAGATATTCCCACTTCTCGAAGTTCATACGCTTATGAGTTTCATTATCGAAACGATTTTTAAATATAGTTAAACAATAATCCATAATAACCCCTATTATACTATAGATGATAGTATAAAGTCAACTACTTTTTTCGTGTCGTCAACGTTTTCGTGCCTCATTTCTTTGACACATCCTTCTTCTTCACCAAATAGAGTAACCTTGTCGCCATACTTCTCAGCAATACGACTTACTTTAGTCTTTACAGTTTGGATGAATTTGTCACTTTGGTTTGAACCACGTTGCACGTATCTCCGTTGCCTTTCCTCGTCAGATACAGTCAAGTGAACAATAACTTTGTCGTCAAAGCAATCAAAGAAACCTCCATTATTGAGTCTGTCACCCTCGCCAATTACTACCTCGTCACGATCTTCGCTATAGTATTCAATTGCTTTGGGTGCTACCGCCATTGATAGTCTATCGGTGCCAGAGAACGTCTCTCCTTCCTCGTACTTGCCTAGAACACGTAGGTGTCCAGAGGTATGACTATCGAGTAGATCGATTGGTCGGTTAGTAACCCAATCATTATAGCGACTCATAAACTCTTTCATTACAGTAGACTTACCGCATCCTGGAAGTCCAATCAAATATATTAGTTTCATATTATACCTTTACATAAATGCGTCAAGACCCATTACCACTTGACTGTCTTCGTTAAACATCCAATTCAATCTATCAATGTTGCCAGTTGATACAAACTCAGAATACTTAGACTTATTGATAACCCTAGTTTCATATACACGCTCGTCTAGAGTTTCCTCACGAGCCTGCCACAATACTTCCCATTCAATACCAGCCCAGTCATCTGCTTCGACTTTACGGATCTCTTCAGCAACTCTATCATTATAGTAACCCAAGTATCTACCATGATGCTCACGGAATATCTTCTTGAATGCGCAGAGAGCAGTTTCCATAGTGAATGTATTTAGATCTTTATCAAGGTGAGAGAATCTACTCTTCATCTCAACTAGTATAGACTTTGCCTCATCCTCTAGCCACTGATATTCATCTGGCGTAAGTTTAGCATCATACCAATCATCTTTACCGAGAGCCATACACAAACCATTGCGGTGAGATCTAGAACCACCATAATCCTTTAAGAGTAAAGTCCTAGGAACGTTAGGTATATGGGCAGTATGGTTTAGATGCTGTAGGAAGAACCAAGTAGAGTATCTACCAAACTTATAGAACTTGTCTGTAACTGCGTTGTATAGGTTATCAAAGTTGACATACTCGTTATCACCCATAAGAGACTCGAACGATTCACGCTGAGATCTAGATCCAACAAACTCCGCATAGGACTTGAACATATCTGGCAAATGACCTTTTGACCACTTAGTGTCTGTTTGATATCTGAGACGTTTATAGTTCTCAGTGTTCCAAAGACTCATGCGGTCATAGGTAGCAAGTTCGAAGTCGGGGAACTCGTTGATAAGGATCCAAGCGGTCGGCAGATAATATGTGTTGCCATATAACCAAGACAACCATATTCTCTGCTCTGAGTTATGCTCGAATCTATCATTGAGGTAGTTAGTCATCCATACGGCAGGGTCGCAGTCTTTATATTCTACCGACCAAGCATACCACTTTATGAATGCTTCTCTACGATTTTGTTTTAATCTATAATCCATATTACTCTTCAAATGCAGGAAGTACATCAACCTGAATATCTAGCTGGTGGAAGTTGATGGTATCTTTTAGGTCTTTTAACCAAGAGCCATCTTCATGCTCAGCGATCTCCATCTTAGAAGTATAGTGAAGAACAATAGCACCTTTATCGGCACTGACGTTTTTCATTCTACGACATATATAACCAAACGCTTGACCATGTTTTGCTTTAGACATCTGAGCATGAACAGTAGCGATATTATCCTTACCATAGTTTTCCCATTCATACCGCTCAAAGAACGCATCATCATAAGCAATGATGTTAGATTGATACTTCAGAGATGCCTCTGTTTTCTGTATGCGGTTTTGAACAGACTTAAACAAACCACTTAGCTTTTTCTTAGAGGGGATTACAAGGATGAATCTATCATAGATTAGTTTCCTTGCTCGCTCCTCTTGTAGCGGTTGCGATATATCAAGTTTCTGCTCGAGGATGAAGTTTTGCATCTGGCGTTTGATATCTTCATCGCTATTATACTCACGAATCTTATCACCCTCTTTGTTCATTAACATACCAAAGAAGTTGTAGTTCGTTTTCCTAGTTTTCTCATTAGAGCCAAACTCCGACTCGTTAATAAAGATAACAGGAGCAGTAGATATTCCTCGGACTTTCATAAGGGCAGCAGTTCGGTTGTTACCATCTAGGATAGTACGCTCGCCATCAGATTTAACCACAACTGTAATCGGGTCGAGTAACTCAGATATCTTCTCTGGGTTCTCTTCCATAGCGTTTACTAGTTTACTCACATGATGTGGCTTAATAGTTTCTACACGGACTTGGTTCTTACTGTACGATGATAACTGGTTCAAAGGCACTTGTTGAACATCGTATTTGCTACCTGCTATATTATCGGCAATTGTTTTGATTCTTTGATTCTCATCAGCAAAGGAGTTTTCGATTTCAATACCGTCAGTCTTACCCTCGATATAATCAATAATAACTTCCTTCATCTCTGGAGTGATAAGTGCCTCGTCAACACAATGCGCATTATTCTTATAATTGTACATGAGGTCTCTGGATACTTTGGTGCCATACTTGAGGGCAAACCACTCAAGGGTTTTTGCGATATCTAGATCTTGCTCTTTGCCCACATAGATTATACTGCGTTTGAGTAGACCACAACTGTAGTCTTGCCAAAACTCTGGATTCTCGGATGATGAAATGTAGAATGATTTACCAGCTGGTTGTAACCCGATATACATCTTACTGGATTCAATATTGCGATATGCATAAACATATACGTTATTAGTCAACACGTGCTTTTCTCCTCTATTCGGTCAAGCAAGTAGTATTATATAATAAAATGACACAAAAGTAAAGGTTTTTTTTAAAAGAATTCTGTGAGTCCTTCTGGCTCTACAAACACTTCAACACAACCACCTTTACCTTTCTTGTTTACTGCAGCAAAGATTGTTGGGTCTGATATATCATAGTAACCATCTTGAAATGTATTATTGATACGGAACATTGATAATTGACATCCGCTTTTCTGTTTACCTAGAAACTGAAACCCACATTTCTCGTAAAAGGCAACAGCATCTGGCTCGGACGAAACACGGTAGTATAGTGCTTTATCTGCCTTTGCCCTTTGTAAAGATTCGATACAAAGTGTTCTACCGACCCCTTTACCTCTATGATTAGCAAAAGTATGAAGCAGTTGAAGGTTCGCTACTTTTGGCGAACGTTTTGACACAGTTGTGATGATTGCTCCGAGTAAGTCGTTACCGTCCCAGAGACCAATGCAATAATCCCACTGCCCCTGCATGTTCGCCTTTGTTACAAATGTTTTGGCGAACTTGTCTGCAGGATCAGTAGTAATGGCAGAAGTAAATTCTTCTGCTGTAGTTTTACGCAACTTCATGGTATTCACGCTTTTTAGTTCCACGTTCTTTAGCCCATTTAGTTTTCTGATGACCGACCCACTGGTTCAAATTCCAATCAAATGGAGGGAACTCATAGTCTCCTTCCGATAGTATTTCTTTTACGCTTGGACCACCGTTTAGGGCAGCATCTATAAATGCTTCAACGAAGCGGAACATAGACTCCATATGCTTGCGTTCAGTTGTAGCACGGAAGCAACGGAACTCTATCGTACCAGTGTGTTTCATACAATAGGTATTGATAGCATATCTGAAAGGTCTACCCATAGAAACTCCATCCTTACCTGCTGCGTGTAACTTGATAAAGTGATCAAAGTCGGTAGCAAGATTCATGATATTGTTTGCCATGTATTCAGGCATTTGACGACCACCATCATACTTCATGTACATCTTAGCACCTTTTGCTTTCTTCATTGAACCAGATTCGTGAAAGAGTCCGCAGTTCTCGACAACATCAGCTTGGTTATCTTTGATGTACTTTATCAAACGCTTCAGAGCGTCTAGATCTTCAGTCAGCTTTGGTACATAAACATGTAGGTGAGAATGGCTGAGGCAGTTAGAAGTAGGTTCGCAACCCTGATCAATAAACCACTGTTTAACCTCTTGGATACGGTCTACCTGTCCTTCCCAAGTTTTAGTCGGTTTGGTATTAACCTCACCGCCAAACGGAGGGTCTTCACCTAGAGGGTCGCAGGCAACGTATCTATAAGGATCTCGTAGATTAACTACGTCAGTCTCGGAGTATTCCCAACTACCAAGATGTTCGGGTATTTCTAACCTGCGGTCAATATCGCCCCATTCAATTTCATATCCCCAAGTAAAGTCTTTTTTATCATACATAACAATTTACCTTTAAGGTTGTAAGTCTTCACCAGCATAATCTACTCGGCTGGTTTCTAAAGTTTTAAATCCACTACGTTTAATAATATCTTGAGTTGATGAGTATATCTTACCTCGATCAACTTCGGCTGTCCAAAGTGGACGTTTACCATTACGCATATATTGTATACCATTTCTGTCCAAAAGTAAAGCAGAAATTGATGCGGTTTCCCAAGCAGTAGGATCTGGTCGATGAAACAGTAACTCAGAGTCGTTTGCCGTTTCACAATCTAACTCGTATAGATCTTTCCAGTTCTCTGGTAACTCTTGAGAGATAACCCCATTATGAACAAGAGATAAACCCTCATCCGCAATAGGTTGATTGAATCTAAGGTCAGAAGTGCTATAACGACAATGAGCAACTGCCTTCATATCTCCATTCTCGTCAACCCAGTCTGCTGGATTATTGTTCTTCATAAACTCAACAGCATCTACTGGCTCTTTAATGGTATGAACCTTACCCTCTTTCAGGTAAGATACGCCAGTGGCATGCTTGCCTCTAATCCTAGATTCAATGAATAGGTGACGGATAGAAGATATATCCTTAGCAGTTACGCCACTTATCTCAATACCAATTACTGCGCACACTAGAAGAACTCCTCCAAACTTGCTTTTTCTTCATATGCTTCAGGGTGGTACTTTTCTACCATTTCTCGACCACCAGTAGATTCAAGATACTCGTACCATTCATCAGAGTCCCACATTGAAGGTGATACGCCATTCCATCGATCACGCCACATAGGATGCTCTTTGTTAAGTCTACGATGATCAACAAACTGTCTGCGGATTACCTCATAGTCATACGAGCCAAGCTGTAGCATATCCTCGCGGAAGTAGAATACTAGCGACATACGAAGCATATCATCTTCACCTGAGTCAGGTGCTTCGATCGGAGTGTTACCGTGAATGATTCTCATATTATCTACAAGCAGTAGATCTCCTGGACGAGCATTAATAGCCATACGAACTTCAGGGCAACAGAGATAACCGCCTTTCCAATCTGTACCATCTTTGGTAACTACTGTTAGATTGCTGAAACCCTCATTCAAAGAACCAGCATCACGATGACAAGCCATACGTGCGTTACGATCTTTGGTGGTTGTATTTACAGTAATCGTAGTAAAGGTAGTATCCTCGCCAATAAGGAATCGTTTGTCCATTTGCTCAGCGCACTTCTGTTGGCGACCATATCGTACAGGTAGCAAACGTTTGAACTCAGCTTCTAGTTTACGAGCAAACGGATAGCATTTCTCAAAGGTTGTGCGATTATGCTCAGTGAACGAAGTCGGTCTACCAAACGGAATACGAGGATACCTACCATAGAAGCCAGCAATACCAGACCACAATGCTGCTGCGTAAGAAGTTTGAGAGATGTAGCTATCATATATTTTCTTAGCCGTAACTGATGCTTCACGCAAGTCAGCATCTCTTAGTTCTTCCATTACAGTGTTAAAGAATGTGCGGTAATCGCCATAATCATTCTCAACTTTAGATCGTAACCAAACAGAACCACGTGCTTCGTTATTACCGCTACCAAGATACTTTTCTTTGATAGCTTCAAGAGGATCGGAGCCATCAAGAGATAGCGGTTGACCATCCATGTAATACTTGAGGACTTCTACCTGATAGGGAGTTACCCAATCACGCCCACCACTTTTCTCTACTCGCTCACCTGCTGCCAAACCACGATTATGAGATTCAACCGCAGCATCGAACAAACCATCAAACGCACCTGATTGCTCGTCTGATGTGAATGTGTTTTTACGGAACTTGAATGCTATTCTATCTTCATTAAGTTCGCCAACCTCACCATCTACATTAGATTCCGCTGGTAAGTATACGTCGGCATCACTATCAATTACGATATCGTAGCTTTCTTCCGTAGCAAATTTACCGAGCAAGTCGTCTTGGTTCTCGACAAAAAGAGCAACATATACGTCTTGCCCCTCATCGCCTTTGAACTTCTGCCACTTGCGACCATTTATATCAATTATTTCCATAATATTCTCCTAATACAACGCATATTATACTATACTTCATACTAAATGTCAAGCACTTTTTTCAAATCAGGTTCAGAATAATCTGGACCCTTTAGAATCTTACCATCTTCACGATAGATGGGTTTACCATCCTCGCCCAACTTACTCATATTAGATCTTTGTACCTCACGGAAACAAGCGTCAAGGTCAATACCAAATGCGTGTCCTGCGCCATAGGTAACATATAGAATATCAGTTAGTGCGTCAGCAACCTCAACCATATCCTTTTCTGCCATTGCTACAAATAGTTCTTGTAGTTCTTCTTTGATAAGTTCGTATCGTAGAGCAACAGTATCTAAATCTGGGAACTCAGGCGATCGCTTTACTTCCTGCCCAAAGGCATCCATAAAGACATTTACTTTGTTAAAGTTTGTTTGGTAATAGTGTGTCATTGAAAAAAGTCCTCTAGTGATATTTTCTCTTCTTCGTTCCAGCCGATTGCGGCAAGTATTGGTCTAACAACTTCCAAGAATGCTTTGTCGAACTGGAGGTCATAGTCAACGTATTTATGCAGCTTTAAATCTTCGGGTAAGAAGTCTGGGAATGCGATTACATTTTCTTTAATAGGGTTTGGTACTTTAAGATAGGCAAACTTTATCTTTTCGCCATCTTTGATTGTTTGATACTTACGACCCAAGCCATTAGTCTCAATTTGATTATTGTAGAGTAATGACCCACGAACATGAATAGGTGTACCCTTCCTATAGATGAGTTGGCGGTCTACCCAATTAGTTACATTAGAAACTCCACGAGGGAATGCTACATCCTCTGGCGGTAGAGTGATAAAGTAATCCTTGAACTGCTTGATTGCCATTTGGGTTGTAGCTTCATCCTGAGTTATGATAACCTTGAACAACTCTTTGAGTGCTTTACGACAAGATGCGGGAGTAGAGGATTTAACTGCTTCGATACCCATAATCTTGAGTTTAGGTTCTGCGTATTGAACACCCTCGTTATTATGTACGTTTAGTATGTAACGTTTCTTAGCAGTCCAGATACCAGCATCAGCAATAGCTTCACGAGCCATGACCATCTTGTTCTCATAAGCATCCATATACTCAGCTAGGTCGCCATAAGAATTTTCTAGCATAGGCTCGAACTGTTCAGAACAGACCTTATCAAGCATCTTTACAGTTTCAGCTTTGGGTAAGTCTTTGAAGTATTTATCGACGAGAGGTTCAAAGTTAATATACAACGAATCAGTATCGATGGCGATAACATAATCTTTATCTTCTCCGATAATCTTGGACATGAATCGATTAACTGCCTGCTCTGCCCACCTGATCGATAACTGACCTGATAGCGTAATACCCTCAGCAATACGCAGGTCAAAGTAACGGAACCAGCGATTACCAATAGCACCATAGAGAGAATTCATCATAATCTTGATAGCCATCTGTTCATTATCGAGAGTGGATATCTTTTTCTCTAGTTGATATACTTCGGTCTTTTTAGTTTTATCAACGCCCTCTAGTTCCTGCGTGGCATCTAGCATCTGACGCTTTACTTGTTTCCTGCCAGCATATAGACTACCAACAACCTCAGGAATAACTCCACAAATATCCTTACGATAATGCGAACCATTTGCTGCCATGGTACAGTCGGGGCGTGCACTTTGAGGTTTACGACCCGACAAACAAGCATCAACGTTCACCCCCATAGTCGCATCATTTACGATAGTCTCGGGAGACATATTGTACTGCATAATCAGGTGAGGGTATAGAGAGTTTAAGTCAAAGGAAACGACCCAAGCATGGCGACCAACCATAGGACTTTTAACAAAACCTCCAGGAAAGTCAGTCTTCATCTTTTCTTGTTTGGGCGGTACTGCTGTTTTCTTTTCGTATAGTTCTCGATAGAGGAACGTATCCCAAATACCAGTAGTACCAAACGCATCGCTGTAGTTTACCCCAGCTTTGTACGCCAGAGTCATACACAAGGTGATGAGACCCATCTTATCTTCTAGTCGGTCAACTAGTTCTACGTCTTTGATATTATAGTCAACGAACTTCTGGTGATCGTGTTTGTACAGAGTAAAGAGATTACCATACTCCTCATAGGATAACTTGTTCTCCCCCAAAACAACATGGGCAATATGGTCAAGTTTGTATGACTCTTCGGCAGTATAGGTAAACTTCCTATAGAGATCCAAATAATCTATCTGCTCAACACCTTTGATCTCAAACTTCTGCTCGGTCTTACCTTTGATAGTAACCTTGCGCTCGTCGATTTTACCCCAAGGTGATAGTTTCTTAGCCATATCCTGACCAATCACTTTAGTTATTCGGTTGATCATATAGGTCATATCAAACAGAGTTGAGTTCCAACCAGTAATTACATCTGGCATGAACCGAGCATTAGACCAATGGGTAACAAACTCCATAAGTAATCTGGCTTCGGACTCGCACTTCTTGTAGATAACTTGATTGTCCTGCATAATGGACTTAGAGGTATCGTAGTCGCCCAGACCCCAAACATAATATATGTTATCGATATTATTCTTAAGAGTAATTGTGATTACTGGGTGATCTGCATATTGAGGTTCAGGGAATCCCTCGTCGGAAGCGACCTCAATATCGATGGTAGTGACATTGATAATGTCACGATTGAACTCAATAGTTCCTGGATACTTTTCCTGAACATACTGAGCAATGTAATTTGTATTGCCGTGAATCTTGAAGTTAGAGGTATCCCCATATTGCTGGATAAACTCCCTTGCTTCACGCATTGTATCGAAGTCTATTGGCTTGAGTGGTGCACCTGTTAAGGATTTCCAATCACCGCCTTCAGCTGGGACATATAGGGTTGGTGAGAAACGGACACGTTCGGAATATTTATTCCCATCACGATATCCACGGACAAGTATGTCGTTAGAGAATCTGCTAACTGAGGTGTAGAAAGTATTATTCATCATATAGTATATTATACCGCATTTAATGGTAAAAGTCAAGGGATATTTTAATAAAGTTGGGAGGGAATCTCACCCTCCCCAATCTCTAAATTATAGCAGATGGAAACGCAGCAATAACAATAGTAGCAGGTGCAATCAATAAAGCTGCACTTAAAATTATAATTGCTTCGAATCCAGACCTGATATTATCATGTTTCTTTTTCATGATTAACTCCAGTAAATTGTGTTTCAACAATCTACTAGGTTTTCGCTGTCAAAACGTTTAGTCTTGAATAAACGTTTCTTTCTTTGATGCCCCAGTAGATCCGATTTCGATCTTGCGGGGACGCTTCTCTTCTGGGATTACTACCTTCAGCTGAACAGCAAGGATTCCATCCTTCAGATCGGCTCCGTGAACTTCGACATACTCAGATATTCTAAAGGAACGATTGAACTTCTTGGCACTAATGCCTTTGTGAATATACGATCGACCTCTATTTTTATGTTCTCCTCGAACAAAGAGTGTGCGGTCTTTGACTTCAATTTCAAGCTCGTCTTCAGCAAAACCAGCAACAGCCAACTCCACCATATAATTCTCATCATCAACTTTGAGGATGTTATGTGGGGGATAATGATCGTTAGCGTGTCTTGCGACCTTATCTAACTCGTCGAATAAATGGTCAAACCCAACAAACGCTGAGCGTGGGAATAGTGATTTAACATTGATATTAGTCATGTCTTTTCTCCTTTGTTTAAAGCAAGATTAATATGGAACCCGACAACTCGGCATTCCGACTTTATTTATAAGATATAAACTTATGTTTGAAAAACGAGGGGTAATTAAACCCCCCTAGATGTTAAACTTACTTAGACGCTTTCTTGACGCCAGAAGTAGCTTTAACTTGTTTGGTGTATTTTACACCTCTGTAAGTTAGTTCGTAACTCATCGCATTTCTCCTATTAGGATTATACGATTCTTTTAACGCATGAACCAATGCGGGTCTCTACGTGGACCAAACAATTGCTAGGATTTCTTTTGAGACTTAATCCATTTAGCAGCAATTTTGTTTTCAGGTGGTTTTTTAGACCACACCATAATCTTCTTGTATGCACTCATAGTCCCACGTTCAACGTCTGAACTAGTAGAGTTATCAACAATCGTTAGTCTATCACGGAATAGATTCTGAAATTTACCTATATTCTTTTGTACGTCTTTCCACATATCTTCTACGCTATCGTCTGGTAGAGATCTTGATCTGTTTCTGTTACGCTCAAGGGCAGTATCTAAATCGGTATTTACAAAGATCATAGCAACAGCATACCCAACTTTACGAAGCATGTCAACCTGTTTCTTGATCTTTGCATAGTCCTTACCAGTGCCGTCTATCACTAGACCAAGTCTACCCTCGACGGCACGTTCCATCTTTTTACCAGTAAGTGCCTTTGACTTGGCACGTACATCTTGACCTTGAACCGAAAAGAGAGCTTCTGGATCCATAGTCAACCCAGCTTTCTTTAATCCTTTCTCAAAAGCATCGTCTGAGTTTATTAGTTTAAACCCTAATGCTTGTAATGCGGTCTTACCGACCACAAAAGACTTACCACTTCCTGGACCACCAGCCAAAAATACTGCCTTGAAAATGGCAGGATCGTTTACTCCTTCCTCGAGATAAGTCTTAAAACTTAGCATTTACTTTACACCTATGTTGTACTTTGGACAAAGTTCCCAGTCGTGTTTTTCTTTATGAGAGATAATCTTAATCTGCCTTAATGGTGCTTTATTTTCTGCTTGTTCTTCTTCAACAAGATCTAATAAACCCCAGTCAGACAACAAAGTCGCAATGGTGTTTCTCCTTTCTACGTCATTCTCCATAAGGTTACTCGGTTTACCATCCAACATAAAGAGTTCTTTAAAATGAATGATAAAGTATCTACCTTGCTTGTGTAATATATGACAAGACTGATACAGTTTGTTATCCTTACGAGAAGCCACACCCATTCTCGTCAACGTTTCACGAACTTTTAAAAAGTCGTCAGGATGGCTTAATCGTACTTCCAGCATTGAAGCTGGAGTCCACTCAATTGGTTTTTGATCTTCTAGTTCCACCTTTATCTACCTTATTCTTCAATTCAATTAATTGTTCATCAGATAGCAATCGTAACGCCTCACGTGCTCTCTCACTGCCATAACCGAAGTATTCTTTGACCACTTCGATGTTATCAAGGGAATCTGCTTTTGCCCACTTGGAGAAGCGTTTTCCCTTCCTAATACTATTTATAAGATAATGAAACTGCAGTTTGTTATCAAGGTGGTGATAACGATTCATCTCATTTGCAAACAGTATTGTATCTAGGAACTGTGAGAGACCACGGTTCACGATAAATGGGTTATATCCTTTCTCAGCATCATCATCTACCATTATATCTTTTTTGGAAGAGTTGATTGACTTTAAGAACTCGAATGGGTTCATCGTTTAAACTCCACGGATCCCATAACCTCAGTCATACAAGCAACAAGGTTAAGTTCGTGGTCAGCAACAAACGCATCTTTGTATTGATAGTCTGCTAGGATAATAACAAGTTGAGGGATAGAGTTTGGCTCTACGAAATCATACATCGTGTCGTAGATTCTACGGAACACAACAGAGGGTTCTACGTCCATATTATTAGCAACCCATGAACGCATAGACTTGAAGTTCTTTTTCTTGAGGTAATCTACAAGAGACTTGATATTCTCGTCTTGAAGGTTGATCAATATACCAGCATCAATTGTACCAGATAAAGAATATCTCTGACACTCATTGATTACTCGACGGAAGTCAGGGAAGTGTTTGTTAACTAGTTCTACAATTACTTTTTGGTCGTAGGTTACTCCCTCACTAGTTAGTATCTCGCACACACGCTTGAACATACCAGCAGCAAGGTTTGGCTTTTCGTCTTTGGGAATATTGAAATCATAGACCGAACAACGAGAATGTAGTGGTTCAATGATCTTGTTTTTGAAGTTACAGGTTAGGATAAATCTACAGTTATTGGCAAACTCTTCAATAAACCCACGCAAAGCAGGTTGAGTAGATTGCGCATTCAGATAATCAGCCTCATCTAGGATAACCACTTTGTAACCACCCTGTAGTGAAACAGTAGAAGCAAAGTGACGAATCTTAGTACGCAGGGTATCAATATTACCGCTTTCAGATCCGTTTATGATTATCCAATCCAACCCCAACTCATTACACAATGCTTTAGCGACTGTCGTTTTACCGACACCAGCCGTACCAGTGAAGAGCATATTAGGAAGCTCTCCACCGCTTACGATTTCGCTGAAAGTTTTGTTGAGTTGAGTTGGTAGGATAGCTTGATCAATTGTAGCTGGGCGGTATTTCTCCACCCAAAGGAAGTCGCTCATGTTACATCTCCATAATAAAATAATAAATCAATGGTGCTATTATACTATACTTCAATCAAAAAGTAAAGGTTTATTTATGGCATTTGAATCCCGCCAGCACCTGCTTGAGATCCGCCAGCACCAGCAAGTACAATACCAGAAACCATTTGACGGTAAGCATCTGAAACTTCTTTGTTAGTTTCAGTTACAAACACGTACTGCTGGAACACAACCTCTTTAGGTTCTTTAGTACCAGTCATGGCAACTCCAGGAGCAAATCCCATGCCATTCTCATTCTGTACCAACATGCGGGGATCTTTTAAGGTGATTGTTGCTCCAATCTCGCCTTTAAGTTTACCGATGTATTCTCCTGCTACACATACTATAGTAATAATATCATTTTCTTTCATTTCAATTTCCTGTTAGTTTATTTTAATTTATATAAAAGCTGTTTGCTATGTATTTCCATATTCCGCAACAACAACTTCTATATATGCTGTTTCCGGATCTACCGATGAATCAGTCCCAGAATATACTATATAGTAAGTTCCTGGGGTAGTAAATTGAGTGTCCCAGCGTAACATCCCAGTTTTCGAGACTGGGTATTCATCTTCATCATAGCTATAATGTCCTGATTCGATAAAGTTTGACTTATATATTCGGTGACCATAATCTGTGTGGCTTGACATGACTGTCCCTTTGACATAATTATCACCAGCATCAGGATACGCCATACCTATCCCTAATGGGTTAGCATCCACATCATCCATATCTATATCGCCACCTGTTTTACTACTTTTCACAATTAGAAAATCTGTAGATGAGATTTCTGAGTTATCATAATTATCTATCAGCCAATTTTTCTGGGCGGTATCGGGTAACTCATTAGGTAATTCAGGCATATACGATAAATTTAGCACGGCTCCAACTTCCACATAAATTTGAGTTCTTGCAGCCTGTCCAGCTGCTGTATTACCGCCTTTTGCATCGGAATAAGAAAAGTTGGGTACTCCATTATTAGCATCCCGATATTTTCGGGATCTTGCAACAAGGGTATCGTCTTCCAACCTCTGTATATAGAAGCTGTAAACATTTGGGTATGTAATTAATCCTTGGAATTTTGTTCTAAAGAATATTTCGTCTATTATATGATTCTGAGACAAGCTGAGCAAACCTGCTCCAGAATCGTCAACAGGTTGAACTCCATGTATTCTTAGTGAATGCACCCTTTCAAATTTAGAGGCTGCTCCAATTTCCAGATTATCTAACTCTGTTCTTTTACCATCATATCCCCAATGGTTTGAACCAACATCACTATTCCAATTACCCGTGTCACTAGGATAATTATATGCGAACCTAGTGACGATTTTTCCAGCTACTTGAGCACCAATTTGGTTACCAATTCTTATAGGTGTTACATAGGGTGACCTAGAACCATACTTATCTTTATTTCCGAATCCTTCCCGATCGACATCTGTCAAGAATTTCACCGAAGATAAGTGAACCTCACCATCAGCATCTTCATGCCTATTCGGGTTAGTTCCATCTGAAACTGACTGGCTACTGTTATTATAATCGAATGGACCAGAATCCCCTTTATTGTCACCCCTAAAGTCTTGATTCAAAGACTTAAACCCATGAATTGTTGTTAAGTCATCTAGTATAGTAACGTCAGGGATATAGGTTGTTTCACTGGTAGGTTCTTCGGTTAATGATTCTCTACCCACGATTTCACTATTAACCAATTCAACATTTATTCCTGTGACTTCGTAAAAACCATACAAATTGTAATTAGCTTCGCTAGGACCAGCACTTGTGTCAGTGAATAATAATGTTTCGCTATAACCTTCAGCTGGTATATCAATTACTGTAAAACCAGCCTGCCCGATATCTTGAGACGCTATTCTAACAAACGCATCTAGGCTTGAATCTAGATCACCGTTAGGATCCCTAAATCTGACATGAATATCAGTATTTGTTGGATAGAAGAAATTTCTGCCGTTAGGCGAAATAGAAGTTCCCGTCCAATCAACAGCACCAAACTGAATTTGTTTTCTTTTTCCATCAGTAGATCTGAATCTCAACCCACGAGTACCATCCACTTTATAATGCACTTCAGGGGCAATCCCTTGCTGAACAAAACTAGCGGTGGCGGAGGGGTTTAATGTACCAAGAAAAAGATTCCTGGCAAGACTATTCCCTCTTAAGTGAGAAGGGATTTCGTTTTGTCCTTGTACTGTAAAAGTCGTAGCACCATCGGCTAATCGATCATGAGTTGCCTGATATGTAGGGTCTGCGTCAGGATAATCTTCAAATCTTAAGGATACATCTGTATGTATTGGCTCTCCGTGAAATTCGGCAATTTCGCTGAATGTAACATCTGGTTCTTTCCCAAGGCTCATCCTATTGTCTATAAGTTCTTTGCCGTCAAGTAAGCTATTGTCTCGGGCGTACTTATCAAATAACATTTCATTTCTTGGGTATTCTGAATGATCTTGTAGAGTAATCGAGAACATTCGCCAATCCTGATCTGCGATATCCCCATTACCTCCAGGATCTCTTGCAGGTTTAAATCTGGATACTAATCTTTCAATACGTTTTCCGTTGTTATCTAGAACAGACTCAGTTCCTTTTAGTAAGAAATCGTTATCTTCCCTAAGTTCGTTAAAAACTGTCCTACAATAAGTACCATCTGGGTACTCAAAATTCATTAGGCTACCGCCATTACTAACATATAATTCGTAAATCGGGCAATCGTCGTCTAAAGGATCTTTATCAACGCAAACTACCCTAAATGTGTAGCCTAAGTCTACAAAATCTCCATATGGTTGATCTGTGTCCATCAAGTTGTCGACCCCGATGCCCTCAACGTCTTTGGCTTCTGCAAGCTGACCTTGATGCGCACCAGATGCTTCATATGGCAATAAGCTAGAAGAAAACACTGTACCTGGATAGTTATTGTCCTGAGCCCAATGGTCTCGGTGTCTCCAAAAACCTTCATGATCTATATGTCTACTATCAAAACCGTAACCGCTGAAGTATGGTAGTTTCCTAGAGGGAAACCCATATGGGCTAAAGAACTCAGTTTCAAACATTACAGGGATATCTTTGTAAGCCTTAAATTTACTTTGTGCTCCAGGAGTCTTAATTGGTTGATAAACTGAATTTGCAGAAGAACCCCCTGTCGGGGCGTTATTCGCATAGCTTACAGAACTTTTAGTTTCTACTTGTGAGCCAAAATGTATGACATGGGGGGCTAGGTCATCCCTTTCTCTATTATTAACTGCAAAAAAGGTTTGTGGATGAAGAGGCGGTCTATACCGTTGAATATCCCATTTGAAAGATAAAGCCAACATTGTATTGGCGTATCTAGATACTGGTCTATATCTAGATGGATAATGTTTGTGGAAGATTGAATGGGCGTCGCAACCTATAGAGATATCAGATAGATAGTGATCAAAGGTTCCGCTTCTCCAGTAATGTGTAGTGCCACCATTTTCTAATTGCTCCCTCAGGTCTTTTTCGTTTTCGTTGGGAGCAATGTCATAGATATGTTCTACCATAGGATTGAGAGCAACATGAGAACCCTGAGATGGCCAATATATAGTATCAGTATTAATACCTTTGGCTCTTATAATTTTTAAACCAAGATCTTCTGCGGAGTTTTTGCCTCTGTCGTTGTCATAGTCAATTGTTTTTCTAGGATACTTCTGGCCAATGTCAATCAGATCATCTAAGTATGCGCCACCGCCAGCAGTGTCAAAGGTGCTTCCGGTTGTTGAAGACATTTCTCCAAATCTTATTGTGGGAGTTGTTTGTAAACCACTAACGAAAGGCATTGTCTCTGGTTCTACATTATAGGTTGATTCTGACAGGAGTGGGTCGGATCCCACACCATCAGAATCGGAAGTGTCAGTTTCTGTAAATAGTTTTACTGAACTTAACCCATTGTCGCTACCATAATCGCTTTCTTCCGAGGTCAACTCATAAAGATCTCCGCCAATAGTGAAATTACTGAGCCTATTCATCGTGCTTACTTCAGTCTGAATATCGCTCGCTACTGCCCCTATCGTACAGTAAGAACCGCTATGGAATTGGTCGTTCAAAGAGATAACCTTAGCATCATCTGGAACGGTACAATAATCATCTGGAGTTTCAGGTGCATCGACAGAACTTGGAGTGTCGGCATCAGCATAAGATTTTATGATAACTTGGTCATCATCGCCATTTACACCCACAAGGAAGTACAATGACGCTTCCAACGCTGGCGGTGCTCCAATACCACCAGGAATCGACGTAGATGAACCTGTCCTATTAGTTGTTTGGATGTTAATATATGGGTCTCCAAGAGAAAAAACATTATCTCTAGAATTATTGTTAAGTACACTTTCGGGGACATTACCCCAATAAGCTATAATAACCCCTGTACCTACATCTCTATCTGAAGCATAAACCACTTGTTTATTTGGCAAAGAGAAAGGGTTGGCTGTATTTTCACTTGAAATTATTTGAGGGACGCCATAATTACTTTCGAAATCATCAACAAAGCGTCGAGCTACGCTAACTTGACTGAAGTCAGCTTTTAGGATAAATACTGCAGTAGTGTGACCAACGTCCCCAGAATAATCTAAACCTGATTTATAAACGTCCAAAGGTTGCATATTAATATGCGCTCCACCATAAATCGGCGTGCGCCAATTGAAAACTTTTCTGACTTCCCCTTGCTTCATCCCCGCATCGGTAAATCTTTCAACCCTAACTTTTTTTGCGTCACTATCAGAAAGCAATTTGTGCTCCACCTTTGTAACGCCAGCTAACATAAACCCTTTTATGTCACTAGAAGTTTCGTTCCTTTCTGGTTGATGTGGATATTCATATCTTGGGAAAGTAGTCCCTCCCAAATATTCATACCTAAGTTGGCTAATTTGAATATATGTCTTACTCGCCTCCTTCCAAGATCCATCTGCAGGGATTGTAAAGTATGCTGGATCTCCATCCGCCTCCAAAAACTCTCCACCATCGTGAAAAGCAGGACCACCCCAAGTGAAAGTATGGATATTATTTACATCAGTTGCTCTAATTTCATCGTATCTATCCGCATCTTTAGTACCAGTCCTAAGTGATGGCGGTATGGTAGTTAAATCTTCATGAGCGTACAAGAATGGAAATTTAACACCCATCATGTTTACGGTGTTGCCATTGGATCTAGCGTCAGCGTAAGGGAATGTGGTAAAATCATCAGAAGAGTCTGTGTAAAACGTGATTTCTCCTACACGAGACCTTAGATAAAGGGATACATAAACAGCGTTATTTTCTTTGGTTATTCTGATTTCCGATTCTAAACCAAAATGTTCGAACAAGTAGTCAAATTCGTTATTATGCCCAAAATGGTTAGTACATATACCATTTCTATCTTTTGATATATGGTATGTTCTGATTCTAGTTTCTGGGTCGTATTCTGTATTTTCTTGCCATCTGTTTGGGTTCTCTTGCGACAGTTGGCTAGCGAATGGTTTCATCCGCTTCATAGTAATCCCATCAGAATCAGATCTGACAGGAGTGTACGGTTGATGTATCCAATTGGTTAAATCACCTGCGGGGTTATTAAAGTAGATAGCATCAGTGAACCCTAATCGTGAGAAAACATCGTCTGCTAGATCATTGCCTTTATAAAATATAGGTTTGGGGTCATATAACCCAGTGCCGATTTTAGTTTGAGAGTATGAATTAAGGGATACTGATGACGTTACATTGTTAAAGTTATCTCTAACTTCGGATAACTTTATAGGTGTACCAGCATTTTTCCCGCCTACTTTATTACTCATTTAGATTTCGCCCTGATTGATGATAAGGATGTTACCATTATTTATATGTTTAAACATTCCCGAATATGATATTTATTATACCCTATTTACAGTTATAAGTCAAGTTTATTATAAATAGTATTAGACAATTTGGAGAAATTCATGGCACAATATAGCAGAAGAGCACAACAGTATTTAAGCAACGGCACAACTAATTTTGAAGTTAACATGCTTGCTGATCAAGACGGCAACATCATTAACTCGTTTGGTGCTGCCTCTAATATTCCCATTGCTTCTGGTGCCGTAACTGGTCATAGCCATATTAATAAGTTTGGTTATAGTGACTCTATTGCAAGCCTTTCTACTATCTGGGACGGATCAAACATCTACAGTTACTCAACTTCAGCAGGTGCAGTAACAGTAACATCTTCGTCAACAGATGATGCTGGTGCGGTAATTGAAGTTCAAGGTCTCGACTCAAGTTATCATTTGGTAACTCAGGATATCGTTTTAGGTGCAACTGGTGCGACTAATCTTATTAGAGTATTCAGAGCAAGACTTAAAACGCCAGCATCTGACGAAACAACCAACATCGGTATTATCTCGGTAAGCATTGGTGGTGATTTAAGAGCGAAGATCCTAGCAGGTAAAGGTCAAACATTGATGGCTGTGTATACTATTCCTGCTGGTAAGACGGGATACTTATTAAACCTTACAACATCAGTCGATAAAGCTACAGCTGTCACTTATAGACTAACTGTAAGAGAGATAGACGATGGAGGGTTTCAAATTAAAGGGCAATTTGGTACTTTTGGAACTCCATTAGATCACAGTTATCCAATACCATTGGTGTTTACAGAAAAGACTGATATAGAAATTCAAGCAGAGGCTGGCAATTCTTGTGGCGGTGGTGCTACTTTCGATCTGATACTCGTCGACAATCCAGCCTAATTAGGGTCTTTGATCCCAAGGTTCTCTTTCACGGACTTCTTTTTCTGCGCTTTCTTCAGTTACTTCTGCGCAATCATCTACCGCACTGGGTAAGTCTTTTTTACCAAAGATAGCATCCCAGTTATCGTCAAATTTATTTTGGTCTGCAGCCTTGCGCTGTTTGCTACCTTTACCGCCCTGCCATTGTCCGCTCATTTAAGTATACCTGTTAAAAGTGTTAAAGTCATGACTGTATTTAGCATAATCAACGCACGATCTTTCCACGCAAGACTGACAGTCAACCAGCCAATAGAACCGATTAAAGAGAAATATAAGTCAAACAAATGGTATTGCTCGCCTGCGCTTCTGAAAGCAACTGCTAATAGTATTGCAATCGATGCAGACCACTTTATCAACCATATGGTTCTGTCACTCACAAGTAGTGATTCCAGATATAAGAGATAATCTCAAATAAACCCATGGTTAAAACCAAACTTCCTGCAGCTAAACCTAAGCCATACATCATATCAATAAACATATTAGTCATCCCGTATCATCAAATTTGGTGGTCTTTCATCTTCCATCCATTCTTCATGGAGAGTATACCACTCAAGAGCCAGTGTTTTCTTTGGGAACTTGGGGCTGACTATCACGCCTTTAGAGTTCTTCCAAAAGTATTCATCCCAACCATTTTCGCTTGTTATATTAAGTTCCACAGTTCTTCCTTTAAAACTTTGGTGCGTATTTGTGATAGAGTTTTGTAGATTCGTTAACAAGACCTTCTTTTTTACAAGCGTTCATCTTATCTTGAATACCATAACTCTCATCACGACCTTTTATAAATGCTCTGTGGTCGTCGCTCATTGAATAGAACCAATCATGATCGACCAGCATAGTTTCTAACTCTTTCAATATTTCAACTTTGTTCATATTTCTCCACCTCAATGCCACATTGATGTAAAAACTCAATACCTTGATTAGTCCTGTAATCATTCTTATATATTACTTTCTTAATCCCAGATTGATAGATCAACTTGGCGCATTCTATACAAGGAGAATGAGTGATGAATATATCAGCACCCTCTCCGCTTTCTGACGACTTAGCAAGTTTTGTTATTGCGTTTGCTTCTGCGTGTAACACTTCTGGTTTTGTTTGTAAAAACTGAATGTCGCCATTTGGCCATTTAATTTCTTCTTCACAGGTATTATCCCAACCAGATGGCATACCATTATAGCCAATGGAGATGATGCGATCATCTTTTACGACAATCGCACCAACTTGTAGCTTTTTAGCTGTACTGAGTTTTGAGAACCTTTCGGCTACGTCAATATATGCGGATACGAACTTATCCTTCATCCAATAATTGCCCGAGCGTGGAAGGTCCAGCTATACCGTCAGCATCTAATCCATTTTTGTCTTGCCATTCCTTGAGTACAATCTCAGTACCAGCACCGAAGATACCATCAGCGCCAATACCTAATGCTTCTTGCATTAGCTTAACACCATCGCCACGTGATCCTTTACGCAATACACCGATATCTTCTAGGTCGATATCACCTTCATCTTCTTCGTGATCTTGAGAGTCGCAAGACTCTACACCCAAAGCATGAAGTGCTTCTTCCCAGTGATGTATTCTATCTTCAAGACCGATATAACCGCCATTGATTCGACGAGTTAGTTTCTTCATGTCTTGAGTGTCAGAATACTTATTAAGATTATTTTCATTCCAAAACCAAATTGCAGCTAGGATACCATAATTGGGATCTTCACTTAGTAGGTCTGGGTTGTCAATAACTTCAGGGCAATCCATATCTTCTGCAAACGCAAGGTAGTTGTTTTTACCAGTTAGCTGAATTGGTCCACGACCACGATAGTTCCATCCATCACCCGACTCAGTCGGTCCATTACCCATACGGTTTGCATAAACTACATTAGCAATCGCTTCAGGGTTTCTAGCATACTCTTCAGCATCATGATCACCACGTGCGAAGTATTTACCAAAAACAGCATCCAATGCCTTTGCCGAATAGTTTAAGTTTTCGCTGAATACTCGCCAGCCACCAGACTCATGCCCACATTGTGCTAGGAATGCCGCAATACGATATGGTGTATTAATCTCGTATTTCGGAAACAACTCACGCATGGCATCACACCATGCGGAAGCATCACTACACCTTGGGAATAACTCTTTAAATTGAGAATCGCTTATCATTTATTACTCCTTGATGATATTAGCAATATGAGTTTCAAATTGCTCGACCTTATCAACACGGTTCGGCCAATAAATGTAATCCTTTTCTGGATTCATTTTTAGGTTAGTTAAAAGTGGTAGAACAGCATTGTATAGTCTATTCAACCTGTCCTCTAATCCTGACGCAGTATCTGTAGTAGCACTGATAACTGACTGTGCTTCACGGACTGCGTCTAATTCACTCTCATCTACAGCCGTGAAGCCAAAATCGAAAATATCACTCATTTTACAATTTCCTCGTATAAAGTTTCAAAGTCCTCCGATTCGGATTGGACTTCAGTAAAGTTTTGCTTATGATATACTTTAGCAAGACGCTTTAAGTATTTAGGGTTTAAGCCAACTTCATCTTTGATTTTCACACAAATATCACGCTGTAATTCACGTTCAGAGTCTTGTCTAACCATAGAATTAGACATTTCTACGACCGCATCCTTAACAGTTTTCTTATCATTCGGGGAAGAGGGAATTATTACACTTGTCATTATATAGTCTCCGTAGAAGCAGCAGATTACTCTGCTGCAGGTTCTTCAGTTGGTTCTTCTGGGGGTGTTCTACCTTCAGGATCAGGGTCAACATCTGCATCAGCAGGTTCTTGCTGAGGGATATTAGCGTCAAGGAATGCAGCAACTTTATTCCGCAAAGCACCTACAGTTTCCAGTTCCTGAGGCTTAAACGCACCTCTAGTGGCACACGCATCAATTACAGATAACATATTACGGATATCATTCAGATTGATATCGGGAGTTTGTGCTTCATCAGCAACAGTATTTTCTTCGCTCATTTTATTTTCCTTATGCATTAAACTTTGAATTTTTCTCAAGGGCAACCCAGTATGTTACTTCACCAGTCGCAAATTGAGAGATTAATTTAGACGAGATAGACACTTTCATATCACCACCAACAAACTTAAAGTTAGAGATATTGAAGATCATCTCGAATGAAGAGTCAGGTCGAGTAGCAGACGGGATAGACATTTCATAACTGTTAGAGGTAGAGTCTTTAGTATCGGTCACCTTAACAGTAACGCCAGAACCACCTTCTTCACCTACAACCACAACGTCACTAGAACCTAGTGCAGCTGCCGCACGTCGAATAGAAGACAATTGATCTTCAGTAATGTCCAGTTCAATCTCGCAAGCAGGCATAGTAATGTCTTTTTGCGGAGTAGTTAGGATAGAAGCATCAGAGAAGAAGTAGTTTACAGACTGACCACCCTCGCTAATCTTAACAGTCTTACCATCATCGCCAAACTCGAGGTCTGGGTCTTCAAACATACCTACAACCGAAAGGAATTCATTCAGGTCATAGATACCAAAATCCTGAGGGAAAGATTCAGCAACATTGGCTGTCGCTAGAATATTCTTTGCTTCAGAAATAGTTTTGATTACGTTACCAGCCTTTACAACGATATTGGGATTAATCGTTGAGAAGTTCTTTAGCATCGCAACCGTTTCATTCGAGATTTTCATGTTGTTCTCCATAGTTAAAGTTGGCAATATTATACCTTATTTCTCGCCATTAGTAAAGTGTTTTTTTGCTACTTCATCCCATTCAAGGGGAGTAACAGAATCGATAGAAGCAGGAGAGATACCAGACTCAACAGGTTTACTTGCGAGTGGTACTTCATTTGCTGGGGATGCGTTGAGGGTTTGTTCAACTCTGTCGTGCTCATAAAGGGCAAGCAAGCCATAGTGTATAACCTTCAACAGGTCTTTGCGGTGGTCAGAACGACTACCTTTTTGACCATATCGGTTTGAGTATTTATCCACGTTTCCGAGGAAGAAACCCATACCACGCCCACGATCAACAATGACCTCAGACGTTTGAATCTTATCGCCACCATAGTGTTGACTATAGGTGGCGTCGACATATTCTTTTATTTCAGAGAGAAGTTCGCCCTCTCTAAATTTATAATTGATCATTTAATCTCCTAGAAAGCAGGTTCGTCATTATCAATAGCATCTAACACATCACCTAGATTTACTTCAGGGGCGACCTCATTAGAGTCAATTTTACTGTATAAGTCTAAGAAGGCAGACTTTGTATCTTCATCAAAACGGTTTACACATAACTCAATAGATCTAGCACGGTCATTAAAGATAGAAAACGTTTGAGCAATGTGACATAGGCGACGAGTAGAAATAATATCTTCAACACCACCATCAGCATAAGTCTTGCGAATAATCTCAGACCAAGTAGTTAGCTTATCAGCAAAGTCAGTATCAACCGCACCAAACTTATCCATATGGTTCAGTAGGATCTTTTTCTCTATTGCGAGAGAAGGGTAAGGTTGCTCAACAGTAATACTGAATCGCTCCAGGAATGCTTCATCAATAATCGTAGCAGCAACAAACCTGCCATCTTCCGAACCTTGACCTTTGGTGTTAGCAGTAGCAATCACGTTGAATCCAGGAGCAGGAGTAATCATCTCACCAGTTTTCTTAATCATAACTGGCTTACCCTCAAGAACACCCTGAAGAGCCATCAAACGATTAGAAGAACGATCAACTTCATCGATCAGAAGTATCGCACCAGCTTCCATCGCTTTGATAACTGGACCCTTTTGGAAAACTGTCTCACCGTTGATCAAACGGAAACCACCGATTAGATCATCCTCATCAGTCTCAGGAGTAATCTGAACACGGACATACTCACGCTTAGATTTAGCGCACGCTTGCTCGACCATCATTGTTTTACCATTACCAGATAGACCAGTAATAAAGGTTGGGTAGAACATACCCGAATCAATAATAGTTTTAATGTCTTTGAAGTTACCCCAGCTGACATAAGTAGAGTCAGCAGAAGGAACATAGACTTCATTGTTAGTAACAGATTGTACAGCAGTCATTAAAGGTTTTCTCTCAGCTGGAGCATTAGAAGTTTGCTCAGCATTAACATTACGGAAAGGAAGGATCTGAGCTTCCAAATTCCAAACACCACGTGAAATTTTATTATCGGCAATCATCACCTCACGGTAGACTCTACCTTTTGCAACGCCAGTAGCATCGCAGGCATCATATATATCTTTGTTACGGAAGTGGCTTCGGTCAGGAAAACGTTTAGCCAACTCACTGTAAAGTGGAGCAAAAGCATATGTACTCATAATATAATCTCTCTCTAATCAATTAACTCATTCAATACACATATTATACTACATTTAAACCCAAAAGTAAAGGGGTTTTTAAACTTTTTTGATCTTTTTTTTAAGCGACCATCTCAGCAAACTTACTAGCAAGAACACGGTTGCCTTTCTTAGACTTAGCAAACTTCTTAAACTCACGAGTCAGCGCACCTTTAGAATCATCTTTAGGGGCAAAGTCCGTAGTAGCAGTATCCAACTTTGTAGTTCTCAGGAAGAAGTATCTATCGAAACCTAACTGGTCATCAACAGATACACCGCCTTTTCTCCAGTCAGTAAGGACAGGTCTGATCTCTTGCTCAGTGTCATAACCTTTACCCTCGGAGCGATACAAACGATATCTAACATCATTGGCTCGGTTAGTTAGGAAGTAACAAACCGTATTACAGCCAGTATGTTTTTTCAACGACTCAACCAGAGTTTGAGTACCAGCATAGTTAGTCTTACAATTGATACGCTCGCCACCTACAGTGAACACCATTCGATTAGAGTTAAAGTAGCCATCGTTCATATCGTGAACTTGCGCATAGTCATAACGAATAGTGTTAGTATCACCATCACTCAGCAGAGTAAAGTTTACTTTGTCAAGACCATAAGTATCACGGAAGTCAGGAATCAAAGTATGCATAGCAATCAATGCCTGATTCAGAGGAGTACCACCCATCATTTCATGCGTAGACTCATGGAAGTTATAGATTTGATAACAAGCAGTTTCAAAGTCTTTCTTGCTCATCTCATTAGAAAGTAACTCAAACAGAGACATAGATTCCCAATCAATAACGTGTTTAAAGTTACGCTCTTTAAGACCATTAGAAGTAAACCCATAAACACGGAAAGGGATATTCACTTTACGACAAAAGTGTGCGATATTGATAGCTTGTTTCTTTACATTAGCAATACAATCATCCATAGAGCCAGAGTAGTCAACCAACATTACCAGACCATGATTCTTAGCATCAGCCAGCTTGGTAGTTCTAGCGAAGATATCTTCGTTGTATTTGTAAGAGTATAGTTTAGTAACATCAATAGAACCAGTCTTAGAAGTTCTAGATCTTGAATAGCGATATGCAGCTTTCTTCATCTCAAACTCACGAGCCATAGTATTAACTACAGACTTGGTCTCAGCCAAGAACTCATCATAAGATTGGGTCACGTATCTACGCTGATACCAATGAGTGTTTTCATCAGACCTTTCATTAATAAGAGTTTTGTAATCAGCAACAAGACTCTTGGCTTCCTTTAAAGTTAGGGAGCGAACAACTACAGGGGAACTATCACCATCATGGCTTTCTAGAAGATCAGACTCTTTAGAACGGAACGCTTCATCAGTCTCAACGATTTCGTTACCAGCACCAGCATTGCTAGAGAATCCTTCCTCAATATCTTTACTTACATCTTCCTCGCTATCTTCAGTATCCTCTCCTTCGATTTCTTCGACAACGTCTTGTTGTTCGCTGTCCATTTCACTATCTTTACTCTCAGGAATGCCAGATTGATTGTCAGTTGAAGGTGAATCCTCTGTACTTTTTTCCATACTTTCTTCATCGTTATCCCCCTCAGGATTTTCATTTTGATTTTGAGCTTGATCCTGTTGTTTCTCAACACCTACATAGTCAAGTAAAGATCTAGCAGCATCAACAACTTCTTCCCACGTTTCAGCAGAGAAACATTTCTTTACTACAGGAAGTTCGTCTTTATCAAATGTAATATCTACTAGTTGGTTCAGTTTGGCTTTAATATTGATACGGTCGGGCAAACCATAGGAAGAATATTCCCTATCCTGAGTACCAAAGAAGTTTTCGTCAAACAAAACTTGATAACCACCTTGGAACGACTTAACTAATCCTGGATACTTACTACGGATCATTCGCTCAATGCGGATATCTTCAATAATGTTAAGGAATGAACGAGGAATACCCTCGACATCTATTTCGGAATCATGCCAACCCTCTCTAGGAGTAAACAAAGCATGACCGACCTCATGACCGATAAGCAGGTCTTGAACATCAGCACCTTTGTCTTTCCATAGGGGAAGATTTAGAACACGGTTAATAACATCAAACGATGCGGTCTGGTAGTTACCCTCACGCACCTCAATGTTTTCATTAGCAAGCAATCTAGCTAGGGTAGATTTAACTGTCATATAGAATACCTCTCAATCAATACATGTATTATACTATAAGTAATTGAGAAAGTAAAGGGTTTTTTTGAATTATTTTAAATTATTTTATCTTACTGAAGTTTCTTTCCTTAGTAAACTCTATCTTAGATCTAAACTTGCCGTCTAGAACATCACCTTTGTGAGATATGATAAACGTATTAGTTCCTTCCTCTAGAGTCTCAAGGATCTTGAGTAGATTCTCGATACCATCATTATCTAGAGAAGAGTCAAACGTTTCGTCTAGGATCAATAAGTTAGAAGAAGCACTATTCTTCATACGAGCAATTTGACGCCATGTAAACAATAATGCCAAATCAATACGTTGTTTCTCACCCTCACTGAACGAGGCATAGTTAAACGAGTCACGGAAACGGGATTTGATAGTCTCAGTGAAACTCTCATCAAGGTTGAAAGAAACATAGAAGTCCATAACCTGCAGGTAATGATTGATGAGTTTATTCATTACAGGCAGATACTGCTTGATAACCTTAGTTTTGATACCGCTATCCTTTAGCATTTCGCCCACAGCTTCTTGATAGGTTTTCTGCTCAGATAGTTCTAGCTTTCTCTCGGTTAATGAATCACGCTCTTCGCTTAGTCGAGTCAGCTTAGAGTTAGCTTCCCCAAGATCTCCCTCTTTAGAGGTAAGTTTAGTGATGTCTTTTTCTAAAGCAGTTATCTGTTTCTGTAGACGAGAAATCTCTTTATTGTTAAGTGTCAACTCAGAAGTATCTTCACGAACCTTTTCAGATATAGAATCTAACTCCAATATGTTAGTTTCTACTGCGGCAGATTGTGAAGAAGCATCAATAACCGCCTTGTTTAATTCTCTGGCTTTTTCATGAGCAGTCTCTAGTTTATCCTGCCTTAGTTCTTCAGCGATATCTTGTTCGCAGGTAGGGCATTGCTCGTTGTTTTCATAGAACTTGGCATCCTTAACTACAGACTTTATCTGCTGCTCGAACTGAGCCTTATACTTGAGCAAACTTTGTTTCTTACTCTGAGCATTAGATATATTTTCTTTCAATCCATTGGAAGATTCTTCTATCGATAACGATAGTGCTGCGTTGCTTTCTTGTATACCTGTAATAGTAGATTGACTTTCTTCTATCGATTTACGCTTATCAGATATTTGACCATCATTAATGTCAGCAATCTCACGGATGTAGTCTTTCTGTAAACCAATTTTATCTTTAACCAGTTCTACTCGATACTTGTTATCTTTAGCGTCTTCTTTGAGACGTTGCGACTGCTCTTTCAGTATCTGATTCATCTTACCGAATATTTGAATATCAAGTAAATCTTCGATCACCTCACGACGATGATAGGTCGGCAGTTGCATAAACGGAATGAAAGACGAAGAACCAAGAACAACTACTTGGTGGAAAGACTTATGATTAAGTTTTAAGATATTTTGCTCTAGGAACTTTTGATAGTCTCGGCTAGTTGATGACTGATCTACCATCTTACCATTCTGCCATATCTCAAACTTATTTGGCTTGATACCACGAACAACCTTAAACTCTACGTTGCTGATAGTAAACTCAACTTCAACTAATGCGTCACGGTTATTGATGCTGTTAACTAGCTGCAGCTTCTTGATGTCTCTATGAGGTTTACCGAATAAGGCGAACGAAAGAGCATCTAGCATGGTAGACTTACCTGCGCCATTATGCCCTACAATCAATGTAGAGGGGGAGCGGTCAAGGTGTATTTCAGTAAAGGTGTTACCAGTGGACAGGAAGTTCTTCCACCTGAGTTTAGTAAAATGAATCATTACATAAGTTCCATATTTTGTGCTTCAACATATAAACCGTGAACAATATCTTTTATCTTATCTTTGCTCAGCTCAGTATCAACTGCATCAACATATGTATTAAGCATATCTTGAGTGTCTTCAACGTCTACTTCAGAGTCTTCAATAGCTTCTCCCGCAAACTCTTCAAAGGTCTCAGCAATCTTTACCTCATAGGTATCAATAGCTTGTAGTCTGTCGATGAATCGGTCAAAGGTAAATGGGTCTTTCTTTTTCTTCACAATAACCTTAACAAAGTTATTAGCCAACTTATCTACGTCAAAGTCGGAGTAGCTTCTATCCGTATCATCATAATATATGCGAGAGAATATAGTTATAGGGTTCAATACTGGTGTTAACTCACGAGTCTCAGTATCAAATATGTGAAAGTATTTAGGATCGTTAACATCAGTCCAAGTAAACTCCATCTGAGAACCAAGATAATGGATATTATCCTGTTGAGATTTAGTATGGAAATGACCAGACATAACCATCTCAAAACGTTTGAAGTGATCGCTAGACATACCATGTGGATTAGGAAACCCTTTATGCATATCAAAGCCAGCCAACTCGAAATGACCACCCACAATAGAAGCGGAACAGTTTTCGATAAACTTCATCGTAGAATGATAATTGTCGTTATTGATCCAAGGTATGACCGCTATTCCACAACCGTCATAATCTAGAACCTTTGGCTCCATATGAATATCTACTTCATTCATGTAGTGCCCGAGCAACTCTTTCAAACTATTCAACTCGTTAGTATTCTTGAAGAACACGTCATGGTTTCCTGGAATAATGTCCATATGGATACCCTCTTTGCGGAGTACCTCTAGGAAACTATTGCGGTTAGAGTTAAGTGCTTTGAAGTTAATATACTTGCGATGGTCATAGTAATCGCCCAAATGCAAGATGTTGCTTATACCATTTTCTTTTAGGTATGGAAAGAAAACCTCTGAGTAGAAGCGTTCTTGGTAGTTAATTAATATGTCAGACGAGTTACGGACACCGCAATGGGTATCGTTCAATATAGCAATCTTCATAATTTATCCCATAAACAGTTCAAGGTTTTTGTCTTGCTTCTTCTTGGTTATCTTCTCTTGTTTGCTGAACTCTTTTAGGACACGGTCAGAATCTCTAACCTTATCGATACGACTGCGGAGTTCTTCGATAAATCCATTATCACCTATGTCTTCTCCAGATGCATCATGCTGAACAATAAACTCCTCAAAGGACGCTTGCTCAATAAACCTCATTTTAACATCAAACTGTTTCTTCTCTTTCTGGATACGTCTTATGAAAGCATAATAGCATATCTGAGTAAAGTACGCAAACGCATTAGGATTACCAGTACGAGTGGCTGTTTCTATATTGTAATTCATGATAGCTTTCAGGCAGTTTTCTACAGCATCCATAACCATTTCTTCCCGATAGGTATATCGAATGAAGTTAGGTTTATGCGATAGACCTTCAGATATTTTTAAGAAACATGTGGCGATATATTCGGTTACGATGGGGTTTGTTTCGCCCCTTTCCTGCGCCTGCTTGACAGAATTGACGTAATCGACTACAGACTGCGAGAACAATTTATTGTTCACATAATGAGGCTTGTTGGCAGGTTTAGTCATTATAATCTTTCCATTTTAAGTTTGATAAGCATATTATACTACATTATCGCTCAAAAGTAAAGTATTAATTTAATTTAATTTATTTGAAGAAAAGGCTTTACTTTTTGTCATTTTTATAGTATAATATAAGAGTTGTTCGGGGGAGGGTGAGTATACCTTTAATGTAGTGTCGATTTAGGGTCGATATCAGTTTCCCATTCATCATCATACTCATCATCTGTTTCTGGCGAAGCCAGATCATCGTCGGGATAGACCTCACGGAGACGCAAGGCAGTAGCGATGTATTTCTCTTTAGTATTTTCGCTGGCTTTGCAAGTAGCGATTACTGTATCTGCGTTTATGAATACTGTTAATGAATCAGGCTGAACAGTGAACCAAGGAGTCATGAAGATCCTTTGCATCCTATCCTCGTTATAGATGTTCATAAGCAGAGGGGATTCAACTATGTATCCATGATCTTCCATACCTCTTATATAGCCAATCACCTCATTCCCATCTATGAGTTTAAAGTGCCTGATATCAACTTCGTCTATTTCGAATTTCAAATTTCTAGCTCATATATTTTGTAATCAAATTTCTCTTTCGAGTATATCTTTATACGTTCTGCAGCGTGATTTAGAGTATAATTCTTACGATTTTTATGATGTAAATCATCCGCTATATCGTACAAGTTCGTTTCTCGCCCATCGTCAGATTTTCTTAGCCCACGACCAATAGACTGCAACACTTTAACCTGAGACTTTGACGGAGAGGCAAATACAATATTATGTATATTCCTTATATTAACCCCCGTAGAGAAAGTCCCTAGAGAAGCAACCACGATAGCATTCTTTTCTCTTTCTGTGATTTGCCTTACCATTTCCCTATCATCTACATCAGTTTGCCCAGATACAAAGAAGATCTTACGATTCTTATGAGCACCCTCTTTAATAATATTGTAAAGTGGCTTGCCGTGTTTCTCTACTAGGTTGAATAGAACTAGCGTGTTACCATCTTGGTCTAGTGCTAGGTTCTTTATAAATGTATTGCGTTTCTCATTACTTACAATGAAATCTATTTCTTCCTGATACTTAGCTTTCTTCATCTGAAAACATACTTCAGCTGGATACTTTAGTAATAGGACATTTATCTTTAATTCTGATAATGCCCCAGAGTCCATAAGGTTCTTTGTATTGGTAACTCGATAAACTGGACCGAAGTGTCCTTCTAGAACCAAACGGTGAGTTTGAGTGCCGTCAAGAGTACCAGTGGTTCCAATACGGAACTCAGCATCCCTAAGTTTACCCATAATTGTACCAAGTGACTTTGCTTTAAAGTTATGCGCTTCATCTCCAACTACTGCTCCAAATTGTTCAAACCAAGTTGCAGGCAGTTTATAGATTGACTGCCATGTTGTTATAGTAACTCTCTTATCAGAGCTCTTTTCCTTACCAGAATAGATCTTATGTATCTCGTCTACGGCATTAAAGTATTCGTCGTATTCGGAATAGTCCGCAAAGTCAGAAGCCATTTGCTCTACCAAAGAAGTGGTAGGAACTACAATAAGAAAGTTTTTATCTCTATTATGTAGGAAGTATCTCATTATGGCATATATGATAAGAGACTTACCAGATGCGGTTGGAGATAGCAAAAGAGCATTCTTGTTTTCTAGCCCATGACGGATCGCTGTAAGCTGATAGTCTCTGGGTTTAATCTTATTGCCCCCAGACGTGAGGTTCATACTATTGATAAAGGAGTTGAAATCTCCCTCGTCAATAGGAACTTCTGTATCAGGTCTACCGTACCAAGCATCTTGCTCTACAAATAGATCGTAATCCCTAGCACCTACAAATTCTTTTAGGTATTTGAATAGACCTATGGGCAACTCTTTCTTTCTTGAATCATATAACCGTATCTTCCCATCCCACATCTTATTCTTGAACGCAGGCATAAACTGATACCCTGGAACAAGGAAGCAAAAGAAATCGCTCAGTTCGTTCTCAATTGAAGGATCTGTTATAACGCTGAGGAATGCGTGGTTCTTTTTCTTTACGGTTAGAGAATTCATTATGCACCGTTAGTAAATCTGTGCCAGTCTATCATATTCTTAATTGTAGAATGGCGCCATCTGAGATTATTGATTATCTCTTCAAGGGTTTCTATTATAGCCTGAGCCAGATCGATCTTTGCATTTAGCTTTTGCATGTCTGGGTCAGAACGGTAGAAGTAATCCATATCACCCTTCAAGACTCTCAACCCATTTGTAGGGTCTGGATCCCAACCAAGTTTACGAACTTGATCAACGTCCATCTTTCCTGAGTAGTATAGCCACTTATTCTTGAACATAACATCTAGCTGACTCTCGAGATACTTCTTCTCAAGTTTGCTTTTGGTCATCATTTCAAGATATTTTGCGTGTAGGTTTGGGGTAACTCTAGAAGATTCGTCTAGCTTTAAACGATCTATCTCCGAGTCAGTTTTCCACATGTCCATAATTTCTTCAATATTGTACATAATATACCTTGTATCAGTGTTTATTCAATAGTCATATCCGAGAAAGAAAATACCACATCTGCAGTTATATAGGAGACTTCAGTAGCACCTGCATCAAACTCAAGTCCGCCAATAGAAGTTGGTATTGCGTTCTTGAAAGTGAATGTTCTATTCTCATTATTGTGGCTCGTCATAACCATTAATGTTATATCGCTAAACTGATCACCTAGAAGAGACTGGTCCATCACTGAAGCATTAATCCAATCAAAGATTTCTTTGTAGGATTTCATATCTTCGTCGACTATTAGTTTAACTGATAAATCTTCAAAAGTCAACTTATCTCCGTAGATATTCATATTCCTTTGAGACAAGTTTGCCGTTGTAACCCCAGAAGATACTGCTGGGACTGATACGCCAGTAGCAAAAAACTCTAGGTTCGGAAACTTCTGCAGAACCAATTTGAATGATACTGGAGATAAAGAATTGATATTTTCGGGGATAGCTGCCATTGTAATATACCTTTACTTATTGTAACTCTATTTATAAGGCAAAAAAAGAGGGAGCCGAAGCTCCCTCAAAACTAACAATATTTCGTTATGTTTATTCTCCAGCAGCACCAATAACGTTTGACACACCGAAGATACGGAAGTAACCATTCGAACGGTTAGTACCAACAGTACCAACACCAGAGTCATTTTGGCCAGTAACGAATGGGTTAGCAACCATGCCATAACGAGTCTTAAAGCCGATTTTCGGTTGGAAAGTATTCTCGCCAACTGCTTTAACCATAGTTAATGGTACATATGGGCAGTAGAATAGACCTGCGTCATATGGGTTAGAACCACGATAGCCAACAGTTACATAGTTAACAGTTGCATATGGATCGATGTATACTTTCATACGACCGTTAAGTACACCAGCAAAAGTATTACCAGTATCGTCTACTTGTAGGTTAGTAGAAAGAGCAGGCGTATAGTCTAAAAGACCAGAAGCAGCAAGAGCAGAAGCAACATCTGATGAACAGATGATGAAGTTACCTTTACCACGACGAGTGTCTTTAGCGATAGCATTAGCTTCAATTTCGATCTTCATGATCAAAGACTTATACTTCTCTACAGACCAACGACCATCAGTAGCGTCTAGGTCGAAGTGACCATTAGTAACAGCACCAGCAGCTCCACCAGTTGCAGTACCAGCCTGTTTAGTAGCTAGTTTTGCTTTAATGTTGATAGTACGGATAACTTCACGGTTCACTTCAGCTAGGATCTCAGCAGAAAGAATGTTAGCCAACTCAGTCTCAGCGTCTAGACCGTGTACAGCTTTAAGGTCTTGAGCCAATTCCATAGTGTACTCAGCTTTCAACTGACGGCTAGTAGCAGTTACAGAAGTACGATCAATTGAGAACGCCATTTCACCAAAGGTAGAACCTTCACCAGCAGCAGTTGTCATACCAGTACCAATGCCAAAAGCAGCATCTAGATCGATATTGCCGTCAACAGCATCAAGAACATCGTCATCGTCACTATCAACCTGTAGATTGTCGTTACCGAAAGCAGGATCTAGGCTTGAAGAGTTACCATCGTGAGCTCGGGCGGTGCCAAGGTTAGTACCAGTACCAGTACCAGAGAAGTCTGTTTTAGCTTCGTCGAATAGAGCTTCAGAGCGAGAAGCGTCGCCAGCAACATATTCTGATTTCATTGCAAAGATAAGACCAGTAGGACCAGACATAGGCTGAACACCAGCAATATCATAAGCAATTAGGTTAGGCATAGCACGACGTACTAGCGAGATTAATACTGGATCAAAATTATCTACTTGACCAGCTACGTTTGACTCAGTCATAAAGCCTTGTTGAGCTTTTTGCTCTTGTAATGCTTTCTCAGTGTTCTCAAGTAGAGCAGCAGTTACAGCTTTACGATAGTTATCTTTGATTGGTGCAGCAGCTTCTGCGTCCAATACTGGAGACCATTTCTCCGTTAATTTTTCAGATCCGAACATTTTATGTTCTCCTTAAATTTAAATTGTTTTTGAAAGTGCGTTCAAGTAGGCTTGCATAGCAGGCGAACTTGTTTTTTGTTCAGAAGATTCTTGAACTTCTTCTTTGGTGTCAGTGCCAGTAGCTTTAAAGTAAGATTCTTTAAGAGTAGCAACTTTAGCTACAAAAGATTCTTGACTTTCGTACTCTACGCCTTCAGCCAAAGTGCGAAGTTTTTCCACTTCAGTTTCTGCCATTCCAACAGTCGCTTCACGAATGATTTCTTCACGACGGAAATCGGAAACTTTCTCAGCTAGATCGATATTGTCACCAACAGTTTTGTTAAGTTGCTCTTCGAGTTCCTCAACTTTACCAGCTAGTTCGTCTACCATATCTACCTTAGACTCAGGTACTTCAATGTAGTTTTCTACAAACAGTGATTGTAATGAATCAATAAAGTTTTCAGCAATCTCGGTACGAAGACCGTTAGTAACCGCAACTTCATTGGTTTCCATCCACTGCTCAACAACATAATTGAGGTATCCGTCAACTTTCTCTACAATCTCGCCACGAGCTGATTCACTTTCTTCAGCAAGTTTTTCGGCATAAGATTCTTCGAGACGTTGTACTTCCGCAGTAACTTTAGTTTTAACAGCAGCTTCGAAGATAACAGCAGCTTTGTCTTTAAAGCCTTCAGCTAATGCTTCTTCACCGTCAACCAATGCATCTAGGTCTTCGGAGAAATCAACATTAAGTTCCAACTCTGCAGATTCAGCAACTTCTTCGACAGCTTCTTCAGATTCTTCAGCAATTACCTTATTATAGGCAGTTGTCAAGTCGTCTTTGCTCATCTCAGACATTTTTTCGTAAATGGCTTTAATCATACCAGCTTTAGTGCTAGGCATGTCTACATCTTCTTTAGCCATTTTCTTTTTCTTACTGGATTCAGACTTCTCTTCGTCGCCTTCATCTTCGTCTTCGTCTTCGACTTCGCTTTCTTCGTCATCTACTTCGACTTCAGCTTCGTCGTCAGATTCTTCATCTGTCTTCTTAGCTTCTTTCTTAGCAGACGCTTCAACTAGCTCCTCGTCAACTTCAACGTCTTCAACTAAACCTTCTAGTTGTTCCTCAGTAATGTCTTCGATAAGATCAACTTCTTGATCTACGATTTGATCAGACATATTTCACTCCTTACAAAGTGTTAAAGTTTCGAGAGGAAATCTTGCCACACACGAGTTTGGGCTTCAGCCAAATCCGCTTTAGATGCGCTCTTGATTTCAGTCTCATACTTTTCAATTTCTTGAGCTTTTAGGATACCATTATCCCAAACCCAGTCTACTCCTTCCATGATGCCATTTACAAAGGCTTCAGGAGCAGAGGGGTCTTGCACGATATCTACGGTAGAAAGGACAAAATCCTCTTTAACGTACATTGCGCCCTTACGACGCTCAAGACTTCCCATACCACGACTTGAAACGCCTAACTGACATCCACCTTCAACCAAACCTTTTACGATTTGACCCATAGGAGTATTCAGTATCAACGCCTTTCCTACCACATTACTTCCTTCCATGCGGAGTTCGGTAATACGATGCGAAACTTTGTCAAGGTTTACAGTTGGACCATCTGGATGGTTCAATTCACCAACTGCTCTACCTTTTGAAACTTGCTCACTAACATACTTCTCTACGGCAGGTTTTAACACCCTTGATTCGTAGATACGACCATTGCGGTTTTTTTGATCAGCCTGCATAAACACGCCTTCAATATAAACCTCTTTCTCACCTTTAGCGTTTGCTTCGGTGATATATTCTAGTTTCTCTGTATGTTCTGTGATTAGCTTCATATCTATTTGTCCATTAACTTGGCGAAATCGTTTGCAGCTTTCATTGCATCTTTCTCGCTTCTAAACTTATCAAGTTCGGTGTCGTTAATATAGACAACAAACTTGGAACCTTTTTTAGCTAGGATAGCAGGAGACTTAGATTTACCAACCGTGAACTCTTTTACTTTTTTCTCGCCAGCTGGAAGTTTAAACTTCTTCGCTTCCGACAGGTTCGTTCTCAGCTGTTTGAACGTTAAGCTCATTTGCATCTCCTATTTCTGTTTGGGGTTGCTCTTGCGCAGTATATAAACTCTGAGCAACTTCTACTCTTCTGACATCTAATGCGTCAGACACTTTATCCGCCATAATCGAGTCAAAAGTTTTGCTCGCTACAGACATGTCTTCGCCTTTTAATGCGTCTATTAAAGAATTAATATCAGACATTATTCACCTCATTTGCTATTATTTATAATAAAAAGAATCTTTAAATCTCGTCTTCTTCGCCATATTTATCTTTTTCATCTTCGATTTGTTTATCGATGTCTTCGATATTTTCGTCGTTCTGCTTCAAGATATTCTTACGAACCCAATCTACAGAATAGTATTTACCTACAAACTCATCAAGTTCCCTTAATGTGTTTACACGCTCACGTAAAATCTCAGCTTCTTTCAGTTCCGCAAAGTAAGTGTCGCTTATGAAGTCAACAACTATCTCTTCTTTCATCCACTCCCAGTCTTCACGAGTAACAATACCCTTTAGTATAAGTTGTACTTTAAGAGCCTGCATGAATACATCGGAGAAACGTCGACGAATCTTGTCGATAAACCGTTGGAATTTAACTTCGTCTCTGGTAATCTCTGATGTTCTACCTAATGAGAATTGAGCTTCTTGCTCTAGACGGCTAATTGGAACATTTAGTGCACGATATGTTTTCTTCTGGAAGTATAGAATATCATCTATCTGTCCAAGGTTCTCTCCTCCAGGAAGCGTAGTAATCTCTGTTCCACGACCACCCTCACGACGAGGCAACCAAAAATCTTCAAGCATAGACATATGCTTTCTATCATCTCTAATCTCACCAGTCTGAGCATCGTAAACCATTTTGTTACGATAGTTGCTCATGATAGATCTGAGATACTCTTCAGCTTTACCTTTTGGCAAATTACCAACGTCGATATAGAATACTCGACGTTCTGGCGCACGTGATAAACGGTAGATAACTAGAGCATCTTCCATCATGCGTAATTGGTTAGCTGGCTTGATAGCTTTATCTAGATAACCAAGAACCATATCTCGTTTAGCGGATAATAAACCAGAAGGGACAAAGATAATAGAATCCTTTGCTATCTTAAGACCTTGACCGCTCTTAGACATATTTCCGTCTTGATATAAGAAGTATTCTTCTATACCAGTAACGATTTTAGCGCCAGTCTTTTCATCTTTTTCTTCTATGACTTCTTTGATCTTTCTTATCTTGGTAGGATCGATCGGGCGTAGTTCTAAAATACCACGCTTTGGAGATTTTTCGTCAATGATTATATGATAGAATAATCTACCATCAATATACCATCTTCTGAATATGTCATTACCAGATGAAGAGAAACTCATTTTAGCTACAAGTTTCTCGAATTCATCTCTTATTATTTTCTTAATTCTGTCTGGTTGCTCTAAACCATTAAGGTTAATATCAACTGGAGCACCATCTTCGACAGAGACAATCGACTCATTAATAATATCTTCAATAGCAGCATCTACTTCTGGGATCTGAGATATTTCACGATATTTTGAAATGAGGTCACCTTCATTCTTGGCGTTACCGCCAGACATGTCTAGGTATTGACCATAATGACCGCCAGCTTTAATTACACCAGAGCCATCGTCTTCCATAGGTGCGACAAATGAACGCTTCTTAGCTTCCTCTTTATCCTCACCCTTTCGTTTTATTTCAAATCCAAATAAATCAGCCATTTATATTTCCCACAATTATTCACTAATATTGAAGATATTACTTGGGGGCGAACCCCCAAGTAACATTGCCTACTTTTATTTAGCCACCATTAGCTAGTTGTGTTTGCTTCCCAGTATTGAACCTGGAATTCACAAGTGAACTCTTCGATGGTGTTTTCAGTTTCGTATGAAACGTCAATTGCTGATACGTTAGTTGGGAAACAACCACGGAAGTTATAAGTCTTTAATGAGTTTCCGTTTTTGTCCAACTGTTCAACTTTCAGGTCAGCTTGATAATCAGCTGGGTTATTTCTACCAGCGTTAGTCTTGTGACCGTTGATTGCGTTCATCCATGATTCCATGGAGTTACGAACAGCGAAGTTAGTATCATTGATAACAGTAATTGTCCAAGGTTCGAAAGTACGATCACCTGCAACTTGCAGCTGACGACCACGGAATGGAACAGTTACTGGGGCGATGATAGAAGCTGGTAATTGAGCAGCTTTAATCATGAATGACGAAAGTTCTACGTCACCCTGTACGCCTGATGGGAAATTTACAGTAGCTTTAAAGAGATTAGTTCTTGCTCCGCCACCAACTAGTTTAGCTTTGAATGAATCTACACCGAGTGTCATATTAGCCTCCTACGATCTCTGAGAAGTCAACACCAGTTCGGGCAGCAACAAAGCTCAGAGTAATAAAGTTAATAGAACGTGCAGGCTTGATGTAAATATCAGAGACAAAGCGATTAGTATCAATCACTTCACCAGTGTTATTAGTTTCATCACAAACTACACGGAAATCGGTGATACCACGTCTACCTTGTACATCACGCAAGAAAGGCTCAACTAGGTTCAAGAACTGCGCACGAGTGAATTCATCATTGAACTCAAATAGCGAGAACTTAGAAGCAGTAGCAATTGCTTTCTCGATAGTAATGAATAAGCGACGAACATTGATTCGATCAAACGCAGATGGTTTGGCAAGGGCAGTCTTATCACCGAATAATAGAGTGCCTTCTCCAGGGAACGATACAATAGGATTGACTCGTGCCTTGTAAAGCGAATCACGCTCTGCTTGTTTAGGGTTAAATGCTAGTTTAGCAAAAGTACGAATTTGACCACGGTTCGGACCAGCAGGTGAGAACCAAGAATCAGCTACGCTATCAGTATTAGCACATAGACCAGCAACAGCACCTGAAGCAGATACCCAACGATAAACATCGTTATACTTGTCATACATGTAACCAGCAGTAGAATCCATAACTGCATAAGAACTAGAAGTGATACCAGCAGCACCATCGCCATTAGCCCACTTCAATACTTCGCCTTTAGGATCGTTAGTACCAACAGTAGCAGTAATTGGAGGAGATACGAAAGCAACACAATCTTTACGTTTTTCAGCTAGAGCAATTACTAGGTTAGCTTGCGCTGTAGAAAGATCACCACCAATAATTAAGTTAACATCAATGCTTTCGGAATCTTCGAACGCAGATGTTAAAGCAGCAACTCGTTGCCCCTCAAGTGCTTCGGCATTAGAGCCACCAGCTAGAGAGATTGAGCTTGCTGTAGAACCAAAAGTAGAAAGGGGATTTGCTGCCCAAACGTACTCAGAGGAACGATTAATGACTTCAACATAATAGTTATTAGTACCATCAGATTTTTTGTCGCCAGAATTCTTGCCTAGATATGCATATGTTTCTAGTACACTATCAGCAGAACCAGTCCATGAACCATCTTCATCAACTACAACAACGTGAACTTCACCATTATCTGGCGCAGTATCAAATTCGCCAGCAAAAGCAGTGAAAGAAGCATCTTCAAAACTTTGATGATCAGCAACTACAACTTTTAAAGAGTTACCCAATTCTCCTGGATATCTTGCTACCCAAGCACCAGCGGAAGCCAAGCTAATAGAGTCTTTATGATCTTCGTTCTTAACTTTAACACCAGCTTGCGCTAGAGTTGCTGTTGCTGTTGCAGCTTCTGATGAACCAGATACAGTTAATGTAACAGAAGGTGCTGAATCATATCCATCACCGCCAGCAGTTACTGTAATTGACTCTATACCAAGAGAAGTGATGTTTATCTGAGCACCAGTACCTGTACCGCCTGAAGTGGCAACAGCAGATTGACTACCCACTGAAGTATAAGAACCACCGCTTTGTACGCTTACAGTACTAACAGCACCCGAAACATCTACAGCAGTTACTGTTATCTGTGCTTCTGTACCAGCACCAAGGTTAATAGTTAATACGTCATCTACCGAATAACCAGTACCTGTACCACCACCTGCAGCACTTGCGGTAAGAACTTTAAGTTTAGCTGTTGCTTCAGCATCATTTGCTGAATTGCCTGAATCACTAGCACCTATAGTAACTGTAGGTACTGATGTATAACCAGCTCCAGGAGTATCTACTGAAATAGTAGAAACAGAATCTGAAGCAGAAGTTGCGTTTAACAAACCAGTTGCATCGGCACGGACGACACGAAGATCGCTACCATATGCCAAAAATTGTGAAGCGGTGAGGAAAGACTTAGCAGTAATATCGTCTGGGCGACCAAACTTAGCTACGAGATCTTTCTCTGATCCGACTTGTACAACTTTATCAACTGGTCCCCAAACGAAAGAGCCAGCGTAAGCACCAATAGAGGTGGATACGGCTGGTACAACATTTGTCAGGTCAACTTCTTTAACCTGAACTCCTGGAGATACTTGAAAAGCCATTTTGGAATTCCTCATTAAATTAAATTTATTTTACAAGAGAGCATAATACGAATATTCAACACAAGTATTTATACAATTAGAAAAGTCCAGTATTGCTGTCGACAATCCACCTTTGACCAGTAGAGTCTACTTCAACCTCTTCTGCTTTCCCATCGTCCATAAATCCAAATGGTAACATATCCTGCTCTATTGCTTTTAATTGTTCTTCATATAACATTCCCTTGATATCAATATCAGACATTTCCCCGAAGAACGGAGTAGTGATAAACCAACCAAACATTACTAGGTTCATCACTAAGTCGTCATGATTGTTGTCGCTGGCTTCAAAAGAAGACCCCCTTGCGACAAACGTAGACAATTCTAATATAGTCTCTGAATCTACGATTTCTAGTTTTAACTGTTCTACTAAATCCTTCATATTAGAACAGCCAATTCTTTTTACCTTTTTGTTCATTGTAACACCGATTGAACCTGCTTTTACCATAGATTCAACATGAGTATTCTCATACTCTAGGTCATAATACAACCCATTAGCAACTACCGCCCCCTGATCATTACTCTCTATTATAACATACGCCTCATTGTAAGTCATCGCATATTTGTAAATGATATCAGGGAACAACAATGGTGAGATCATATTATTTCTATAAATCGCCACCTGCTTAAATGGCTTGACACTAGTGTCGATAATATTGAATGTAGAATAATCTCTACCCCGACCCTTTGCTACGTCTACGCACATGATGTAATTATGATCGACTTGGGGTCGTTCAAATACCTTTATACCATCCTGTTGATAAATCGGAGAAGACGCTTTCATCGCCATAAGTTTATCTGGGGAAATGAGAGTATTACCAGTACCATGGAAAGTGTTACCAAACTCTTGTTCAAACTGTAACTCGGATGTGTTGGCTACGGTTTGTTTCTTCCATTCTTCGTCTCTTCCAGGAACATCCCACCAATCAACCCTGAATGGTTTATATTCGTTCGTTCCTTGTACTGCTCCTTCCCATAACTTTTGGTATACGTTACCAATACCATTTGCCGTAGAAGTTATGATAACTCTAGAAGTTTTACCCGAAGAAACAACTGGATATGTACTAGTATAGAACTGACCTGCATTCTCTACAAACGCAAACTCGTCAAGGAATAGTAAGTTAACCGACATACCACGAATAGAAGATCCGCTAGTCGCAGAGGCAATAATCCTTGAATTGTTACTAAATTCTATGGAACCCTTGTTCAGAGTTTTACATCCAGGTTGCAAAAAGAAAGGTAAGTTTTCGAGAGCAAGCGTGATACGAGTTAGCATTTCTCTCGCAGTAGCACCCTTGTTTGCTAGGATTGCTACAGTTTTCTCTGGATTGAATAGTGCATACCAAAGTAGATACACAACCGAACTGATAGACTTGCCCGATTGCCGACAAGCTAATACGATAGAAAATCTACTGTCTTGAAAATGATCGAACATGTTCTTTTGGTAGGGGTATAAATTGAATGGAACAAGACCCTTGTCGAGAGAAACGACTTTCACGTAGGTTTCGGCGAAGTATGAAGGATCTTCCATACAACGTTTGTATTCTGAGATCTCTTGGACGCTCCAGTTTTGCTCAACCCCATCACGCTTTACATTAGGGTTGCCTAGATATCCAAGGTCGCTATTCTTGACCTTCTGCATCTATTTCCTTTTCTTCTCGCCTTTGATGTAGCATTTTCTGTAGATCTGTAGCTGAACCGACAAACACATTATTTTGAGTTAGTTGTTTTGGTTGTTCTAACGCTTCGGCTTTATCTACTTCTTTCTTTTGCTTTTGTAGATGCATTAGCTTGTCTGAAACGTCAGCAGTATTTTTGATCATGCCAGAAAGAACTTCAAATGCACGAGGATGCTCACTCTCACGAGCAAGGTCTAACATCAAGTCAATCGCCTCTTGCCCCTTTTCGACTAACTCGTAATAGTTAGTTCTTGCAAAGGAGTAATCATCATTAACATCATCTTTTTCGTTACTCATATTAATTAACCGTGTAATTGGTGACCTCAACAGTCGTACTAGTATTTAGACCTACTAGATTTTCTCCAATTTGCGGGAACCCTTCCAAATTCGTAAGGGTAAATGTAGTTTCGTTAGCGGTTTCGTCATAGGCTCTTGCCACCAAACCATAGATCGCTGTGGTTTCCCCCAAGAATGGTTCATTTGACCCAAACCCTGAAGCGATATCCCCAGAGACTGTCATAGTAATAGAAGTTACTGTTGGTATGAAGTCCTTAGATTCAACAATACCGAAATTGTCTGTCCCATCAGATCCAAATGGAGCCACTCGAGTGTTTAAGTTTTCTATGTGAGCATCATCTTCTGCATTAAGGAAAGTAACCTCTGTAGCTTTAACCAGTTTATTCGTAGCAGCACTACCAAAGAACTTAACACGCATTGTAAAGTCTAGAGTATAGACTAGTACACGCCTTGCTTCGAAGTCCCCTTCATAGTCATCAGAGATAGAAACTCCCTCTAAAGAAATAGGGACATCTGTATTTTGATCTACGCCATCTACAAGTTTAGCTGAGACTGTATACTCTGGTTGGAATATAGGAAGTATTTGTTCTAGTATTTGTAGTCCTTCGTCTTGGTTCTTAGCCAAGATGTTTAACTGCATACCAATTTTATAGGGTACAAAAGAAACGCTATCCGCAGAATCCCCTGTTTGATTAGTTACTAGTTTGTTAAATCGGTTTAGTTTAGACTCGGTGTCATATGTCAGAGAAGTAATCTCAAACGACAAACGTGGGATCTTGATTGCTATTTTAGAAGAAGAAAGATCTCTTTGCCCCTCAATCCTAGCAATAAACTTTTGTTTTGGTCCATAAGAAAGCGGAACCTTTACTATCTGACCAGAAGTACCGCTCTGACGAATAATGTTTATATCGTTAAACAGAGTACCAAATATGGCTACCGATTTTCTTAGAATAGCATGATAAAAATGACCACCAAACATTAGAAGTCTCCAAATGGGTTTGATTCAGTAAAGTCAAGAACGGCTGCAGCTTCAGTTTCTATTTCATAGTTCTTAGCGTAGTTATCTTGAACGGATTCTTCTGTAGCACCCTCCATATCTTTAATAGCTGTAATAGTGCCAGAGCCACCAGATACTTCTGTTGTAACACTACCGCCAACAGTAAACTGGTGATACTTACTATCGCTAGTTCTTATGCTGTGAAGGTAAATCTTAGAAGTTGTACTAGAAGCAATATCTTTATATGAAGCAATCGCTCCAGAGATAGTAACCCCATCTTCTAGATTTTCAGTAATATTCTCGCCTATGATAAAGTCTGTCCCAGCAATACCGCTGATAGTAAGTTCTTGCTGATAGGCAAATAGGTTACTAATATTGTCAACTTCAGTATTACCAGTATCGAACTTCTCATCGCCAAACTCATAAAGAGAGCAGATAAGCTGATAAGTCGGTAAGTTTTGGAGTTGATAGAAAGGTTTCTCATGCTCAACTTTATCGATCTGGAAGAAAGACTTAGACATAGGAAGATAAATTAGATCTCCCTCATTAGGTCTGTAGTTAGTCAACTCATTATTGAAGACACCTACGGATTGTTCCCAGCGTCTTTTAGATACCACAAACGTTGCCGTATCTCTAATCTCTAACCCGAACTTGGTCATAAGTTCGCTTTCACCACCGAATCCTTCGGGGTTTTCGATATACATCTCTAATGTATATGAATCGTCAAATTGAGATTCTACAGTTTCGCCCAGAATGTAATCACGCTCTACGATGTTTCTTGGTAGATAATAGACATCCTGCCCATACATTTTTAAAGATTCAATTACGATATCTTCGTATAGGTTTTGTTCGCTTTTTACTGCGGGCGAAAAATATACATTAGTAGCCATCTTTTACCCCATGAAGAAATTAACTGGTAACTCGTGAGTTAACCTTACTTGTTCTTCTAGCTTCTCTAGGTCTTGCATTGCATCCTCATATATCTGACGACCGTTAATCGTCACTCCTCCAGGAAGTTGCATACCTTCAAACTTTATTAGGTTAGCACCCCATTGTTTCTTGATAAGAGCAGTTGAATATCTTTTAAGGAACATATCGTTCCAAATAGAGGTAGAACCTGCAGCCCCATCATAAGGAGCAACGTGCATAGTTGCTGCTACGATGATAATACCCCCCACTTTAAGGTCTTCTTCGCCAACATCAAGATATATTTTATTCTCGTGGCGTGCCCACCTAATAAGTTCGCTCGCACCAGAACCTATTTTCATATCATACATAGCTAGATTTTGCTGTACCATTTCATAGTAAGCAAGATTGCCAAGGTTTCCTAACTGATAAACATCGTTCAGGTGCATCTGATATTTAACATCAAACATGTTAAAGCCAGCATCTTCGGCGATAGGTAAGATGCGCTCTACAAAGATAACTGAATCGGCTACAGTTATAAACTTATTAGTTACATCATCGGCAGTAATCGTATGCGGAATAAACATCTTCTTGGTAGCATCTGAATGGTATTCTTGATAGAATTGTAATGCTTCGTCGATTCTTTCTTCTGCTTGATCAGGGTCAACGTTTATCTCGATTACTGGATCGCCCAACTGCCTAAAACAGTAGTCGATTAAATCTTGCCTAGATGCTGGGGTTGCCATATGAAATAGTCCTAGATTAAATTATTTAATATCTTCTAAGTCTATTTATACTTTTTAAAAGGCTAGGGGTCAATCAAATGATAGCAAATGTTATATATTGTACCTAACTAAGACCGATAAACTCAAACTTTAAAAAAGCTAAAGAATGACAGTCCACTCCATACCAAACTTCTACGGTGTCCCCATCGTTTAAATAAAATAACGGTGATCGAGCATGATAATATATGTTTGCCTGTTGAGCTGGATTTGATACACCGCTGGTTTCAAAGTATCCGTACCCCATATTATCTCCAGTTAGAGAAGTGAGGAATGGATTAGGTATTCTCCCAGTACCACTACTACCAGTTCTGCCAAAGTTAACAGAATTATTATAAAATATAGTAAATTTTCCGTTCGAACCGTTATTGCTATGATACACCGATTCCTCAGTGCCCCCACTATTGTGCCATTCATCGGGGTTGGAAGATGATGGAAGTTGGGCAATCTTGGTTTTCCATCCACTATTTGTTGATGTAGTTGACCCAAACGTGTCAATATCATGAAACGTACCGTTAATAGAATATCCGAAAATTTGAGCATCTCCACGATAATATGTTGCCGAACCGTCTCTTTTACCCGAAATGTGCAAATACTTTGATGCGGATGTACCACTATACGTCAACTTTACCCTTCTTACAAATAGTAAAGGGTTATTGGTGATTGTGCTTGAAGAGGAACCAACCCCACCAAGTTCGGAAGTATTAGGAATAGCAGTGTCGGTATATGAATTTGTGCCAGTGTAGGTTACAGGTATTCCGCCCAAGTTACGTTCTTTACCATAAAAGTCGTCAAAATCGATGGTGGACAAATTAGTGGTCTCTTCTGCTATTACTCTCACATCCGTGTCATTCAGTCTGATTGTTTCACCAAAAGTATCATCAAGAAGAATCCCAACATTGTTGTGAAATTTTGACCCAGACTCATTTCCGAGTGTTATTGGTTGAACAGCATCGGTCGAAGTTGATGTGGAGTATGAACCACTAATCTGAAGAATTCTATTACTTGATGTATTAAGGTAACACTGAAAAGAACCAGTACTAGACGAACCGAAATTAAGTTTTAAGATGCTAAAGTGATGACCAGTAGTTTTCTGTACTGATGTAGTTAAAGAATCTACTGTACAGTTTAGAAGAGGATATGTGGAAGTTCCTGGCACACCAATAGTCTTGACGTAAGCAGTGATTGTTTGACCACTATACACTGTCAAACCAACACCAGTTCCAGCAGTAGCAGTTGTATCGCTTTGGTATCTTATGTCACTTTCTAAGATAAATTCGTCGGCTTCCTGTAAACGACCTCTAACCGTCATTATAGATGCTGACATTACTAACCGCCTTCATCGATGTGTGTTGTCGAATCAGAATCGACATTATTTTCTTCCTCATCGGGCGTCTCATCGTTGACGACTTCTTCACTGGTGTCTACTTCAGGGACTACGTCCCAAGGATTAATGTTATGTTCGACAGGTGTTTTAGATAAAGCAATATCTCCTGCAATTTGCGATTCGGTATCTGAAACTTCTTCCTCTCCGAGCGAAGATTTAACCCAACCGATTACAATATCTTTAGTGACATCCGCCCATGCAATGTAGTTTTCAGAAGAAGGATCTGCATCAGTATGAACACTGCCATAACGTCTACCACGGTGAATTACCTGTTTGTCGCCAACTTGTTCCGTCTCATAATCTGAGGCTTCCCAATGTACCATTTTGATAGCACCATCAGAGATATTCGAGTCAACCTTTGTTATATTCCAAACTATTGCCATAATTATTCACCTTTCTCACTAATTTTAGATTCTAGATACGCCACTTTTTGGGTCAACTCTTTTACTGCTTCTATCAACAAGGGTGTTAGTTTGTCGTAAGAAACACTTTTATAATCTTCTCCGAACTCGTCTTGACCTACCGCAGATTTAGTTACAATCTCAGGTAATACTTCCTCAACCTCTTGAGCAGATACACCGACCTCTAGTTCGGTATTATCCACACCCAAAGAATGCGCTAATGCGTTTGGTTTATAGTAATATCCTGTGAGTTTATTAACTTTATCTAGAGCATCTGGAATTGCTCCCTTAAAGTCTTTCAGTCTTTCGTCAGAGTAATATGCAGTCACATTACCTGTAGCAATGATATTACCATTAACGTGAAGTGCTTCAAGTGGGGACGAGACACCTATCCCAAATTTACCACTTGCGTCTAACCGATGTTTTTCTCCGTTGCTACCATATAAAAATTGTATCGATGCGCCAGAACCAGAACCATGATAACTTTGAACTTGAGCCAACGAAGAGAAATTGCCGAATCTAAAGAATGAAGTAGTATTAGTATTGAGTAATTGAAGACCTTGTTGAGTAGTATTAGTACTAGTTGACGTACTCTCTACAATTAAAGGTACTCCAGAAGTTCTTCTAATCTTTGTAGCACCATTGAGGTAATTCTGGCCAGTAGACTGAAGTGAAGAGTTGATATTTACATATCTAGATCCAGAATTTCCAGACCCAGCGCAGATATTGACGGTCTTTACCCCGCCTGAAGCCAAGTTACTCCCAATATCGATAGTGGCTGCATTAGTGACAGTTGTGGCACCGCTACCAATAGATATATTTTGAGAAACAGTACTATTCCCAAGTGTTATTGTACCTGTACCAGTAGTTTTACCAATAGTAATTGTGCGAGAGGCAAGAACTGGAGTTATAGTAAAGTTATGCCCATTAAAATTAGTATCGCCGTATTGGAATGTAGTATTACCACGAATCGCTACGGTTGTTGTACCAAAAGTGGGATCAGCACCACCTATTGTTACTGCTGTATCACTACCCTGTGAGTTCTTTGCCGCAATATTTACTGTAGAAGTACCGCTACCTGAACCGCTACCAATATTAATGATTTGCTCTTGATCAGACTCCGTTGTGGCATTACCAATATCGATCGTATTGTCTTTGGTACTTTTACCGAGAGTGATTGTGCCTGTACCAGTAATTTTACCGATATTAATAGTGTCAGAGGTAGAATTTGGATTTACTGTAAAGTTACCGCCATTAAAGGCAACCGCACCATTCGTAAATGTACTAGCACCACGAATCGCAACTGTGTGAGAACCAGTTGAATTAGAGCAACCAATAGTCACTGCTGTATTTGAGGCAGTGAGTGTATTTGCGGCTAAATTCAATACAGTGTCGCCACCAGAAGCGTTCCCACCACCGATATTAATTGTTTGAGTTGCCTCATTTGCTGTTACGGCATTACCAATATTGATTGTGTTGGTTGCGGTACTTTGACCAATGGTGATCGTGCCTTCTTGAGCAGTTGCGCCAAGAGTAATAGTGTCTGCTGCAGTTCCAGGATTTACGGTGAAGGATTCGGTGATGTTTGCGCCAATCTGAAATATAGTACTTCCGCCACGAGAGTATAAAATTTTGTCTGCGGTATTGAGGGCTAGTTCGCCTTCTACGATATTGTCGGTGTCAGGAGCATTACCAGACTGGCTACTCCTCTTGAGTTTTAGAACGGTTGACATATATATGTCCTCGAATTTTAATGGCTATATAGCCGTGAAATTTTTAAAGTGAGCAGTATATACTACCCACTGTATCTATATTTATACGTCGAAAGAACCGCCATCGATAATGTTACTAAATGCTGGTGTACCAGCACTATCTGCTTGTAAAATAGATCCATCAGCAGTTGATGCTGCTGTTACCGCTAGAGCATTAGCACCATTACCAAGTACAACGCCATTAGAAGTAACTGTAGCTAAACCAGTACCACCGTTCGTTACAGGTAGTGTTGCAGTCACCTTAGTAGTAAGATCAATAGATCCTGCTAACATGGTATTTGTGATGCCACTAGCTTTTACTTGTAATGCGTCCGAAGCAATTTCTATAGATGATCCATCAACCGCAACATTTAACGTGTTACCACTTTTTGTTAATGCGGAACCAGCCTCAATTTGACCAGCACCAGAGAACTGTTCAAAGATGATGTCATCATTGGCTCCTCCAATGGCAGTATGAGTTTCTGTTTGAACAAAACCATTAGAGCCATTTATAGTTCCGTTTTCAACGAATAGGAAGTCACCAGAAGCAATCTCATCTACCGTGTCAAAATCTGATGCTCTTGTAAATGTTGTTGAATCGGTTCTAATGTAGATACCGTTATGCTCTTGAGCAGTTTCGTCTTTAATTAGAATCCTGTCACCGTCTACTAAGGTATATCCATCAAGTGTTGAGATTCCAGTAGAAAGTATTAATGTCGCATCGACCCCAGCATCTTCATTATCATAGGTTACTGTGCCACCACTCTCAGTCGCTAAGTCTTGTGTTGTTGCAGCTTTTGCAGAAGCATGAACATGAAGACCTTCAGCAATTGCATCAACATAAGATTTAGGAACTACTGAGTCTGCATCTAAATTAGTTCTAGTTTCATACGAACTAGGTAGTTTAACAACACCTTGCCCATTAGGTGAGAGAATTAGGTCTCCGTCTGTGTCTGTTGTTAGAATCGAGTTATCTTTGATTTGGACATTATCGATATCAACTTGAGTAAGTCCTGCCAGTGCGGTAGCTGATGCGCCAAGATCAATTTCGGTTATACCGACTGTGACACTATCGTTAGTAAGTTTTCCGTTTGCTACGGAAGCATCTACTAACTGTGATCCATTAATTGAAAGATCTGCTTGATGTGCTGTAACGTCGTCAGAAGTTACTGAATAACTTGTGATGTATCCAGCGCCATTTGTAAGCGTATTATTATTTGTTGGAATATCACTTGTAAGCGCAACAGTACCAGTTGCTGTTGGAAGCGTTAACGTACCAGTGTTACTAATAGAAGAAATTACAGGTGTTGTCAGTGTTTTATTCGTAAGAGTTTGTGTGCCAGTTAATGTCGCAACTGTTGATGAATCTATTGCGAATGATACCTGATTGTTTGAAACCGTAGTATCAATACCAGTACCGCCAGCAAATGTTAATGTGTCTGTACCAACAGTAACGACATCATCAGTACCACTATCAGCACCAACCGTAAGGCTGGCAGACAAAGAACTTGTTGCAAAATCAACATATTCTTTAGTAACTAATGAGTCATCGCCTAATCCAGCTCGATCTTTATATCCAGAAGGAACATTAACAACTCCAGTGCCCTTTGGGGTGAGGGTAATTGAAAGGTTAGCTTCAGTACTTTGCGCAGCAATATCAGCATCGTGATACTTTAAATTAGCAGCAGCAGTACCGATTGTAAGTTCGTCTAGACGGCTATCGCCATCAACAATAAGCGCAGAACTAGCAGTTGTAGTACCAGCAGCATGATCCAACATATCGGTAAAGTGCTGACCGCCAATTACAATTGGATTAACTTGGGTCCCACCTGAACCGTCGGATTCAGTTTTACCAATAAAGAGTTTATTTGAGGCGTATGAATATGCTTGTTCCGCTTGCGCTAGTATATCTCCACCTGGTTCATTAGCAGTACTAGCACTTTTAATTTTAATTACTGTCGCCATCTAGAAAGACCCTCCGGAGATGCGCAAATTTTCGTTTTCTACTTCTGATTTTGTTTCAAACTTTTCTGTTGCTGCGTTATAGATTAACACAGATCCATCAGCTAGTGCAGCTGTATCTACGTCGGTGAGCTCGGTTAGAGCAATTACTGGAGTTCCAGCACCACCTGCTACAGCAACAGATCTAGCTTGTATAGTATTTGACCTGCCTATAGAAGCACTTAGATTATTTGTTTGCTGACCTATTTTACCTACCAATGACATTAGGTGTAATCCCTTGTAACTGAAGGAGTTATTTCTAGTTGTCCCTCAAGAACTCTCGTAGGGACATTACCGCCCGACATAACAATAACGTCATAAACATATCTTCCAGGTTTCATAGCCTGAGAAGTTGCGCCATCTATTCGCATAGTAACCTCTCCAGCTGGACCATTTCCTATGGTAACCTGATCAAACGCTGTTGCAGTTACAGATCTATATGTTTTACGGATAGATGCATATGCAGTGAATCCCGATAAGTCTTGAACGTTACCGTCAGCGTCTTCGACAGTCAAAGCAGTAGTAAATGTACTACCTTGATCGATAACTAGATTAGCATATGCAGCCATTACTATCCTTTTTGTTTAACTCTTTTACTTATTTATACTTTTAATTGATTGTAATTCTTCTTTTAGAGAATCAATTTGACCTTGCTGCTCTTTAATTGCTTCGATTAATAGACCAACCATGTTACCATAAGCAACAGTATGTAAGCCGCCTTTTTCGCCAACAGCTTCTGGTAATACTTTAAGAACTTCCTGTGCGATAACACCAGTTTGTCTCGAAGTTTCAATATCAGTACGATCAAACGTGTAACCATTAAGTTGCTGTACTTTATCTACTGCGTCTTCGATTACTTCAACGTTTTCTTTAATACTCTCATCAGAGAATGCGGTAATATCTCCAGTAGCATTAATTTGTCCATTAACATTTAAGTTACCTTCAGTTACAACGCCAGAGTCTATATCGGTATCTGTACCATGAGGGGCAACTAACCTCAAGACTCTTCCATCTATTACTAAACCAGCTACTAATTTTTCAGAATAGTCTATCTCCCCTAGACCATCTTCATCTATGGTATTAAATGAGTTGAAACTATCGTCACTTTTGTAAAATGTCCCCAAAATACATGTGTCACCACTAACCCTCCTAAAACCTTCAACAGTTTCTGAATCATAATAGTCCTTAAAATCTTCTGTGCTACCTTTAAAGAAAGCCAACCTAGTGTTTATAGTAGTCAACTTCTCATAGGGTGAGTATGTTTCATCATCGCTGACGTGACGATTGGCGCCAACCCCCCCAGCCCATGTGTAATCATCAGACCTTATGACAGTAGAACGTCTTATTATTTCGGGGTCTATACCTCTTTGACCTAGTATAACTTGACGTTGTCTTCTAATAGTTTCTGAATCAGATAGACTACTACATTCAAATGGGTTGTCATCAGATATACCGTCTAGATTAAAATGGGAAGGTTCTTTTGTTATCCCACCCCCATTGAGTAATTCTAAACCTTGAGAGTCTGCAGACTCATGCTCTAATCCTGTAGCTGCCTTATCTATTACTACGTTAGGTAAAGAAACTTGGTAAGCTGCATACTGAGGGTTGTATTCTATGCCTAATGGAATAGCTTTATCTCTGCCTGTTGATGGTATATCATCACCGCTAGCAGTTACTGTACTATGCCCATGGCCAGATTGAAATGGGGTTTTTGGGGATCTTATATAAAGGTTTCCAGGAGTACCAGCACCTGTACCACCACTAATATAGATATTAATGTCACCGCCCTCAACATCATTTACGCCATCTATATGGGCTAAACCTGCAGAAATGTTAATTCCTGGACTAATACCTTGACCAGTACTGACGCTATGTCTCATTGGAGTCAATTGTATAACTGAATTTGTAACTTCATCTATAGTCGCATCAGATAGTTTAGCATCTGTTAATGTAGAATCTATAGACTTATTATTATCACCACCCCAATCTGCTGTTGCACCACCTTTCAAAAGCAAGTAACCACCATTGTACTTTTCTTCGTGACCAGTAAGTGGACTGTATGTAGTGTTAGAAGCAGAAATTACAACATCTGCTCCATTTCTGTCATTGAAGTTGTCATAATGCGTGGCAAAACCATCGCTAACCAAGGCGTCAAAAGGAGCTATACGAATATCTTTTTGAGATCGAAGGCCACCGACTACAATATCATCAAAGTCCGCATACCTTAAAGAAATATCAGATCGATCAGCTTCAAAGTAACCATTTGGAACCATTACCCGACCATAATCATTCTGAACGCTACCAGCGGTGCCGTCAGCAGGCGCAGGCATCAATGATAGTGGAAATATAAAATCAAACTCTTTAAAATCTATCTTATAGATGCCTTCATCATTGGTATCTGGGTCATCCCCAGTTTGACTGACAAAGTTAACCTCAATTCGTAATTCATCAGGTCTGTAATCATCATTGGCTTCGTCTACTACAACATAATCATTTACTGAATTATCAGACTGGAAGCCAGTAACCTCCAACACCCTTTCTCCACCATCATATGAAACGCTAATTTGAGAACCAATTAGGTCTTGTGTATTGAAGTTGGAAATTAAAGTCCAAAATTTATTGTGATGGGGTCGCCACATGGTATCATTAGCAGCTTTTGTAAACTCTGCATTTTCTGTTATATCTCGTATGCGAATATATTGAGTTGCTGAGTTTTCATCAACGCCATCGACATACCTTATATCTGATTGTCCAGCTGAACCAGTATCATTACTAATATTGTATGTAAGTCCTTTCTCACCAGAAGGATCTCCAGTTTCCCCTAAGAAAACACGTTGGCTACCGCCATCTAATGTAGGATCAAAATAGTTACTTTTTATTACAATCTTCGACCTATCATCTATTATTAGGTTACTGTCAAACTTTTGCCAATCTAAATCAGCGCCATTAACCCAATCATGAGGGGTGTATTGACCGCCTATAGATGAAGATACTTTAGGGAATGCAGTCGATAGGTCAAGTTCTACTTGAGGGTATGCGTCTGTTATACCGTCGTTACCAATAGGGGTAAAGGTTATTGTACCGCTAGAAAAAGCAATTCCGCCATAAAAAGATTCGTTGTTCAAGTTAGTGAAGTTAGCGTCAACCTCCACAAAGGTAAGTGCGTCATTGTTGACTCTTAGATTCAGATTCGCCATTAAATTATACCCTGTTTAGTAATTCTTGCAATAGTCCTTTGATTTCGGACATTTCCTGTTTAAGATTATTTATATCTTTTTCAGCATGCTCTAATTTCATATTCTTAGCTTTTGCTGCTTTGGCTGCAGCAATCGCATTTTTGTATGCCGATTTATTCGTATTAACTATAGCATGAGAATACGGATCCCTCACGAGATCCGGATTATCCTCAACTTTTGTAACATTATCTAAATCTACCATTTTACAACGCCAGTGCTATTGCTCTTAAGTCTTTTACCAAAGGTGGTTGAGAAGAATTAATCCCTTTCATCTTAATCTTAATAGAGAAAGATATAAACTCTGGTATGTTATCTTGAGTATATTCATGCTCTTTGAACGAAGTTCTGTTAACAGATTTAGACATTTCAATATCAGTCTCGCCATGCGTATTGAAGTAATTCCACCCCAGTTCGTCAAAATCAGAAGAATCATCAGACCTTAAGACCTTATACATCACTTCAAGATCCGAACCAGCATTTACGACTGCATCTAAAATAACCTTAATAGATGTAGCAGGGTTTTTAAGCTGGACACGTTTAGTGATGTAGACAGATTCTGAACTATCTCCTTCAGGGGCTGTAGCTGGTATAAACGTTGTTGAAGAATCTACGTCCGATTCTTCAGAGATATAATCTATTCTATTAGCATATGCTGTTATAGATTTACGCTCTAAATCCACTATAGGGGACAAAGTTGATGTTTTTGTAGATAACGTCAATTCCACTTCTGCAGATTTATTACCGCCCAATATCTCTCCAGACTCATTAACCGAAGAAGCTATGATTTTTGGTTCTTTGAACTCTGTTCTTTCAATAAGTTCAGTCTTCGAATACTGACCAGCAACAAATGGTATCTGGTTACCAGATACTGAAGTACCAGTAGCGAATTTTATTCTGGTATCAATGTTAGTTTCTGGATAAGTTACAACAGGGAGCATTAACTGATAAGCATCAACCAAGGCATTTTCTGTAGCAGTTACATAACTACTGCCAATTGCTGAATCTTGAACCGCTGTTACTGATGGACTATTTGCAGAGTCTAGAGAATCAGAAGAAATATCTATAGTATAGTGATCCAAACCATATCCATGGATTTCATGAACCCTATTGACGTTGACTAGAGAAATACCATTAGATTCATAAAGTTCTACCGTGGTTGTTTGGAAACTTCCGTCTTCGCCAGAATGGAAAGAAATAGGACTATTGATCCCTCTATCTTGGGTTGCGCTAGAAACAGTTATAGAATATTCGCCAGATGTACCAGTTGCAGCGATAGTGCCATATATAATCTCGTTTTCAATTTCATCTTTATTATTACTTACTAATTTGAAGTAATGGTCTCCGCTTGTTGGCATACTAGAGTGTAAATCTTTTATTATCATTGTTGTAGCTGAACTTGTGATATCAGATTTAAGATTTGCCGTTATTCCGCTAGATGCTCCTTCGATTCTCACTTTATTAGTATAATTCCCTGTATTATAATACATATGATGATTAGGGTGTAGTACCTTAATAATTGAAGAACCAGAAGAGCAAATTAATGGATTATTTCTTAATTGTTTTAGGGGGACATCTTCATTTTCTAAGGTAATAACACCTTCTTGAGAAGTATCAAATTCAGCACGATAAACCGTGAACTTTAGATCTTCATAATCATATGCTGTCCAAGTAGAGTTGTTTTGAGATTTAAACAAAACACCAAGATATGGCTGCTCATCAATATTTCGGACACCATCTATATCAGTATCGCCTAACTTGGATATCCATGTAGTATAACCGATAGAATCTGTCATTAATACAATACAAATTTCTTGGTTAGCTTTTACATATACTGGGTTAGGGAACTCGAAACTCGTAGCAGCAGTACCTACTTGAGATACATTAACGTCAGAAGGGTCTAGAGTTATCGAAGCACTAGGTAATACTTTACGAGTCGGTAATCCATTTTCCATTTCCCTTAATTGTAGAGTTACAGGGGCATGATCGTCTTTACCAGCAAAGAATACGTCTACTTTAGTGATGAACTCACCGCCTGGAACAGATGGCATAATAGATTGAGCCAGTGGGTCATACCAACCAACTTGTACAAGACCTAAATCTCTTGATCTACTGACTTCTACGTTTTCTTGAACCGACCTAGTTTCAACTCGACCGTTACGAGTAGCGGTGAATGTTTCTTGCATACTATTCAAAGTGCCAGTTGCGGTGTATTTTTCTTGGGCGAAAGTATCTACCGTTTCCTTAGCATTCGATGAGCTCGATGTAAGTCTAAATAATCTAGAGCCAGTCCGGAACGCTGGATTACCACTTATTTTAGAATCAGGGATAGTAAACGTACCTGAAACAAAACCAGAAGCATCAGTAACAAGTGCTTTTGTGTCTACATCCTCTGTCCGTACAAACCTTTCGATACTATCTGGGTTTTCTATTTGTCTTGCACCGCCACGCAATCTAACTGTCCAACGTGCAATTCTGGCATTCGCATCAACTCTTCCTTCCGAATAAAGGTTTTGATCTGAACGATAGTTAATACCGTCAATCAAGTAACCATCAAGCATAGCACCGCCATCAACAATAGCTTCTGGAGTTCTAATAAAGGAATGCTCGATAATCTCAGCATATTCTATATTAGAAATAAGAGAGTTATACAAGTTCCAGCTTTCTGCGTTAGTATGATTACCGCCACCTCCAGGTCCAACCCCAGAATTTAAATCAGGGCTTAGAGAAAAATTCTCATTAAAGAATTGAACTTCAGAGATCTGCATAGCACGCATTGGTTTCTTTTTATAAAAGGTTTTACCAGCTAATGTAGGTCTCTTCGGATATGGATCTGGATACGTTTTCTTAGTTGTCGGATCATCAGCAATATTTCTAACGTAAAAAGTAAAGTAAAGGTCTCCATTATCACTAGGTTCTATCAACGCATTATCGTCAAATATAAATTCAATTACATCCCTATCTTTAGTATTTCTTGCGCTTGTATTCGCTTCTAATCTTCGATATTGAAGACCCGCATGAGTTTCTTCTCCTTCCAAAACTGTATCTACAATAGGATCCCCATCACCAAGACGTCTTGTTTGATTACCAGCAAGCACTGAGAATTTAGTAATATCATTACTATTCTTATCAAAAGATATAAGTATCCGTTTCACTGAGTTCCAAGCAGCATTAGTTACCTGAGGGACTGTAGCAGGTTTACCAGCTACAGGGGTTATCCCCCCAGAACTAGTTGTACAGTATTTCGAAACTTCAACGTTATCGAAGAAAGGATAAACTTGGGTATGAGGTCTCAACCCTCTGGCTTCGAACTTAATATTCTTTTGTCTCATGAATGGGATAAGAGCGGAACCGACAACTTTGTCACCATTAGAAGTTACGTCTATTTGCTCGACAATATTTGTCTCAATACCATTTCTGGTTAGTACACCAACTTCTGTTTCTTGTTGCTGCTGTAAAACACGACGACCGAAGCCCCTTACGAAATCGGCTCGGAAGTTACCAGTATTTTCTCTGATTCTAGGACCAACTAAATCTGTAGTCGTAATACCAGTCCAGTTAGTAGTCGCAGCGTCCCACACAGTTCCAAGCGCATCAGCATTTTGAGCAATTAGAGTATCAAAGTTTCCTTCTTTGTTGACAGTTACATCAGGTAGTCTTTCGATCTCAAACCACTCATCCGAAGATGGAGACAAAGTCATTTGACCCGTCCATGCAAAGTTTAGAACTGGGTTAAGGTTTTCAATAGTAGAAGCGTAGTTTTGCTCAATAGTTTTAACATGCTCATATGGGAGCATCGCCAAACCACCTTCAGTTACGGTATAACCATGGGCTAGTTTATCTTCACCAAACTCGTATTTTTCTACTAATGCTATATTCTTCATCGCATATTTTGGGCGAAGAATACGCTTATACATGTCGATAGCACAACGATAGTCAGGGTGAAGTACATCACCAGTTTTGTGACCACCAAAGTTATCAACCAAGAAACCAGACTTAAATCTGTCTAATCCATTTTCGTCTTTAATTTGTAATGTATCTGCAGACACCTCTAGCAAACTTAGAGAGGTGTAATACTCAATATTATTAACCCTCTTTTCTAGAGTACTGAGGTCTCTCATAGTGAAACGTTTATTAGCAAATTTTTCAACAGCAACATCACGAACATCAATTACATATGGAGGCATAGACAAGTCAGCCAATCTCATTGCATTATCGATAGTATCTGGGTATTTCGGATCTTCGCTATCATTACCCTGTATTAAAACAAACTCTCCTTGAGTTGTTAAGTATAAAGAGTCTTTCCTTGCGAGGTAGTATTCGTAGTCGAAGTCGAAGTTGCTGTTGTCTCTAACGGTGTTTACGGAAGAAGCACCGCTATTGCCGTCAGAAGAAAAAGATCTACTATTAATATTAAACGAAGTCCCAGTTACTGTTTTAACCCCATCAGAAGAAGACCCACTAGGAGCATCAGCAACTCTGGGTCTGAAATCTACAGTAGATCTTAAATCAAAGATACCAGTAGGTGCTGGGCTTTCAGGGTCTACACGTGTAGAAACATATGCGGGTATATCTTTATATGCGACGTCTGAATACGAATCAACAGTAAAGAAGTCTCCAAATCCATGAGTAAAGTAATCAAAGACAACTAGTAATTCTCCTTGAGGACTTCGTTCGTTTTTCTTAAGTATTAATTTACCGATATCATAGTAGTTATCTCTCTGACCAGGGTCATAAGTGAAACTGTTAAGAATATCATTATCTCCAGCAGTAAGAGTACCTACAGATCCGCTCGCAGAAGAAGTTTGACCTACAATTTCTTCCTCAGATATAAACGGTAGAGAGTTTAGAGGAGTGTAAGATAAATTATTACCATCAATCTGAAGTAAAATAGCTATAGCTCCAGATTGTGATCCGACTATAGTTTCGGTAGTAATAAATGCCCCTTGCGGGTTAGTAAGCGATAAACTGGGAGAAGAAGCTAATTGCCCCACAGTACCAGAGTCATAAACTGCTAAAACCTTGAATATGTCAGCAACACCTAGTGATATATCTTTATGATGAGCTGATGTACCATAAGGTATGTACCCTTGAGTTTCTTCCGATTTATTCTCAACTCTTAATAATGAAGCCCTTTGTAGGGATTTAGTTTTCTCGTTTTGAGACTGTTTCTGAAGAGTGGTATTCACTCTAATGATAGAACCATCTTCGAAAGGATCATTAGTATCGTCATTAGTGAACCCAGTAATAGTCAAACTACCAGTCCCCTCTCCTGAGAACGTCAATCTTTCGATATCTACATGAGCACCACTTGACCAAATTTGTGGGGTTGCTCCATGAGACATAATTGTCACAGAATAATTTTGATTACTTTTAGCTTTAAATGTTTCATTACCGATAGCAGATAATGTTAGAACTCCAGAAACTGTAGTCCCTTGAAATTGTCTTGAAACTGTAACCTGATTCTGAGACTCGAAATCGTTTACTTCAGTTTTTAATGTTTTAATGTATGGCTTATCTAGCATCCTTAACATTAAATTCTTTTCTTGGTCTTTTAAACCGCCTCTTAATCTTCTTGCTGTGAATGCTCCAGATATAACAGTAGTCGGTGCAGCATTGAGGTCAACCCTTGTGTTGCCCGACTCGCCTGAGAAAACTGCAGTTACAAACCTTGTTTCTGAAGCAGTACCGCCACCCAGAGAAGTGCCTGTAGGCAATCTTATAGCATCACCTACTCTTAATTCTTCAGAGAATTTAGTACCAAGACCTAATAACCCTCTATTGGCAGTACCAGCATTATTATCTGTAAATTGAACAGTACCAGTAAGAGTAAATACATTATCCAAAACAACATCACCTTTGAATTCCTGCAAAGTATCATCTTGTCTTAATGCTTTAACTTCTTCAAATGCGAATGTCTTTACAGATGCTACTGTAAATTGATTGGTATCATCTACAGATTCGTGAATAAACCCGCCAGCTCTGAAACTGTTTGACGAAGTTAATCTTTCGTTGTTTAAGAATGTACCAGCTACAGATGTCAACGAGATACCATTTGAAGTTGTACCATAATAGTAACCAGTGGCGCCAGATATTTCGCCAGTGATTAAACTACCTAATTCCACAGCAAACCTATTATTCGCAGCATTAATTGATTCTGCAGCATTACTACCTACAAGATCAATGTGGGTTAACATTTTAATGTCGAATAGGTAACATGCATGAGTACCAAGTCCTGATGCATCTGACTGGTCAAATGTACCATCAGAGTCAACATCGACACTAGATTGGGTGGTAAAATCTCTGGCTCTAGCAAGACCGATAGTTTCTCCCACCCCACCAGGATTATATACGGAATTACCGATACCTGTATCTTTCAATTCTATTAATTCATATTCCTCAATATTCGCATCGCCTACAGTCTCTGGCATACCGTGTGTATTGGTTAATCTAACGTAGTTACCAACTTGAATAACTGAAGTTGCGTCTGTTTCTGAGAGGAAAGTTCGGGGTTTTGGAACATCTAAGTAAGATGGTGTTGTAGTCTCTAACTCATACCCTTTAACATATGATTTACCAGAGGAAATCTGTAGAGTCATAGAATCTTCAGAAGCTAGATTACCGTCATCTGTAGTAGTACCTGCAGAGTAGACCCCCTGATTTGTCCCAGTATTTAATTGTTCTTTTAATTCTAATTCATAAGGTTTGATAGTATAATCGCCAAATTGCTCGTAAGTGCGTCTGGCTTGTTCGTCAGCGAAAACGTCATAATCTGAGATTTTAGCTTTCGCCTGTTGCTTACCTTCAACTATACGTTGAAGCTCAACAAAATTCTGTGTAGTGTTATCTGTTATTTCTCTACCGACTAACTTTAACTCTATAAGATAACGGTCTGCTCCACGAGCAGAATAGTTTGGAGCATTAAGCGCAGTATCTAAAAGACTTTGATCTTCATCTGCCGTAATAGTAGATTCAATTACATCAATACCTAGACGTGCAGTCGGATTAGGAGAATATTTGGATAGCACTACTCTTTGACGTGGGATATGAACATAGCAACCTTTTACAAAAATGATACCACTTTCTATAGAAGCAGTTGCACCCTTTGCTGTAGCATTAGTAGGTGCAGTAACAGCCAATGGTCTTCCTTCTGAAATCCCACTAATCTCAGTTATACTGGCTGCAATATCTTCTTCGGTTCTTTTCCAAAGTAACGACTCATCATCTTTAAAAATTGACGTAGAGCCATCATAACCGCTAGTAAGGTAATTGACATATATTGTTAAAGGGTCAACAGCAGTAGCATCTTCAACATGGACAATCCTAGCTTCTACACCACTTTTAGAGCCAACTACGACTACATCTAAAAGTTGTTCGGAATAAGAGTCGACGGATAATGTACCATTAGTACCATTCAACTTTACAGCATCAGCATTATTAGTAAAGCCAAATTCAGCACCTGTTACAGGAGAACCCTCTTTAAAGAAGTGTTCACCATGTCTAGCAATCTGATTCTGTAATAAAGTCTGTAGCTGAGTTAATTCACGAGCCTGAACAGAAACTCCTGGACGGAAAAGTATTCTATGAAAATTCTTATCATCCTCAGGGTTAAAGTCGTCATAATACGGCTCTGTGTTGTAGTTGTTGGTGATCGACATTAACGTTTCTCCGAATTATATTTTATAGTAGTATTTATCGTATCTTCTCGCATTAGAATTCAATAAAAGTACGAAGGTTGACGATTTGTTCAACGTTTTTCCTGAAAGGCGTTCTGTTGTTAATGAACACCATAGAACCAGAAAATTTGTCTACTTCAGGGTTTGTGATAGAATCTGTAGACACGCTAAATAAATTTGTATTATTTTCGTCTTGGAAAATATCGCCAACTTCTGGCTCAGACCCATCTATAGATTGTAATAATAAAGAAACCCCAACGTCTTGCTCAGCAATTTGATATGGTTCTTTAGCTACAATAACTAGATATTCATCAGTCGTTTGATTGTATATTTTTTGATCTAGTGCGAATGAAGATATATCAATCCCAGCATATAATGATGCATCTAGGATATCTAATCTATAGCAAGTAGACCCATAAGAAGAATACAACCTAGACCTTTGAGCTCCAGGGGTTAAATAAACATCTGGGTCAAATATCAACCCAGTCTGTCTGTAATCAGATTCCAACAAGAAACCTTGATTTATTTCATCAGCAGTCGTCATCTGAAAACCTACCGTTCTCGCAAAAGATTCTTTAACTAAATCTTTACCGTGACCGCCAACAGGAGAAATAATTACTTCTGCTATTGCACCTGTACCATTACCAGTATCTGTAATAGTAGCATTAGCAAATGTATACCCACTTCCGTGATTATTTAAGGATATACCGACAACTTCTCCGTTTACTATAACCGCATCTGCACTAGCATTTTCTCCATCGCCAGTTATAGTAACTGTAGTATTATCTACAGAATATCCACTACCTACGTCATTAACATAGATAAAACTCAGCTGACCATCAACCGCAGAAGCACCAACCTCGCTTAAGACAAGATCGCCCTGATCTATCTGCGCTCTCCATACAGCCCCATTTCCTACTAAACCAGTTACAGGGTGCTCTAACCCAGGAATAGAGTTGGTTATAGTGATTGTCGCAAACGTATAACCGCTTCCAGGATCTAGTACTGAAATTCCTGTAATCTCGCCAGTATCAACATCAATTGTAACATCACCTAACCGAGCTACGGTTTCAGCTGGAGCGTCTCCCTGAATCACCACACTAACATTATCGGCAATATACGAGTTACCGCCCGACTCTTTGATTAAAGATAAATCGATACCAGACTGATAAAACCCACTAGTAGAGTTAGTAACTGGGATGTAATCAGGCGTCAAGAATTTGCTTCTTTGCACCTCATCCACAGTACCCATATATTTCCAAATATATCCGTCAGAAAATTCCAGATAACCAGTCTCATTAGTACCTGTTGGCTGTACCGTTGAAGGTCTATTATAATTATTAGATATGCACTTGTAGATATTAAAATCCGTGGTTAACACGAACATAGTAGCATCAGCAATATCCTGCGCCCCAGAGGGCGCAGGAAATCCCGACGAGTATCTATCATCATACATATCATAAACTGTACCTGCTGACCAATCAACTCGATCAATTGCGAAAGATACGTCAGAAATAGAAACGTATCTTAATCCAATTATAGATGAGCGTGTCTCACGTTCATACTCCCTAGAAGCATTTGGGTTCGGTGGAGTAACATCCCCTTCATCCCATGGTAATGTTTTTCCTAAGAAAAAGTACGCTCTAGATGTTTTATTTAATATACCATTATAAAATATCCGAGCAACGTTATTATGAACGTCATTTTTAAGTACAGTTGCCATGCTTTAAAAGCCTTATTAGCTAATTTTTACTACCCAAGTGATTGTAATGCTATCACCCTCTTGCTTGTTCACTGGTAGGAACACAGTACGACATAACATCGCAGCTACTGGTTCATTGTGATTGTATGCCCCTGCGTCATTGACTAGGGTGTCACTATCGCTCTTATCGCCATTAAAGATACCTGCTTCTACAATTGCTCCATCAATAGCGGAGTTATCGCCTATTTCGTAGCCAGTACCAACTGTTGCTGGGAAAGTAGCAACAAAAGTTACTTCATTATTGTCTACATCGATTGATGTGGAACCAGCTAATGGAACACGACCTTTCTCAGCAAGTAATGTTTTCTGAGAAAGTGCGGCTGCTGTATTGTTAGAACCGATAGCCATATGACTCATTTGTGCTGGGTGCGCAAAGTTCGCTGAGGTTTGCACTGCGCCATCATCGATCAATCGTCTTGCAATGTGCTTAAGACCTGTGGATACTACCATATTAGGAACTGTAAATTCCTGAGTAGTTTCGCCTTGAGCGTTAGATTTCTTTACAGTAAGGCGTCCAGTTGCTACGCCATTGTCTCTTATTAGTGCCATTTTAGATACTCTCCAAATTAAAATTTAAAATTGTCGTTCCGCAATATCGGAACAATACTCGTAGTCTAAACCCCCTGCTATATATCCTAATTCAACATAGGGTTTAGTTATCGTTAAACTCCCACTTTCACTACTAGTGATTGAGAATTCTTGGATACCTTTATTTATACTATAAATATCATTGTCTTGAACAGAATATATATCTGTTGCAAGAGCAGAGTCATCAAGACGTTTGTCGAGTAACAAGTCTTGTACGCCTAAATCACTTATATCTATAATAGTATCTTCAAGTGGCTTCTCAACATCAAAACCTAGTTCTTCTTGCTCGCTCGAGTAATCGACTACATCTATTATAAAATACGAATCATCATGAGCGCCATCAAGATCATTCGAGGACACAGTCTCACCGCCAGAAATTAAGTAGTATCTTCCAGGTGTTGCGTTAGTAGTATCCCAAGTTAGGGTCTGATTATTTGTAACAAAACCATTGTGGCTAGTCATGCCCTGATTAGTTATACCATCATCTGTAGCAATATCTGTAACCTTATCTGCTGTTGGAGAAGTTTTTATCCAAAAGCCCCCAGCTGGAGATGCTGAACTGAAACCGTAAGTATTATATTCTAATTTTATTGTGTCGCCTATATAGGCTTTAATCATAGAATTGACATGAACTGTTCTATCATCATCATCATTATGTGATTTTCCATAGAACCTATATTTAAACGTAGATGATCCACTTTGTATTATTGTGTCATCTCGATCTTTGTTAGAATTAAATTGGAAAGCAAGATCGTTAAAATCTACAATTCTATTCCCACCATTCCTGCCATGTACATTGTCAATAGCGGCTGGTTCTATCCATCTCAAGCTATGTGTGGGTACTGAGTTATAATATGAATGCTGCATATCAAAAACGCCATATATTTCAATAGGACCCCCCTCTACAGAGGATATAGCGGTGGTCTCTTCTTCAGGATGTTCAAAAGAATACCTCGAGTCTAAATCGGACGAAGTACCTACTGAAGATTGCGGACTCTTTATAAAGGAGAAAATAGATCCATCATCAGAAGCACCGAATTGTAAAAGATCGCTTAAACTTTTAGTGCTATCCTTAGACCTGATAACGTCTTTATCTTTGAAGTCTGTTAAGTCCAATATGGGCTTTGATATGGCATTTCTTTGGACATCTGGGTTTGACTCAAAATCAGTTGAAGAAGTTATTCTAGACTTGAATATACCCTTTGCGCAATCTTCCGAAACACCAAAAATTAAAGTGTCTAAAAGTGCTTTAGATAAGCTGTAACTATCTGAGTCTGTAACAGGTGGATCTAATAGATCCGATAAATCTTTTGTAAACGAATAGATGTCTTCATCTATTGTAGAGAATACATCGTCTACAGTTGCAGTATCCTGAAGATACTTATTCCTAGAAATAGTTATAGCATCATTAACATCGCTAATAGAAGACGATCTTGGCTTTGAAAATAATAATCCGTGAGATTCAGATACATTGTGTTCTAAAGTCTCATTAATCGTGGCTTTTTCAAACAATTTTCTGACGACATCTTCATCCGATAAATCAGTTATTTCCTCATAACCAGATAAAAGCCCCATGTCTTTCTCGTATGCAACGAGTTCTTTAGTATGGGTAACGTAAGCAAATTCTTGAGAATCATCGTCATTAAAGAATTTTTCATTAATCACGCTAACCAAAGAAAAGATTTCTTGAGTGCCATCGTCAAATGCGGTGCCACTTTTACTGTGATCGAAGATAAATTGAGTATCGTCAGGGTCGGGTGTATCAATTAGTGCTTTACCTATATCGAAAGGTTGACGTTCGTCACTTGCGTCTGCAGTCAATTCTTCAAGGTCATCTGATCTTGGAAACTGTTTGCCGAATGAAAAGATATGTAAGTCTTCATCTGCTAGATCAGTTATTTCCTCATAACCAGATAAAAGCCCCATGTCTTTGTCGAAATGGTAGGTGTCAGTGTCTTTATCTTTAAGGTCAGTTTCTTCATAATAATCAGACTCTAGCCCCATATCCTTGTCTAAATGGTAGGTGTCAGTGTCTTCATCTGCTAGATCAGTTTCTTCCTCATGACCAGACAAAAGACCCATATCCTTGTCTAAATGGTAGGTATCATTATCTTCATCCGCTAGGTCAGTTACTTCCTCAAGACCAGAATCAATCCCCATGTCTTTATCGAAGTGATACCTATTCTCATTGTCAGCTAGATCGGTTTCTTCGTAATAACCAGATAAAAGACCCATATCTTTATCGAAGTGATAAGTGTCATTATCTCCATCTGCTAGATCAGTTATTTCCTCATAACCAGATAAAAGACCCATATCTTTATCGAAGCGATAAGTGTCAACATCATCGTCCGATAAATCTATTATTTCCTCATGCCCAGAATCAATCCCCATATCCTTGTCAAAGTGATAGGTATGGGCATCATCACCCGATAAATCTATTACTTCCTCAAGACCAGAATCAATCCCCATATCTTTATCGAAATGGTAAGTGTCAGTATCTTTATCTTTAAAGTCAGTTATTTCCTCATAACCAGATAAGATACCCATGTCTTTGTCGAAGTGATACCTATTCTCATCGTCAGAAAGGTCAGTTATTTCCTCATAGCCAGATAAGATACCCATGTCTTTGTCTAAATGGTAGGTATCATTATCTTCATCTGCCAACGTAGTTTCTTCATAATATTCAGAATCTAGACCCATATCTTTATCAAAGTGATAAGTGTCATTATCTGCATCTGCTAGATCAGTTATCTCTGCGTATCCAGACGTAAGACCCATATCCTTGTCTAAATGGTAGGTATCGTCGTCTTTGTCGGCGAAGTCAGTTATCTCTGCGTATCCAGACGTAAGACCCATATCTTTATCGAAATGGTAATCTTCTTTATCATGTTCAACATAAGCAATTTCTGCATACTCAGGGACTGTTAGATTTTTTATTATTAAATAAGTATCATTATCTTCATCTGCTAGATCAGTTTCTTCCTCATAACCAGATAAAAGTCCCATATCCTTGTCTAAATGGTAGGTATCGACATCATCATTGCGGGTAGAAGTACCATCACCACCTGGATTTAGTTCGTCGTTATCTGTTCTGTCAAAAACTAATTTATTATACAGAGAGGAGGTATAGTCAAACTGAGTAACTTGTAAAGCAAAACTCTCGTTGATATTTTGCTCACCAAATATCTTCATACCTGCTGGGTGGACAGATTTCTTAATCAGATCTTCAAATATGTCAAAATCAACACCAGTCTGAATAACATACGAGAACTCTTGATACAAGTCATTATCTTGTATCTTGATAATATCCGATAAGAAACCTTTACGGTCAACATATTTCGGAGAAGTTACACCAACAACACTAGACGCTAAAGTAACTTTAGCAGTAGTTCCTGCTGGATTCTCGGGGGAGATAGTAGTGGTGAATGTATCAGGATAATCAAAACCAAAAGAAGTTAATTTAAGTTCTTGAAGTTGTCCATTATTACCGACTTTCGTAACACGAGCATTAGCACCAGTTCCTGGACCGTCAATCAATAACGGATTGTATTCACTACCTAACAACGGCTCCCCGATAACCTCATCGATCCACTCAACATAATCGGGCGTTGTAGTTATGGTAATATTTGAATTTAATCTAGTGCCTGTTAGTGTAACAATGGGGTTGCCGTAATTAGAACCACCGCCAATTTTCAAAAACTGAGATATTTTACCGTCATCTATATCAGCCGAGAATGATGCTCCATTGTTAGATACTACTATTTCTCCACTCATATTACTGTGCACAGAAGATTGATAGTAGTACGTGCCAACACTTGTCGGAGTAAATGTTACAGTTTCTGTCCCTCGACCAGTAACCGTAGAATCTGTTATGGCATCTGTAGTGCCTGAAGCCTGCGAGGTCTTAATATAAAATTCATTAACGGTATTTGTATCGGCATAATCCAAGTCAAACTTTACTGTATCGCCCAAAGATATATTAATCGTTGGATCCGTGGTATCGTCAACATCACCGTTTCTGTCTGTAGATTCAAAAAACACATAATTCAGATTACCTAAATGCTGCCCTATGGTCATTTTGAATACATGTTCTTCTGTAATTGAGACAGTGGCTGATTGCCAACCAGATAAAGATCTATCCGAATTATCTCCTACAGATATGATATCAGTGATAGAACCATTAGAATCTAACACCGCTTGTAATGATGGCTCAACTCTTGATAAAGTATTTGATACTGTTGATGCTGGATTATAATTTATTCCTTGCTTATTTACAGTAACTGTAGTGAGAACTCCATCTTGAACTATAGCTTCTATTGAAGGATCAGAACTAGAGTTACCTCTCTTGATTACTGCAGTTGCTCTGCTACTATAGCCACCCCCATTATTAGATATTGAAATTGCGTCAACAACGCCATCTATTATCTGGAACTCACTAGCATTCGCACCTTGACCGCTACCAGAAGAAGCAATTGTAATGATATCAATATCTGGGTTATACCCTTCGCCCCCATCTTCAATGGTGATATCTGTTATAGCACCAGAGGAGTTTATAACTGGGGTCAAAGTTGCGCCTGTGATAGGAACACTATTCCTTGTTACAGATATTGTAGTAGTGGCTAATTCATATCCACTACCCCCAGACACGAGAGAAATCTTATCAATAACTCCATTCCTAACCCCAACAGGGTTAGTGGGGAAGATTATTCCTTCTCCAGTTCCATCAGTAACCTCAACTGTCGCTGCAGCAATGTCGTACCCTGTACCACCGCTTATTATGTTAAACCCTGTTATAGTATTGGAGTCGGCAATATCGGCAATTGCAAATGTTAGAGCAGGTGCCCCACCGCCACCTAAATTTGAGTCGGCTACTGTGAATGTTTCGCCAGCCAAATAGCCAGTACCGCCATCTACAACAGAAATCAGGGTATCGTAAGTTTTTATAGAACCAATATCAAAAGTTAGTGCAGCTGCACCACCACTGCCTAATAAAGAATCAGGTATGGTTATCGTTTCTCCGACCACATAGCCAGTACCTTGACGGAGAGTAAAAATTATCGTACGACCAGTATCAAATACACTAACTCTAAATCCTGCGCCAGTACCACTTCCGTCAGTAGTATATCCAGAGAAAATATCATAAACACCTTCAGTCCTACTTGCGTCTAAGGTGTTAGCTTCGTCATAAGAAACAGAAGCATTAACACCCGCACCGCCACCTTCACGTACTCTAATTTTAAATTCAGCACCTGTACCACTAGCACTATTTGTGGTATAATCGCTAGAAGTGATTTCATAAACACCTTCAGCTCTACTACCATCTGCAGGCGCATTATTGGTACGTCCAATAATACCGCTATTTTGTAGGATAGGTGCAATGGTAGCATTGTCGTATGAAGCCTGAACTGAATCAATAGGGTCTTCAGGGAAGTTGTACATTATTCCTGGGGAATATAAGTTATTTATCTTACCGTCGACAATATCTAACTTTACTTCATAGACTCCAGAACCATCAGCAAATGCGTTATCTACAAATCTCCAATCATCAGGTATATTTTCGATAATTGCGTCTCTGGGTTTTAAAAGAATCGCAACAGCTTCCCTAATACCAAATCCTGGATTGGTAAGGTTGAATTTAGTTATAACACCATCCCTAACATTAGGAGCTATATCGGCACCAGAACCATTTATAGTATTAGTTAAAGTAATACTTCCTTCAGAAGAGTCATAGCCACCGACTAGAGTATTTACGTTTACAGACTGAATGCCACCGCTAGGAACATCATAGTAACCAGCAGCACGTCTCAATAAAATAGAGACATCATCTAACGTAATAAGACCAGACTGATCAATATCTCCACGAACACGACCAGTAGCATAATCGCCATCTACTTGTAGTAAAAATTCGTGTAGGTCGTTCCTTTTATCAGCATTATACTTGTATGCCATGGCAGAAACCATAAGCGCAAGATCTTCTACCGAACCAGTATCAAGGTATTGCTGTATCCAAGCAATCTTAGTCGAGTCTAACTGAGCTGGTAATGGATTAGCATTTCTAAGTGAAGGGTCTTGATATGTAACTAATGCCAATAGGTCATCGGTATCAATTTCTCCATCTTGATCGATGTCCCCTTTTTTGAAGCCAGTGCTACCAGCTTCCGCATTTAACTGCAATAATGCGCTTGTAAATTCAGCTGGGTCAGCGCCAACAGATAATCTTACAAGGTCAGATCCCACGTCTACCGGAAGGTAATAAGTAGGATCCCATGCGTCACCAGATGTAGCTGGACTACGCAACGCAAAGGTTTTTTCAGCCCCCATATTCTCTCGGGTTGCGTATGCGTTCCACTCAGATATAACCTCAGTTATCCTTTGATATCTGATTTCTTCTACAGCTTCTGTGGCAGGATTAAGTCCAGGATCAACGTCAAATACATACCTAAGTATCGCCATTGAATCGTCAATAGAGATTTCGCCATCTCTATCCCAGTCCCCTCTCTTATATTGAGTTGCCCCAACATTCGTATCGAATAATGGGTCTGTAGTGCCGTCACTATATGTTGGCTGGGGAACTTCTTGCAGGAAACTGTATAATTCGAGAGGGATGCTACCATTAGTACCGCCAAAAGAAGCGATCTCGATAAGAGCCTTAGAGATTTCATCCCAGTTGATTGCTAGATTTGGTGTAGGGATACCATCGATAGTGGAAGTGAATTCTTTCACTTTACCGTTTCTTTCTACACGAGTAATCATGGTAGACCCACGAATCACTTGGGTGGTAATCGTATCCTCAAGTTTTATAATTCGTGTTATAGTACCATCAGAACGAACGTCTACATCGACATCCTCAAGGTCAATTCTTTTTGTTTTAGATAGAGAGGGGACTTTTCTTCTAAAGGATTTTGGTAATCTCGCTAGATCATTAAATCCAGATTCTCTTACAAAATCTGCAATAACAAAGGTTTCGCCTACTCTAAACCCTGTACCGCTATCCTCGATATTTAAAATTTGAGACATTGAAGACTTTAACGTTGCCTTAACATCTCCGTAATAGATAACACTATCAAAATAGAAGAAGCCAGCAAAATATCGAGAAACGTAGACTTCGTAAACGTTAGAACCCTCTCGCTTTTCTATCCGCTTAACTTCGACATCAAATGTTTGTTTAGGGGTATTGGGGAATGAAGTTTCTACTTCTACATATTTACCAACAGTTGTAAATAAATCTCCTTCATTTAATTCTACAATTACCGAATATTCGCTGAGCCAATTACCAGAAGATGATTTGAGAATTTGTTCTTTGGGTAATTTGATGTCAATCTCTTCACCAAATAACGCTCTGAACATAACCTTGATGGACTGTAAAGAACCCTTTGCCGAATAAATTTCAGCAAGATTATCGATTATATTCTTTTGGTTGGCTTGGTTATTAAGAACAAACCCATACCCAAGCTCGCTGTACAGAGAACTTAAATAGAAGTCGACAGCATTGTCAAGGGTTCTCTGCTTTAATGCTAGGTCAATACCTTCGGAAGGGTTGCCTTTCTGACCCATCCATTCGTAATACTTCTTAAGGAATGTGACAAATTCTGCAGACTCTGCTGCCAAATTATCTGGTAGTATCTCAGGAACTCTTGTAATTTCTTTGTTTGACATTTAGTGTCTCGTAAACGTTTGATAACTTGATAGCCCAGTAGATCCTAGTAGCGAAACAGTATCTAACTCTGACCCAATATCAATTGTTGCGCTTGGTATATTCAACAATTGCTTATATTTAGGACTGATGTCGAAGCTGTCTGGTTTAGCGAAAATTGTAACAAAGTTGGATAAATCGAATTTTATGTTCTTTATGTATACAGTACCCTTTGTTGGATTAATAAGCCCAACATCAGAATACTTGGTAATTTTTTCACTAGTTGCGTGATTGATAACAAAGATTCTTCTTGTTGTTGACGCTCCTATCGGCTCGTCTTGGAACCTACACTCAATACCATCTAGTAAGAATACTGAAGAATTGATAGTGGATTCGTTGGTTGTAGATATATAAAGAGCATTTGGGAATGTGATTGTATAGTCTTCAGCTTTCAATGGGAATGGTCTGAATCTTTTATACATTTTTGTTCTTACAACCGAGTTGATAATTCCAGGGTCTGACTCATCAATCAACTTGAGGAGATTGGACATACGGAAGACACCATTGAATGTTTGTAAGGTATCATTATTATATTTTACTACTGTGTCAGAAACCTTAGATTCTATTTGCCCTGCCGTAAGTTTAGACTTGTTACTATCATATTTAAAATCTACTTCCAACGCTATATTAGTATATTCGGCTTCAACTATATCTGGAGTAATAGCACCAACATTTTTATCTTTTAAGAACAATTTTACAGAATTAATAAATGTTTCTGTAACCCTTTCTTGATCCTTGAGCGCAACTGCTACAAACACCTTACCATAAATTGGAGGATCATTGTCCTCACCGCCCCACACCGATATATCTTGAATGTCTGTGAACTGGCGAATAAGCAAAGAACGATAATCATCAGCAGTTACGGCACGGTCTTGAGTTGCATAGTTAATCGGAGCATTGAACCTGATAGAGTCAACAGTTTCTTTATCAGTACCACCATTAGATCTCAGATGACCTTCAGCTAAAGAAACTGATATTGAAGGCAATCCTTCTATAGAACCAGCTGAAGCAAACGTAGTTATACCATTCGATTCTGGTCCATCCGTAACAAGATATTCTACAGTTACTTTAGAGCCACTTGTCGGTCTACGACCTAAGAAATTGTCCCCGAAATATAACTCGTATCTCCCGAAATTGTTCTCGTTAAAGAAGAAAACTTTAGAAGTTGATTTGGTATCGTTTATTTTTTCATAATAAGCATACGATTCTCCAGCAAGCTGATTATCAGTTTCGGTTATAGAAACTGATAGCGTTTCAGTATCTACAGCTTCAGAAGATATCTCAAACCTTTGGAATGGCGATAATCCATCAACACGATAAGTTTCTGTTTTTAACGCACCTTGATACACTGGAATATTAGTAAACTTATAGGTGTTGTTAGATAACTTCACAGCTGTTGCGTCAGACAGAACTACAAAGTAATATGTCTTGTTATTAATTTTACCACTTACCTTGTATCCACGCTTCAGCGTAATCCTATTTGGGCTATCTGCGGCACCTGTAACTGTGATATCTATGATCGCACTAGAAGACTTTTTAGATTTTGGAATATAACCCAAAGACTGAGCACGTGAAACCACATTAGACCTAACTTGAGCGGTAGCAAGGTCAGACTCATTAAGAGTCATATGTGCTAGTAACGCATTATAATGCGTGTTGTAAGCTAGTACATCCATCAACACATTCAGACCAGAACCTTCAAAATCGTAATCTGTGAATTCGTCTTGGCTCTTTAGAAATTCTTTGATAGAATCTTTTATCTGATCAAAGTCTAGCTTTGTTAGGTCTGTTTGCGACATTACCTTAATCTCTTTAATAGTAGTTGTAGGTCAAATTGCTGTTGCGTATTCACTACGGTGGTGAATATAGTAATTGCATATGCGTTCTTGTCTGGATAATCTTCAATAGCAACATCAGTTACTTGAACTCTGGGCTCTTGAATTCCAAGAGAATACATTATCTCGTCACGTATAGATGCTTTTGTAATTCCGTCCGCTGGTTCGAACAAATAGTTTTTCAGACCACAACCAAATTTGGGATTAAATGGTTTCTCTCCACGATTCGTTTTTAAGATATTTCTAATAGAGTTTTTGATTGCCTCTAAATCTTTAACAGGCGATATATCGCCATACTCAGGGTGCGCCCTGAACCCCAAAGAAAGGTCTCTGTACTGCCTAGTAGTACCAGTGATCTTAGATCTGGTATCCCGAAGGTTTTTATCTGAAATTAGTTCTGTGCTCATACGTTTATTTATACTGGTTTATCAGCCCCCAGCGAAAACATTTGGACTTCCTGCGGCAACTGCTGTGCAGGTTGGGTCTCCAACTCTACCGCATTGCTTACCATTAACGTACACAGAACCAGACCCAGAACCTATTGGGGTATTGTGCCCAGGACATGGAGATCCTGGAAGGTCATGTGGAGTATTAGCATCCCCAGATCTTGAAATTCCTCTGCCATTACAGAATACATTACCACTTCCTGCAGCCTGTACCATAGGCGAACAATGATCTGCGTTTGCGTCTCCGATTCTTGCTACTGCTGGCATTATCGTGTCTCCCTTTTCATTAGTTCTAGTAATTTATCTGTCCATTGAGAGTTTATCTCATGCTCTTCCTCGGTATGCGGTCCAGGAATATGAACAGGTTTAAACTTTAATAAATTGTCAAACTTCATGGGTATATCTTCAAACTTATTATACACCCTTTTCTCTCCATTCAATAATATGACAAACTCATGCATAGTTATTCTTCCAATGGCGAATACGTTTCAAGGTAATTTTCTATCCATGTTAAAAATTTGTTTAGGTTGTTTCTTACCCTCAACGTTCTATTTGTTGTGTAATACGAAACATCGCCATCAGAATCTAAATATTTAACCTCAATAGTAATATTTCTGTCTACAAAATTCGAACTGTCGGCTTTGAAAGATACTATCTCTTGGTTTGGCGGTACATTAGCTACACCAGCAGTTACTTGGGGTTTGGCTAGGTCTGGGAATTCTGTTTTTGCCTCAGCAAACTCGGCAGAAGTCATAGGTCTCTCGCCATTAGGTTTCATTTCTGTAGCAATTACTGTAAAATTAAAATGAGTCTTTATGAGGCTAGGAGTAGCAGTCATTGTTACTCTACCAGTTTTAGAATCAACAGCAAGTCCGCTATCCCCCGATAGACTGTAAGTTATAAGAGTTGAATCATCCCCGTCTCCATCTGTATGCGCCTGATAAAGAAAGTCACCGCCTCTTGCGCCATCAGGTATCTCAATATTCTGAGAATCTTCTAAAATAGTAAACGGTGCATATATTGTAGTCATTCTCGTACTTGCACCCTTGGGGATATGGATTATTTCATCACCCCCGAATGCGCTATTATGTTGACCAGATATCGTCACGGAATTACTACCGCTTGTAAAAGTTACTCCAGTATCCCAACTATCGTACACCGAACTATTAGTACCGCCCATTCCAGATGGATAGGCACGGACACTTTCTATCCCAGTCGCTTGCAAAGGCATATACGTGGCACTAAATGAAATAGAGAAATTTGTATCCCTCAGTACATCAGAAACTACTGTTGGAGTTACATTTATGGTCATTAGTTTAGATCAATCCTAGACGCTTTAACTTTCACAGTCGCAGCCTTGGTGGATTGAGCACCGCCATAAGTTTCAGTTACAGTACCACCTGTTTTTTCTGATATATTCTGCCCGACTTCTGTTGATTTACTTTTACTATAAGTTTCAGATACTTCACCAGAAACTTCTTCTGTCAAATTGCCAGTAATAGTCTCAGTAAAATTACCGCCAATCGTTTCGGTTTTATCACCAGTAACATCAATATTCCAATTACCTAAAATAGTTGTATTACAATCTTGGTCGATCGTTAAATTACAAACACCTGTAATGTGGACGTTATCGTTGCCTGTAGTAATATGGAAGCGATTACCATTATGCTGTACAACATCGCCATTCGGATGCATCTCTACAAACGTACCTGAACGATGCCTTACATTAATTCTCTCTGCCCCTGGAGTATCGTCTATCTCGATAATATGACCAGAAGTCGTTTGTGTTACTTTATTATTTGGATACTCTGCGGCATAAGCTGTGACAGGTTCTTCAGTTACAGTATCAAGTTCTCGTATGATAGTGTTGGTGCCACGTGCTAACAAGTTAGTGTCGTTATAGACTTCTTCTAAATCTGTACCATCGGTATCTTGCTGAAACTTTGGATAGGTTTCAGAAGCGTCTGAAAAACCTTTATCAGCTGGTGGCTTCTCTTGAAAGGTAGAGCCCACCGTCCCCATAACAATAGGATCTTGCGCAGCAGCACCGTCACGGAAAAATCCTACGACCCAAGATCCATTTACCAATGCATGACTAGTCTTACCAATCCCCGAAGTATGCGCTGAGTCTGTTGGACCCATTACAGTAGCCCATGGAAGATCTTCCGTAGGCAAGTCAGTTTTTACGTCTGTGTGATATCCATATGCTCGCACCTTAACACGACCAACCATAAGAGGGTCTAGAATATCCTCTACAACCCCAGTAAACCACACAAATTGTTTATTAAACGCACTCTGCATTATAACCACCATCCTAATTTAGCGCCATTATGTATTATAATCATAAAGCATGCTATCATATGAGCAATCCACCAAAAGGTTCTAATACCAGCAACCATGTCTGCCTGTTTATCGGTTTCGCCGACTTTTTCTCCGAGCGACTTTGCCCAGATTCTCCATAATTTTTTCATTCTAGCCATAACCTTTACTAGATCTTAAAGAACTAAATTTAGATCCAGCATCTTTCACGTAATTCTTCCTTAATCCTAATGTTTGATTGTAGTAGCCGTCTTTGTCAAATGTATGCATAACTGTCGCCACTAGGTATACCCCTGAAATATATTCATCAATAGGAACTGTAACATCTTCAGGATCCATTGCTGGAGGTATTTCTATCTCAATCATCTTACCAGCTTGTACTCTAGAGTCTCCGTAAATATCAATGGAGTGTGACGCAGCAAATTGAGTTTCGCCTACAAAATTTCTATCAGCAATATAGTTTACTGATTCTTGGTGTAAGTTTGTAGTACCCTCTTCAAACCCTGTTAAGTTTGTTGCTAGAAATATTTGCTTAGAATCTAAAAATTCTGTTGCTGGTTCATCACCGATAGTGAAGCCAGAATCAAGGGTAAACCTACCAGCAGAATCCATAGGAGTTGCACTACTACCATCGATATGATAGTCTTGAACAACAAAGGATTTGTTCGATATATCCAAGGAATACACCGTACTAAAAAACGCACCTCGTTTTATTCCTTCGTAATTAGACACGCCAAGTTTAGAATTAAAACTTTTTATGCGTAGTCTATTTTTATCAAATTCTTCTTCGTGAGGAGATGACTGATCTTCTGAGAGGAAAACATACTTATCGACAGGAGATTCTCCAACTAACTTTTCGTCAGTGATTAGATTAGCATCTCCCCACAATGTATCATAAAGATAAAAAGGACTTCCATTAGCGTTTGCCGCACGGGATAATAACAACCCAAAGGTATCCATATATGTATGATTTGGATACACTATTTTCATATTACCCACAGCATCATCACCGACAACTAGGTCAGTCTTAAATGATACCTCATCCCATAGTCTTGAAATCATTTCGGTGGGGGTGTCGCTGTCTGATCTAGAGATTCTCTTTATGCTAGTCTTAAACGCAGTATCAGTAATAGCTTTGAACTTATATGCCTGTCCTTCATTACTTGGTCGAGCATATGCTTCAATTTTAGTAAGTATAAGGTACTTAGTTATCTGTTCTTCAGAGCCATCAGGCGTATCTTTTTTAACCAGAGTGAGTTCTATTTTTTCATTACCCGACACAGTAAACCTTTCAAGAATATTAACAGCATCTACAATAGTAAACTCATAAATATTAAACATGCTATTGATGGACTCGAGGACAGTAAAGCTCGAGATTAGGTATGCCATGTCGACAGTTTCACCGCTGAAGTCTGTTAAGACGCACTCCTGCAGCTCGTATCTTCCTGGTTTTGAGTAATATTGAGAATTAGCCATTGATCAACTTTCTAAACGATATAGCGAAATCACGGATATATGAACTTCTCAGCACTCGTATGAACCTTTTACTATCATTAATAGCTTCTTCGGATTGTCTGTAAGTCACGGATAAGTCTGGTCTCCTTATATTTTCAGAGTTAGAAAACAATTCATCATTTGAATCTTTATAATATGCGGTCGATTCAGCATAAGGCAATAAATCCCTATTCGACCCTATAATACCAGTACCTGCTACTTCAATAATCTGTTCTGTGCTTGAAAATTTGGTAGAGGTTTTATACTCAACTACTAGCTGATTTATTTCTGGGTTTCTTTTAATAATAGTAGCTTCCGCACCAGAATCAAGACCCCTTAAAGTTCTACCTTCAAGAAATTTATTATGAATAGAGTTAGCATTATAAACTTGACTTTCATCTCTATACATGGTAATTGCATATAGATTTTCTGGATATTTTGTTTGTATATAATCACGAAGTTCTATAGAAGTCAATGGCCATTCTTTATGACCACCTTTAAGAGTATCATTAATTATAAAGAAAGACCAATGATAGTTCGGGTCTCCATATAATCTTTCTGATAACTGATCGGGTCTTTCATCTTGAACCTCATAAAACTGGTAAGGCGTTGCCGAATCAAATCTTCTATCAACTATTTTTACTTGTCGGAATAGGTCAGCGATTTTGACACCGCCATTACCAAAATTGTACTCTATTGTAGGAAAACTATCAAAAAACATTACTGTTACTCCTCCTTCGGTGCTAGTGCTACGATTTCATCACGTTGTAGAGCCTTAATCTCACGGAAAGCAAGGGTTACATCAACCTCAATAGGAGAACCATCTTTATGCGTTAGACCAGAGGATGTATTATAAGTAGCCTGACAACTTTCAAGAAAACACTTATATGGTTGAGCGATAAACTGATTTATTCCACCACCTATAGCCATAAAATTTATAGTCCATTCGGCAGGATATGTTACAGTAATCCCATCCTTCACGCCATACATATATTTTCTAAAATTATTTACTATTTTATTAATAACAGCAGCATCATCTGAGCTCTCTGCTACCATCTTAAATGTAAAGTTATGTTGACGTATCTCTGAGTTTGTATATTGTAATACTGTATTGGGATTAATCGCCTTACTTTTGTTTGATAGGACAAGGTCAGAAACTCTATCACCAACGCCACCCCCAAGACCAAAGTTAGAAAATGCCTTTTGCAAAACTGCTGAATCAAGAGCCTTATTGCCAGTGTTTGCTGAATCTTCTAAAGATTGTTTTAATCCTTTTGTGTCGAGTTTTCCATCTTTGTCGATTAATCCTTGGATGCCATCTTCACCCCCACCAATAATCCCAAGATCTAGATTACCATAAGATGCCCCATCAGACACAGCGACAGTGGGTGGCATATAAAGGCATATGTTAACAACTTCTCCATCACCTTTCTTTTCGTATCCTTTAAATCTAACGTAGTTATGCTTTTCATCGCTGAGATTAGCAGGAAATCTATATGTTGCCATGTTTTTTACCCGAATAAATAGAGTTAAAGTATTATAGTGTTATTTATATGAAAACATACAAAGGAAAATACACACCCAAAAATAAGAGTAAATACGTGGGTGATGTAAAAAATATCGTTTATCGTTCTCTCTGGGAGAGGCAAACGTTCAGATGGGCAGATGATAACCCTGCTATCCTCGAGTGGGGATCGGAGGAAGTCGTCATTCCCTATGTTTGCGCTACAGATAATAAAGTCCACCGATACTATATAGACATGTATTTTAAGACCGCAGATGGCAAGAAGTATCTGATAGAGATTAAACCAAAGTCGCAGACAGTACCGCCCAAAAAAGGTCAACGCCAAACAAAACGTTTCATCACAGAATCATTGACCTACATCAAGAACACTTCTAAATGGAAAGCTGCCACAGAGTTTGCTCAGGACAATGGATGCATATTCCAAATATGGACAGAGGATGTATTAAAGGGTATTGGGATAAAGATACTTGGCGGAAAGGTAAAGCGTAAGAAGAAAAAATAGAGATAGACCATCCCCAGCAGGGGTGTTATATTATACCTTATTATTGAATAAAAGTAAAGGGAAATCTTATAAATAGTGCTATGGCTGAATCATTGTTTCAAAACTTAGAATCACAAGCGTTTCGTGCGGGAGTAACTCCACGAACAGATGAATCACGTAAGTGGTTTCGTCAAAAAATTCAACAGATGGGTAAAGTAAACCGACAACAGATTTTAAAAGATCCTTTACTGGATACGCAAAAGAGATTTGTTACTGGTAAGATGTTTATGTTCTTCTACGATCCAAAGTATCGTGAGACGTTACCTTACTATGATGCGTTTCCTTTGACCATTATGATAAGTCCTGCTCCTGGAGGGTTCTATGGGTTGAACCTACACTACCTATCTCCAATGGTAAGGGCAAGATTCTTAGATAAATTAATGGCGCTACAAAATAATAAAAATAACGATGAGACGACCAGATTAAAATTAACCTATAATATGTTACAAGGTGCTAAAAAGTATAGAGAATTTAAACCTTGTTTTAAGCATTACTTGACAAAACATGTAGACTCAAGGATTGTTCGTGTTGACCCACCTGAGTGGGAGATCGCAGTATTCTTACCCACAGAGCAATTCCGTAAACAAAGTAAATCCCGTGTTTGGGGAGAATCTAAGAGGTCGTTTAGTAGCTAATGGCAGATTATCTAAATTTTGATAAACAATTAGGCATGGTGGTAGCACGGAAAGGTTATGCTAAGTCAAACAGATACCGTGTTGATGTAAATTTACCGCCATTAGTCAGCAGTCAAATTATTAGTGGGTACAGTTTAGAGCAAATAAATATGCTTTGCGAGTCTGTAACTTTACCCAGCCGTGCTTTGTCTACAAACGAATATACCAATGGGACTCAGACTAAGAAAATACCATATACCTATATCGATGAAGATGTAGTAATGGAATTTAATCTCTCTGGAGATTACTACCCAAAGTTAGTTATGGATAATTGGATTGAATCTATCCTTCAACCCGATGGTTTTGTAGCACAATATAAAAAGAATTTCGTTGCAGATATCCAGATTTATGGTCAGGATATAAATGATAATAACGTATACAAAATAAACCTAATAAATGCATACCCGATTAGTGTTGGAGATATACAGCTGTCTAATGCTAATGAAAATACTATTGGTAAGTTCCAAGTTTCTTTTGCTTATGATAGATTCGAGTTTGCTGCTGGAGATTTTAAAAATACACCACCACCGATAGTTAATGTTCCTAGCGCATTAAACGGATTAGCAGGCGGTCGATTTGGCGGTATATTTGGATTTCTTTCCGATTTAAATGGAGAGTTTTCTACATTGAATAAAGCAGTAAATAGTTTCAATACTAACAGACAAAATGCGAGAAATTTGAAAGCTAATGTTAACGGTTTGAAAGGCATTAAGTCTATTGATGCAGCTCAGGGCGGAATAAGCGGTACTTCGGAGTCAATAAGCACTCTAGGCAAGAGCCTAAATAGATTAGGATTCTAATGATTTTTTTATAGTTTTTACAAATTGAGGTGAAATAATAACTATGGCATTACCTAAACTGGGGACACCCAAATATGTCCTGACAGTACCATCGTCAGGTAAAGAGATTGAATATAGACCATACACGGTTAGAGAAGAAAAGGCATTATTGATAGCGGTCGAAAGTAAAGATCAGAAGCAAATGATCATGGCTGTAAGAGACCTAATCGACGAATGTACGTTTAAATCAGTAGACTCCATGGGAATGGCTTCTTTTGACTTTGAATATATCTTCTTAAAAATTAGATCACGTTCTGTAGGTGAAGGATCAGATCTATTATTTAAGTGTAAAGGTTGTGATGGTAAAAACGAATACACAGTAAACCTTGACGATGTTGAAGTGCAAGGCGAAGTAAAAAGAAATTTAAAGACACAACTGTCAGAAGAGGTTGGCGTTATCCTAAAGTACCCAACTGTAAAAGGTGCTGCAGAGAGCGTTTCGGAAGGAAAGAGTCAATACGATACAACAGTAGATATGATTATCTCATGTATTGATTCTATCTACGACAAGGATGACGTTTATCCTGCTAATGAGCAATCGCCAGCAGAGTTACGTGATTTTGTAGAGAGTTTCTCTTCACAGCAATTTAAAGACGTTGTTGAATTGTTTAACGAAATGCCTATGGTAAGGCACGATGTGGAATTTAATTGTACACATTGCGGTATTAAAAACGAAATTAAACTAGAGGGTCTCCAGAGTTTTTTCTAATTTGTCTTTCTCATGAGTCTCTGGAGAATTTTTATAAAACGAATTTTGCTATGATGCAGTTTCATCAATATTCGTTAACAGAGATTGAAGATATGCTACCATGGGAAAGACAGATATACACTGCTTTACTTAATGAGCATGTAAAAGAACAAAACGAAGAGATTAAACGTAGAAATTTAAGTAGATAGGAATATAAAATGAGTGATGAACAAAAATTTCACCCAGCCGATACTAATGGCGATGGGCATGTAACAAAAGAAGAAGAAGCGATGTACCTCGAGTTTAAACGCAAAGAGTTAGAAGATGCGGATGCTATGCGTGATGCACAGCGTAATATGGCTTGGTTTGCGTTAGGTGGTATGTTACTATATCCCTTTGCTGTCGTTACTGCTTCATTAGCTGGTTTAGATCAGGCACAGGATACACTAGGCGATATGGCACCAACATACTTTGTTGCTGTTGCTGGTATTGTTGCTGCATTCTTTGGTACTCAAGCTATGAAAGGTAAGAAGTAATGGATCCTTTGAGTGCTTGGGAAAGTTTATCGTATGTTGACGGTATCCTATTTACGGTATGGTTAGGTATTTTATATTATGGTAAAAACTTAATCGATCAATGGTTTGGAAAATAAGGAGTATATTATGAAGTGGTTAAAATCTAGATTGCTAGAAAGAACTAGTATCGATGGTATTTCACTTGTCGTAATCTGCGGATCAGTTATCCTATTTGGTGGCATCGCTAAGTTGCTAGCATGGGCTGGATTGATCTACGGTATTGCGACCTTTGTAGTTAAAGAGGACTAATAGATGGCTAAAAAGCCCACCGACGAATCTAAAGGAAAGGAAGTTGAAGTTGTTGTAGATCAAACAGAACTCGACGCTCAATTTAAGGAAGAGAAAAAAGATTCGAAAGCAGTTAATTCATCGTTAAAAGAGGTCATAGAAAACCTCAAGGATCAGACCGAGCAAGGTAAAAAGGTTGCTCAAGGTCAGCTAGATCTTGCTGAGATGGATAAAAAGATTGCTGCGCTTCAAGGTGGGCTATTAGGTGCTTCTACAGAAAATGCTGCTGCTTTAAGAGAGCAGTTTACAGCACTTCAAAATGCCATCACTGCAAGTGGTGGTGTTGCTACACCTGATCAAACAGATATGATAGACTCTCTAAAAGAGGGTGTTGAGTCCGAAGAAGAAAAAAGAGAAAAGAAAAAACAACTAGCAACGCAGAACAGTGCCTTGGGTAAACTTGCTACTGGGTTAGAAGGATTTGATAAAACACTCAATGGTATGCTAGATGGAGCAGGTAAAGCTGCATTTGGTTTTGGTGCTTTGGCTCTTTTATTCAATCCACAACTATTCCTTGATGGCGTGTTCTTTGTTGTTGATCTTCTTTCTGAGGCGTTTAATGCTCTTGGTGCTTTAATATCAGGAGACGTATTAGGGTTTATGGGTATTTTTGCTGAAAACTTTATTGGGTTCAGCGCAATACTTGGAATACTAGCTATAAAGTTTAAAGTTATAACAAAAATTAGTGATGGTATTAAAAAGGCACAAGAGTTATATCAAAAAGCATTAGCACTTACTCAAAGTAAATTTGTGCTAAAAGCAAAAGAACTAATGAAATCTTTTGGAGCCAAGACTGGTATTACCAAAGCATTAATGGGTTTAAAGAAAGCAGCAATGGCGATGAGGGCAAAGGTAATCGCTCAAGCCAAAGGTATGCTCGCATCTGCTAAGAGTTTAGGTGTGAAGGGTATGATTAAAAAGTTAGTCTTTGCAGCCAAAGCATTGCGTGCTAAAATAGTAGCATCTTCGGCTGGATTACTTACTTCTGCTAAAACTCTTGCTTTGGGTGCTTTGAAAAAATTATCATTTGCTGCAGGAGCATTAAAAGGTGCTATGCTTGCGGCATCCAAAGGTCTGCTATCATTCTTAGCACCAATTGCTGTAGCCATTAAAGGATTTGTAATTGCTGGTGCTGTCGCTGCAAAAGGATTAGTCCTTGCTGCTGCTCCGTTACTAGCTGCAGCTGCACCGTTTCTTGCTATCGCTGCAGGTATCGCACTGGTGATTGGCGGTATCGTTAGTGCGTTTAGAAACGTTAAGAAACGGTTCGAAAGCACTGGATCTATATTAGAAACCATTGGTGGATTTATCCTTGATATAGTAACATTCCCTGCGACGTTCTTAAAGAATGTTATAGGTTCTATAGCAGGATTCTTTGGATTTGATGGGCTAGCAAAAGCAATCAAAGATTTTAATATCACTGACTTTATTTTAGGTGGCATTAAAAAGGTCATTGGGTTTGTAGCTGATCTGTTTACATTCGAGATGCCTAAATTTAACTTTAGTATTGTAGATTCTATACTAGACTTCTTTGGCATGATCAAAGATGCTATCCTAGACTTTATCCCTTCTTGGGATGAGATCAAGGCAAAACTTAATCCGTTCAACTGGTTTAGTGGTAAAGACGACAAAGAAGAAGAAAAACAGGTTACTAAAGCTAAAAAAAGTGCAGCAGAAAAAAGAGAAACTGCTGTAGAAAATGCTGCAGAATCTGTTGCGCTTGAGATCGAATCATCTACTGATTCAGAGAAAAGAAAAAGAGGTGGACCCTCCCAAGAACGTAAGAAAGATGTTGGCGCACCTGCTCCTATTATCGAGTTTAATCCTGCACAGGTGATGACTGCTCCCGAGCCAATGCCTGAGCGTGAACCTGTAGTAATTAACGAAACAGATTCTCCTGAATTACAAGAAGCCAAGACTGTCTTAGTAGAAAGCCAAAAAGATCTTGAGGACTATAAAGAACGTCAATCATATACTGCTTTCCCTGACTCTCCTGAGCTACAAGCATCCGAAACCAAATACTATGAAACGGTAGTTAAGGAAAATACTGCAAAAGTACAGCAACTAGAAACCCCTCAAGAAGAAGTAACTAAACAAACCGCAGAAAGAAAGACTGCTGCTGATCAAAAATCATCTATACAAAAAATGATACCTCAGCAAGCTGTTGCTCAAGAACCGTTTGTCGAAAGCGTTACTGAAGAAGTAATGCGAGATAATGTTATGCAACCTGTTGACTTCTCTGGGTTCTCTTCCATGTTTGAAAAAGCTGGAGGATTTATTAGTGGGTTATTTACTAAAGATACTCCTGCAGAAACACCTGCAGCCATAGAGAACCAGAAAGTAATCACTGAGAAAGAATCTGAAGAAGACGGGATGAATAGGTTGGTTGATGCTTATAATAAAGAGCAGACAGCCAGAGTAATGAATGATCCAGATTCTCCTATTAATACAGTACAAATAGAGAATCCTGACAATCAAGTAATACCTCAGCCAGATATTAATCTTACTGCTCCAGAGATGCCTGAAAAAATAGCGCAACCAGCTGTATTGTCTGAAGAACCTATGGCTGATAAATTCAAAGGGTTATTTACTGGTAATGCAGATAAAAGGGTTGTTCCTAGAATTCCAAAGAACGCAGCAATGGTAGCTAAAATACCAGAGATAGAATCTTCTACTCCTGCTCTACCTGCTACTGGTATCACCCCCGAATCTATTGTAAATAATACTGTTTCTGATGTACAGAATGTATCTCAGCGTAATGAAGCACCAAACAGTCTTACTCAGTATATCTCTGAGAAATTTGGTTTTAGTGCTGATAAATTGCAGAGCATGACAGGACAGAGTCCATTAGCCGACATAGGTAGTTCTTTATTCGATAAAGCAAGTGGATTTATTGGTAAGATATTTGGCGGTGATGATAGCCCAGAAGCAGTACAACAGGCTATGATTACTCCAGCAGAACAATCAACTGAGGCACTGCTACCCAATTCTCCTGTTAATCGATTAAGAGATACGCAGGTAGAATCAATTGGATTAGTGGCACAAGAGAAGAAACAAGAACAAGCTAATAACACCGCAACAATGGTTGCTGTTAGCGGTGGTAAGAAAGTCCAAAGCACTAATAACGTATCATCTAAAACTGTTAACATTACTAATGACGTTAGCATGGACTCCTTACTGAGAGAGTTTGCTTATAACCCTAATGGTTAATCAGTATCGCTGATATAATGTGCATAAGTGGATACGATGTATTTCGGTCCACTCATGGGCGGTTCTCCTTTATGAGGGAACATCCACATTGGAGGAAACATTAAAGCAGATCCTTCTTTTGGCTCGATAATAATAGAATTCTCATCATCGTTTTCCCAATCAAATGCAGTATGACCTCCAACTTCTACGGTATTAAGATACCAGAAAATTGTCATAAATCTTTTACAAGTGTTAGCATCTCCAACATCAACATGCCAATCAAACTGATCATGTGGATTATATTTTTTAATTCTTAGTCCTTCAAGAACATAATTTTCTGGGAAAAATTTAACACCCATTTCTTTCTTATAATGTTTCATAAGACCAGAAGCAGAGTGTACAAGTATATCCCTCTCAGAAGCAAATTCTTCCAATTGAGTAATCTCTAATTCACGGAATTTATATGTCTCCGTGTCACGCTGAATAGTCTCATCTTCGGGGTGTTTCTCAAACTTTTCGATTAATCTTTTGCAAACATCGTCAGGGAGTGCGTTTTGCACCCCCATCAAATAATCAATACTGTGTCTCATCTATAAAACCTTACATTGTATGGAGTTCCATTACTAGTGAACCTAGCAATGCTATGACTATAAACTTTTTCTGTAGTATAGTTATACTTAGTCTGGCATCTTTGTTGCTGTTTATAACCAACAATACCACGTTCATGACCATTGACAGATTCCATGCCACCGATCACAGCACCAAATGCAGCACCTTTATCGTCGCCAGTAACTGCTTTACCTAATAGACCGCCAACAATCATTCCGCCAAGAACATCGCCCTTTGAGGTACGACCAGTAGAAACATTCCCATAGATAGGAACATCGACATTATGACACTCTTGATAGGGAGTAGATCTACTCACGTCTTTATAGTGATGAGTAACAGTAGGTTCGCTAGCAAAGGCGAGAGGTGAAGCAAGTAACGACACAAATAATAATTTTTTCATAATAATTTACCTTATTGTAGAAGCCATACGACTAAGTGTGGTACAGTTACCGATAATACTACAAGGACACCAATAAGTACAGCAACGTTTCCTTTATTCCATATCATAATAAGTCCTATTATACTACTTTTCTGTTGGTTCGTCAAGCGATTCTTTTAAATTTTCTTCATTGATATCATGCCCATGATAGGTCTTGCGATATATCTCTTTTATCCCATCAATATCTTCTTTGACTAATACCAATAATTCTAAAATCTTTTCCCTAGCTTCGGGGGTGAGGTTTAACTTCTTTCCATCATCTTCTGCAAAAGAAAGAGAGGACACAAACAATAAAACGCTTAAAGCATATTTCATAAAAACTCCGACTAAATTAATTTACTCACATAGTCATAAGTTAGTAGCAATATGTAACCTATCAGGAAACCTTGTCCAAACATAATGACTAAATCTTTTATTTCTTTCCACTTCATACTAGTTTCCCCTACGGTTAAAAAAGCCCCTGCACCGAAGTACAGGGGCAAACACCTATTTTAATTATGACTCTTGAGCAAGTTTAGCAAAATAACTCAAAGTGTCATCATCGTTACTACTGCCAGCCACTGGTGCAGTCTCAGCTGGTGCTGCTTCGCTCATAGTTGGAGCAGGAGCAGTTTCATCTAAGTCAATAGACTCAGCAGTTGTTACAGGTCGTGCTTCTTCACCAAGAACTTTCATCAAGCGAGACTTTAGGTCGTCATATGATTTGTAGTTCTTAGGATCAACAAAGTCCTGTAGAGAGTATAAACGATTATATACACCCTCAAGTGCTTCATCATCACCATTTGCTACTTCCGAAGAAGAGGCAAACTCTGAACGATCGTAGTTACGATACCCTTCAACATTTCGGATCTTCAATTTAAAGTCAGCACCTTCCCAGAAATCAAATGGGTTCATTGGTGACTCATCAGCAAACTCTGGCTTCATAGCGTCCATTAGTTTGTCAAAGATTTTCTTACCGAACTTGTAAAGGAATACTTTACCTTCGTTCTGTGGATTAGAAGGATCCGATACAACCATAATATTAGAGACATAATGTAGTCGACGTTTACGCTGACGTACAATCTCTTTATTAGATTCGATTCCCGAGTTCCACAATTCCGAATTAGCTTCTGATACTGGGTCTTGTTGCCCAATAGAAGTTAAGGAATTTTCAATGTACCAAAGACCGCTTGGACCTTTGAAACCATGATCCCAATATCTCTGCCACGGCAGATCTTCGCCCTCAGCAGCAGGCAGGAATCGAATAACAGCATAGCCATTACCGCTCTTATCTACTTCTGGTTTCCAGAAACGATCGTCTACATTTCTAGATTGCTTTTGATCTCCACCACCTGCAGCTTGCGCAGCTTTTACTAGGTCGTCGATGGATGAGGTTCGGGTTTTTTTAAGATTTGAAAAAGACATATTTATTTCTCCGTTTTATATCGTATATTTTCGTATGTTTGTATATCTGAATTATCCACATGTATCCCATAATATAAGAGTGTATTATACCTTATTTTGACTAAGAAGTAAACCCCTCAAGAACAATTTTTTTACATTTCTTCACATCAGGGTTTACAAAAGACTGGTACTTCGTCACCTTACGATAAACATCTGGCCAGAGTAATGTCTCTGTTATCTGCTTATTGGCTCGGTTCATAAAGCCAGTCATTTTATTAAGGATAGCCACAGATTCTAGCAGTATATCGCCCTGCAGATATCGCTTAATTATTGGAGGATGCTCACCATTTACAGAAGTAAGTAAATCGTCGAGCGATCCGTCGAGGTTATTTATATCGTTTTTAAAGTTATATGAGAGACTCTCGTGAATCTTCTTATAGTGGGCATAGTGGCGGTCTCCTTCTCCATTGACCATCTCTCCTACCCATGATACTTCGTTGATAAAATTAGCCACGTAAAAACTAACCAGATCCTGTTGATTGCTCATCTTCTTCCCAACCTTAGCAAAGAAATACTTATCTCTGCGTTTAAAGAAAGACTGTGGGCTGGCACTGGTTTTAAAATTATACTTTACAGCATCGTATGAATCAGTCTCGAAATGTAGCTTCAGAGACTGGTACAAACGGTATGAGTCAAAAGAGTCAACACTCATACTGGTAAACTATTTCCCTTGGGGATTAAGTTAAGGTTCATCGCTTCTGCTTCTAGCTTTGCCTGTAACGAGGCAGATAGCAATCGCTTTGTAGTAGAAGGATCTATATTATTCTTCTCGCATATATGAATAATAGAATCCATCACTGAGGAGTTTGTTCTCTTGAGGTATTTCTCGACTGCAGTAGAAAACCTTTTTTGAGTTAAGATTGAATCGATTAAATCTTCTGTCATCATTTTGCTTCTCTATAAAATAAGTGGTCATCAATTTGCATGACGTATTCAAAGGAATCTGCCCAGTAAGGATCTACAGTTTTAGCATGATAATACGTAGAGCCATAGGATAAATCATACTCATCCAGATACATCCTCTTGGCAGCGGTTACTACTTTCTTGATATGATTATAAGCATCTTCTTCTCTGGGTCTATCGCTCAAACCATCGCAATACCAAGAGAACTGGCATTTGTTACGAATAATTTGTCCAAGGGAGTTACGCTTCGTTTGTTGTGTAACATCGCAAACAGTGTCGGGGAATTTATCGCTTTGTATTCGATTTAACACTACATGCGTAACAGCAGTAATGCCAGCGTCCGATTGATTACGGGATTCAAAGTATGCGTTCTTCCATAGACATTCCATTTCTATAGAAGAAGCAAGCATAAGAGATAGGTACAACATTATGCGTCAACCTTAAGAAGAACGCAGTCCTTATTGATCCTTCCGTTAGGTGTTATCCCTTTAGTAGTTAAGGCAGTGAATGCCTTGTCGAATTGACGAACAGTCTTAGTAGCCATAGGAATAAACTCATCTGGCTTCCGCATCTTCTTGGCTCGAGACTTATCTTTATCCCAGCCATGGATGGTAGTACCTTTTACCTCAAACCCAGCAGTACGCTCAGAGAAGTATTCCGTGATTGTCTTATACTTGGTATTAACAACAATCAGACGGCTTGCTCCAATCAGTGTAACAGGGTTTACCGAAGCGATCTTAAGATCGTTATCTTCCTTAAGGTATTGTAGACGAGACACTTGTTTATCGGCTGCCTTGGGCTTCTTAACACGAGTGGTTCGTTTTGCTTTGGTTGCTACCTTTGCTTTGGTAAGATCAGCCAAGGCATCGTTACAGAATTTTACCCGACGATTAAGTTCTTTACGAGACAGATGATCATACGCTTCAACAGCTTGCTCACAAGACTTATCAAGAGCATCTGTATATTCCTTTAACCAAGACTCGATATAGTTACTGACGATATTAATACCACCACCCTTGATCTCATACTTTTTAATTAGAGTATAAACATCAATGTCTGTAGTGTTACCATCCATCCAAGCATCTTCGAGTGCGTCAAAGTCATTCATGATTGTATCATTTACTTTACGAGCCATCAACTGCTGTACAGTAGGTCGTGCTTTTACCACAGTCTCGTCTTTGGGCTCTTTCTTGGAGGCAAGAATACTAAGACCCTTTTCCTTTAGAGAGGCAAAGTGCCCATGGATACGATCAGCATACTCCTGCCACTTATCACCAAACTCATAACCTTGATTAAGATAATGCGCAGTAGCACCCCAGTGACAATAAGTACTGAATTCATATTCGGGATTAGCAAGGATTGCTTGAGCATCAGACTTATCAAACGCAGATTTAATCCAACCTTTGATTAATGCTGATGTGGCTTTACTATCGATTTCATACTGGAAATGATGTTTAGCTTTTGCAAAGTCATCTGTCGGAACTGCAGCTAACCCAGTTTTTACTCGACGACGAACAGCGGTTTTACGTTTAGCCATAACAAAGACCTCAAATTAAAAAAGTATTATACTATAATTAAATGCAAAAGTAAAGTATTATTTTTCGTTTTCGTGTTTTACTTCTTGACATTCTTTAAATCTACGCATTGATGTTCTGACACCATAATCGTTATCGGTATTATCAATCAATGCAGCAAGACAACAAAGCATTATGATTCTTAAAATTTTAATTAGTTCCGCCTCATTGTAGAGTAGTGTTTAGGATCGTCTCCCTTACCAACAGGGACAAGATTAGACTTATGCATAGTAGCAATACCAATAAGGTAATCACCAGAGTATTCATTACGTTCTGGCTTTGCTGTTAGATTACTATCGGCAGGAGAATCTCCGCTAGGATAGTCTACAGTATCACGTACATAATTATTATCTGGCACATATGCTTCGAATTTTTTACGTTTAGTTACTGTACCAAGAGAAAACTTTTTTTCATAATCACGCATTAATTTTTCTTTGCGTAACTCCTCTTGTCTTGTACGTTTTTTCCAAGCAGGTGTACTCATATTAACTCCAGTCGATACTAATACGAGTTGTACCAGTATGATCCCAATTGTACTTACAACCCATCTCTTCAATAATAGGGAGAATCTCTTTAAGGTTATTAACACCTTTAGCATCACCAGCAAAGTTAAAGCAAGAGTCAGAGATCTCGTCAGAGGAAAATGTAGGCATAGTACCATCGCCATCCCAGTTCTCTAGCATGTCGTAGTATGCTTCCTCGCCCTCTTCCCAATCATCTACGTCAACAGCACAATCCTGCTCATGATTAAAAAGAACCTTGCGTAGGTCTACATCCTTATACTCTATCTCGTTACCATCCTTGTCTTCACGGATGAGATAACCATCCTTATCATACTGAGCATCAAAGTAGTCAGGCACATCATCCCACGCACAGGTAGAACAACAGTAATGTGCCCATCCACAATACCAACCCTCTTCACGGAGTCGGTCAAACAAAAGTTCTAGCTTATTCTTCGCCACGTGATATTCTTCCTTCGATAATTTTAAGATCACGTTTTAATCTTTCTTGCTTCTTTTTAGCAACACGCTCTTTCCATTCTTCTTGCATCACCTGCAGGTCTTTCACCAGTTCAACAAGAATCCATCCAACAAAGGCTAATACAGCAACAGTACCAATATCTTCCATTAGTTCCACTCCTTCTCTATACCATAGGTTTGCTCATACGTCTCGCCATAAAACTTCTCAGCATAGGCAGAACTATCAGTATGAGCATTAACGTTAGAAGTATCATCAATCTTTGAATACTTCCTTTCTAAAGCAGCAGTATCATGCTCAGGTTTTTTTCTAGCAGCACGTACTGCCTTGCGAGACTTAGTTTGTAACTTTTTCTTGCGCTGAACTTTCTTTGCAGCTTTTGCTATAATTTTAAGTCTAGCTTCTTTTTGCTCTTGGGTCATCATATAATTATTCCTCATTTGAATTTGGAAATAAGTGAGTGCTGAAATCTTTAAGTTTATGATACTTAGCATCAGCAGCATCAAACATGTTATTAAAGGATATCATATCCCTGTGGTGCATCATGTCAATAATACATTGCAGATCACCAAGTTCTTTCTCGAGTTTATCATGATCATTACCGAAACGGAGAATCTTAGAGCATTCTTGAGCAACCTCAGCACACTCCTCCATTAGGATAATAAGCAGTTCTTCTTGGGCATTATTCATGACGGCATAGTCCAATCAACAGATTCAGTCAACTCATTCAATATAGAGTTAGAGGCAATCATTTCTTCTTTCGTAGCAAGAGTAGCAATCATAGACTCAAGATAACCAATATAATAATTAGAATCATCATGTTTGGCTTTACAGTTACTTCGAAGTTGGGTCAAAAGATCCAACGCTTGTTCACGTACATTACTCATTAAGATACCCTCGCTTCAGCAATTGATTCAGCATCAGAACTAGCATTCTTCCACTCATTGAAGAACTCCATACGAGCCATACGCTTATGATTCCAATCTTCAAACGATTCAGTTTCGATGCCGTTAGCACGTTGCTCCCACATCTGCTCAGACCATTGTTCTTTTAAAAGTTGTAATTCATTCATAGTCATCTCTCTCATCTCAATTTATACACGTATTATAACAATTATTGGGGCAAAAGTAAAGGGATTTCTTATACCGTTTTGGAATAAGCATATAAGGTTTTATTATATCGCACCAGCTTGAATAGCAGATCTTGCAGCCCGAGTTAGGTTGATAACGTCTAACTTCTCCATCATGTTACTATTAAGATAAGCACTCTCGCCTTCATATCGAGCAATACTAGGACTTAATTTCACGAGGTAGTAGTCAGCGTTCTTAGAGGGGTCGGCAGTAGGTTTATCGTAGTCGATTCTTTGCACAGTACCGTAGAGGGTTCCAGCAGCAGATTTCCACTGGATCGTATTAGTTTCGTCAGCGAACTTAACTTTCATAATATATTCTCTCATCTCAATTTATACAAGTATTATACTACATTCAAACAGTAAAGTAAAGCATTTTTTAAAAAATAAGGGGGATTAACCCCCCTAATCACTATAGATTTTTAGACCAGCTTTTTAGTAGGGTATCAACATTAGTACCCCAAAAGGTTTCAAGGACTTCGCGATTAGCCTCAAGCCAAGCGATTTTATTTTCGACAGTTTCAATAGCTTTAAACTCATCAACTAATACTACATACTCAAGATTTTCAAGTTTAGACATAATATATTCTCTCATCAATTTATACACGTATTATACTACATGTATCTACAAAAGTAAAGGTTTTTTTTGATTATTTTTAGAATATAAATAATATTGTCCAACGCCATAAAGTTAGCAATTACCACATGACGTTGAACAACATAAATGCTAATATAATAAGGAGCTAAAAAAATGAAGATGATCTATGCAATCTTCGCAGTAGTCCTATTAGCAGGATGCAACACAATCGACTCAACATACAACAGCGCACAGAACATCGTGCAAGGGGTTAAAGACGACGTTGTAGGCATTACTGCTGGTACTCTTGATAGCGTTAGTGGCGTTATCAGAGACACTGCCGAGAAGACAGACCCACCCAGTAAGAGTGAGTAGTATTATTTATACGAGAAACTAAGTATAAATACCTAGTTTACAATTAAGTAGCTACTTTGCCATGGACGGCATTTATTATTTTTAGGATTAAAAACCTTATAAATAGATATTGTAACATATGATTACATTAATAAATAAACTGAAATATTTTGGGATAAAGAATTATGAAACTCGGAATGACTTTGATTGCTGGAATACTAGCGATGACTTCGACACTGGCGTTAGCGGAAACTACAGAGACACAGGAAACTACTGAAAACGTTCCTATCGTAGACCCTAATAAAATCGTTACCGATTCAACAACGACAAGCACAGTAACTACTCAAGCAGATGCGACAACAACAGTAAAGTCGCCACCCCCATCCGCTATTAGTCCACAAATTAATACGTCTAACTCCGATCTATGTACGACTGGGGTTTCAGGAGCAATTCAAACCCAGATATTAGGTATATCTGCTGGTAGAACTGTTCGGGATATGAATTGCGAAAGGTTAAAACTTTCCAAGACATTATTCGATATGGGTATGAAAGTAGCAGCAGTATCTGCATTGTGTCAGGACAAAAGAGTCTTTGATGCTATGATGAACGCTGGTACACCTTGTCCATATGATGGCGTTATCGGTAAAGAAGCAAAAGATCTTTGGGAATTAAATGGCGGTCAGCCAGTAGAAGAAGAAGATAAGGGTATGAGTAATGAGAGCAAAACATTGCTTGGTGGGGCTGGCGTTGCTAGTCTCCTCATTTTATTGCTACTCTGATGTAGTCGCTGGGACAACCCAGAATGCTGCAGCCACCTCAATGAATTGGGTGATGCAGAATGTTTTACCGCAACAGGCAGGGTTAACAGTAAATGCCTTGATATATCGTTACACGGTTGAAAAAGAGACCGAAGACGATATGGTAGTAGACATAAGAAACAAGAATGCAAAGGGAGACGAGTTTGGTTATATCTTCTCTCAGAGGGATAATTGGTCAGGAGTTCCTGGAAACAGCTTGACGCAAGTAGCACCTATAAACGATATTCCTATTGAGTATTGGGGTGATGGCGAAATAGCAGTAGAAGGGAAGGGTAAAGTTGTTGACCCATTTATTTCATATTCATATAAATACGATACATGCTATGATCCTATGAGTGATCCTAGCTGTCCTGGATATGATAATGCTATGAGTGATTTCCTTAAACAGTTTTTGGAGGATGTTCAGAACGTAGAAGGATACTACGACCCAACCACGGATGAGTGGGTACAGCTTCAAATGGAAACCGATTCTGAGGTCGATGAAGAGACCGATGAAGAGAGGGAAGAAAGAGAGAAAATGGAAGAGGAAGGACAGGGAGTCGAAAAAGACGAGAGGTTAGTTGCGTTACAAGCAAATAACAATTTACTAGCCGAAGTCGCAAAAGTGTCGCAGGATTCATTATTAAATATTATTAATAGTGTTCCTAGCTTCAGCGTTTATTATCAAGCGCAAATGACTGGAGGTGCGTATGCAGATGTACAAGGTTATTCTTCTGAGCGTATTCCAGATAATAAAAAGGGGTTGAGAGTAGGACTGGCTCAACAATTGTTACACACTGAGATGGTCAATTCTCAATTCAATAAATAGGAGAACGCTAGATGTTCAAAAAATCATTAACCGCTGCAGCAATTTTATTCGCAGCAAGTGCTCAAGCTGCAGATGTTCCGATTACTGGTAACGTTGCTTCTAAATGTACAATCTACACAGACACGCAAGGGGTTTATGGTAACCCATTGCCAAATACACTAAGTACTCTACCAGCAGATGGCGGTGTTAAGCCAGTTATCCGTTATGACGTAGTAAATGGTGGCATGTATAAAGCCGTTATTGCTACTCCAGATGAATTCACTGCTAGCCCAAATATCGATGATGTGCTAGACTGGGAAGGATCTATTGCTGTTGCTGAAGTATCAGATGCTCAAATGTCTGACTACGAAAACAACAAGGTATTGTATGATAACGTAACTGAGATCGAACTGACTGTTGCTGGTTCTACTTGGTTTGACGTTACTTCGTCTGTAGACTATGGCGTAGGTAAAGCACTTCCAGGTGGTACTTACCGTGCACTAGTTTCTGCTGAGTGTATTGCTCTGTAGTATGAAGCACTTTTTGTTATTTGTGTTTTGTGTGTTAGTGTCTGCTGGTGTTAAATCGCATCAGTGGACACCGACCTACCCTGACCTTGAGAGATCTCATATAAAAAACGTCAGGATGGTCAATATGGAACTTTGGAATAAGAGGGAAGAAGTCCAATTCTACGAACTTAAAGTGTTCGATTCAGAATGGAGACCAGTACCCTTTGCTACAACAAACCGTGTAGTAGAAGTACCATATCTAAAAAGAAAAAAGATTCAGATATACATTAGGGAAATAGATGCTAGCAGAGTAACTTATATCTGCTCTAGGTCTAAAATTGTTAAGGAAGACGTTGACGCAACTCCAATATCATCAAGGATTTGCTCTAAAATAAAAACTTAATTGGAATTATGAATGAAACGTTTTGCTATTGTTATTTTATTGTTTGCAGTCAATGCTAATTCTACTGAGAATATGTCGCTATCAATGCCGTCAGCTTCTCAGAACTTTCAGTCAGATAGAGTACGTGCTGATGGGTTTGAGTGTCAAAATGCTATCGGCTCTGGCACAAATTTAGAATTTGGTGTTGTGGGTATTTTAGATAGAGGCGAAGACCCATATAATTTTTATGGCGACGATATCAATACTCAGATGGCTTCTGGTAATAGGATTATGGATGGTAAAGCAAAAGACGTAGGCGTCTATGCTAGAATAATCGTTCCTATCGGTGGACCCAAAGAAAGAGTTAATTGTAATACCCTATACCAATTAGAGTTGAGAAAAAGAAGGTTACAAGTACAAAAATTAGAACAAGAACTTAACCAATTACGAAATATGGAATTTGAAAATTAAAGGGTAATCACCATGATAGAATATTGCCATAAAATGGCTAAGTGTGCATCGTATGCATACTTTGATAAAAAAGAAGGTAAAAAGTTTTTTACATTACTGGGTTATACCAAACATAAATTTATAGATGTTGATGGTGCTCAGTGTCATGTAGCTTGGAACGACGGAGAGATGGTACTAGCATTCCGTGGTACAGAACCTGATGAGTTTTCTGACATTAAAGCAGATCTAAATGCTTTCCCTGATCAAGCATGGAATGGCCATGGCTTGGTTCATAATGGATTCCAAGAAGAATTAAATAAGATCTGGGACAAGGTTCTAGATGCTCTTAAAATACAAGGCGATAGAGAGTTACACATTACTGGGCATAGCCTTGGTGGTGCTATGGCTACACTAGCGACCTCTCGTCTTAGAGAAAAGACTCGTTGCCTATACACTTATGGATCTCCAAGAGTAGGTACTCGTCGTTTTGTTAAATCAATCAATGTTCCGCATTATCGTCATGTAAATAATAACGATATCGTAACTAAAGTACCGTTTGCTATTATGGGTTACAAGCATCATGGTCACTTACGTTATATTAATCACTATGGCGAGATACGTCATATGACTGTATGGCAAAGAGTTAAAGATCAATTTAGAGGTAGGTTTGCAGCATGGCGTAACTGTAAACCATTCGATGGGGCATTTGACCACAGCTGTGAATACTACGTCAAATACACAAGGTGTAACTGCTAATGGAATTACTAGATAAATTAACAAGCGACACATTATGGATTTATACAGCCATACTAGGTTCTTTATTCGGTGCTGCATTTCTAGCATATTTTAAAGATACTCGTGCTGGTCTATGGTGTTATGCTAAACTGGATCAATTTTTAGATTATCTGGTAGATAAATATGAACTTTCTTGGTTTGAACAACCAACAGATGCATGGCGTAAAAAATACCCATATGTTACTAAAAAGATTGATGAGTTAGAAAATAGAATTAAACAATTGGAGAGAAAATAATGGCAAAGGCAAAGGGATCTACATCTGCTCTTGTTCCTACAATTAAAGGTACAAGTCTCGGCAGACGACCAAACACTTCTTCTATGAACAAATCAAAGAAGCGTTCATTTAAGAAATATAGAGGGCAGGGCAAGTAATGGCTGAGTTTGAATTTGGCGGTATGACGTTTAAGGGTGGTAAGATATTTGTTCTTATGACTGCTCTTTCTACTCTTGGGGGTGCTTCTTGGGCTGGCTTCGAGTTCTATAAAGATTACATGGACATGAAAGAGATTGTCCAGAATATCGACGTAGATGCTATTCGTCAGGAGAGAGAATTGCTACAGCAAGAGTTAAAGGGTGCGTTGAGTAAAGTTGACGATGCTATTGAGTACACACGTGACATTAAGACTGGCTTAAGAGACGATATCTTAGGTATCGAGAAACAAGCAGATCGTGTAGAGGATATGGTAAGGGAAACAGAAGACGAAGTACGCTCTACAATTCAGAACGCAGAAGAACGCTTCGACCAAAAGCGTGATGCCCTGCAATCTGATTATGATCGCAAGGCATCAGCACTCCGTGACAACACGGAACAAAAACTTAAAGACTTAGAAGAAAGGTTATCCAGTAGATTACAACTAGCACTGGACAACCCATTATCTAATTAAGATCCGTAGTAAGCATCTGTTTTAAAGGATACGAACTTATCCTTACGGAAAGATCTCCATCCATTTGCTTCAAGGTCGAATACTGTTACAACGTTCTCGTTTACTGCTCGAGCCTCTGCACGGTTAAGACCTTCATTAAGCGTAGGGGTAAATGCTTCGGGGATTAGATCACCATTGCGTGTACCATATAACTCACGGATCGATCCATCAGCCTTTTCAAACTTGATACGTGCTGTACCATCATTCAACGCTTCTACTGCATTATTTAAAACTTCCATAATATTACTCCACTTTATTTAAATTTAAATTTCTTCAATTGTTATCTCACCATAGAAAGAAGTTTCAGATTCTTCTACGTGATAACCACTATCGTCAAGGTATGATTCACCTTGCTCATCAACGCCATCCCAGACTTCGTCGATAGTTCCATCTAATTCTTCCTCTTCAGAGAAACCTCTTACATCATCTACTTCGGTAGAACCATCAAACGATGCTTGAAACTCTGAATATTCGAAATCATATGGGTCAAAAGATCCATCATCTTCTTGATTAGATGCGACCTCTAACTTTAAAACCTCATCTTGGTTCTGAGGAGTGATATTAACAGAACCACTCTTCCATACTGTGGTCAATTCTACCCTTTTGTCTCCATTAACCCAAGTTTCTTTTTCTTGGTAATTATATTTACTAGGAGAAACCGCATATCTTTTACCTATTTCAAAACTCATAATTTATCCTGTAATTGTTTGGTAAATTTCTTTCCAGTTAGCAAGTCTCAGCGCATCACCATCATACGAGGAGTTATGGGCATGAGCCACTAGTATAGAGTCGAGACCCATTTCAATACCAAGATCAGCATTTGCTGGTTTATCTTCAACCCAGTAGCAGTCAGTGTCTTTATAATCAAGCAGAGCATCATCTTTATCAGCACCAGTATCAAGGTAAACAAACTTATCAAAGACACTATCACCGAACATTTCACGCAGGTTTTTAGTTCTTAGATGTTGCGCATACTCATCAGTGCTTAGACTACTAATACAATGGAAGACATAACCATGATCAGAGTGTAGCTTCTTGATATACTTAATAGCATCTCGTAGTGGAGGGAGTTTACGAATCTGGGCACTTTCATTAAACATACGAACCAGACGTCTCTTTTCTGGCTTAGAAAGACCATACTTCAGATCAACTTTATACTCGTTTTTAGAGACAACATCATAACCATGCTTTGCCATCCAGTTCTCGAATGCGAACTCCCAATCAAGCATAACACCATCACAATCAACTAAAATTATTTTATCACGTCTCAACTCAACACTCCTTAATCACAAAATATACCCATATTATACTACATTTAAAACTAAAAGTAAAGTATTATTTTACCCAAACATGAATAAATTTTTCAGGTAATTTATCACAACTATAATAGGGTTCAACAAAATTCATAACCTTAACACACTCACCTGTCGAATAACTAAACTGAACTTCAGGGATCGACGATAAGTGATCTAAGATAATACAAAACCAAACCAAACCACATAATATTGCCGTGGCGTAGAATAACTTATTCATCATTCTTTACCTCTTGAACAATCAAACCTTTAATTCCAGTAGAGAGCATCGCCTTATATGCTTCACGCTCTGTATCATAATAAAAATTCTCACCAATCAAAACGATAGACTCTTCTCTATCAACAGGACAACGATCCGTTGGTTTTTTAATTACCCACATATGCTTTTACCTTTTTAAATTTACGTCTAGATTTAGAGAATTGTTTTAGAGGATTATTAAACATAATCACGTCAGTAGTGTTACGCTTTACATACCCAACACAATGTCCTGCAGCGTTGAGTATGTAAGTATGATTAGGCATATCCCAATCAGTTACCTCTTGCAACCAAGTATTCATTATGCAGCCTCAGATAACTTAGCATGTTCACCATCAGACCTAACCTCGGCAACATAACGCTCTACAGGAGCAGGAACAATATACCCATCAGAAAGAGCCATCTTGTTTTCGGCATAGTCAACACTCACAGCAATAATCTCTTTCACTTGTAACCATTTGTCTTCATTGACAAGACGAACATAATCACCTTCAAATATAATCATTATACAGCCTCCAAAAAACGTGAATCAGTACCATAGTCCATAGCCTGCACGGGGCGATGGTTAACCAGTTCCCAGAAATGTTTGTCTAGGACAGAGAACGATAACAAAGGGGCAACCCACTCAGTACCGTCTTCAAACGAAACATAAGTAGGCTCACTTTTCAACGCACTTTCAAGGATATCTAAGCTCATAATCATCTCTCTTTATCAATTCAATACAAGTATTATACTTTATTTCAAAGCCAAAGTAAAGGGTTTTTTAAAATAAATAGTTCGGACCAGTCCACTGAATAGAGTAATCTTCAAAGATATTACCACGGGCATGGTTACGAGCAGGAGCATTATAACCTGCAGCCATTAAGATATCGCCTTTCTTAAACTTTTTATCATCTTCAAGAACGACAAAACCCCAGACACGAGAACCAACATTACCATTATCACGAACTTCGTCGTTGGTAATCTTAAGATACTTGCGTCCAGGTTTTAGGGTTAGTTCGTCACGGAACTTTTCTACTCTAGTCTCATCATGATACTCAGTTCTCTGAGACCATCTGTCGTAGTCGTTACCGATTCTTTCTAGGAGGGTTGTTACAGCAGTATCAAAATTATTCATAAAATAGTCTCTCATCTCAATTTATACAGGTATTATACCACCTATTGAGATGAAAGGCAAGGTTTTTTATAACTTTTTTTATAATATTTTGTTATATGCTTAGAACTTTTCAGTATATGGCTTAATAAACCGCCATAATACTTTCTGCTGGTAGGAGACCAGCTTTCTCGCCTTCATGACGAACCTTCACTACGCCAGCCCAGCTAGTTACTACTTTATCTCCAGCTTCGATGCCTTCAACTTCTGGACCGACTGCCAGAACAATTGCTGGTTTAGCTACATCTGGTGCGGCACCAGACATAATAATACCTCCAGCCGATACCGCATCTTCACCTTTTACTTCAACAACAAGTACAAAATCTTTTAATGGTTTCATTTCAATTCCTTAATAATTATTTGCTTTTTGTTCGATTCTTGCTTACTTTCTTGGCTTTCTTTTCTAGACGTTTGACAACTTCGTCGCCATCCATCCAAAGGTCTTTATTATCCAGCATAGCTTGGATTTCTTTATCGCTCAAGAAGTCGCTATAAATGTCACGGAGTAATTTCTCAGACCAAACACGTTCATGTACAATACTATCATACATCTCACCACCCTTACCGAACTGACCGCCAGAGTAGTTATGGAACATAAACATAGAGTGAGAACTAATCTCGAATACATCTCCCTGTAGGAATATCATAGTGGCTGCAGACATACAAGCACCCTCTACTGATACGCAAACAGTCCCTTCACATTCACCTAATACACGCATCATTTGTATTGCTGTGAACAGGTCGCCCCCATAAGAATTGATATGTATTTTTACAATATCATTTGGACCACATGAACGGATAATATCAAACCATTCGACATAATCTTCACCCCCACCAATGTGGTCAGTAAGGTAGAAACTATGTAAACGACCAATAGGTCTATCAGAGAAGTAATCCTTCCCTTTTGTCGGAGCAAGTGAATCCATTATAAATTTTCCTTGTTTGTTCGATTTCTTAGTATTTTATTTTGTTCGGTCAAGACGTAGACCTTTTGTTCGAGTTGTTCGATATAGTCTTGAACAACTTGCCTTTCGCATAGAGTTTGACAGCACATATCAAGCTCCATCTTTGCTCTATCCTGCAAAGAGTTTTCTTCTTCTATACTCATCAATGGTACTCCATAATTTATCAGTCCAATTGTCACGGTGTTCAATAAACACTTGAGGTTCTTCATTATCAACAGAGATAATAGTAACCAATTGCGTTATTGGCATACCAGTCCTTTCTTCCCACATAATAGAATATGCAGACTCTTGAATGAAGTAGTTAGTAATCCATTCTTTCTTCTTAGTTTTAGCAGATGTCTTGAAGTCGATTATAGAAAGTTTACCATCAAACTCAGCAACGCAGTCTACACGACCAGCCATCTCGAGGTGGTTAGAGTACAATGCAGCTTCTTGAGCATATACCTTACCAATACGGGAATCAAGGATAGGTTTTACGTCAAGGAATGAACCGATAATAAACGGGGTGTATTCCTTTCGGTAGTCTTCCTTGTTGTTTATATAGTCCTCAATAATAGCATGGACTGCAGTTCCTCTGATAGATGCTTTACCAGATATGCGGTTTGCTTCCTCTTCACCGACTCTTTTTCTCCACTTACGAATAGAATCTTCGGATAGAATAGAGAGTACGTTGGTTACAGAGGGGTAATCTTTTCCTTCTGGGGTTTTGTAGTGTCGCTTGGTATAGCCTTTAGCGTAATTTAGATCTTCATAGGGGAGAAGTGAATCTAGGTGCTCAAAGGTTCTGCTCTTCTTGATTTGACTCATAATAATCCTTTTGATACTTAGGTTTTCTCTTTTTAGAGGATAACCGCTTTCGTTTTTTAGGGAGATCGTCACCCTTATAAGATTTCTTATTATATTCGAACTTTCTTAACTTTGACATCTTGTTGCCTTACTTTATACCCATCATTTCTTTAGTCATAATGTAATCCCTCACAAAGTCAGATCTTACAATATCTTCCCAAGAAAACTCGAAGACTTTGAAGTTCTTTAGACGTTCAACAATAGCCATGAACTGAAGGATTCCATTTTTGTCTCTCTCCTTATCGAAGTCGGACTGGTAGTAGTCTCCACACATAATGAATCGGCAGTTTTGCCCGACTCGAGTTATGACAGAGTCTAATTCGTGAAAATTAAGGTTTTGCATCTCGTCTACGATGACGATAGCATTGTTTAGAGTCATGCCTCTTATGAACGAGGTGGACATAAACTCTAGTGTATCAAAGTTAGTCAACTTAACCCAAGAGTCAGAGTCTTGGAATATTTCGGTACATATGCTCTTATATGGTCCAGCATATGCATCTTTCTTCTCGGTTTCGTCTCCAGGAAGGAAACCAATGTCCCGAGTTGGTACAATAGATCTTACAATTACTACCTTTTCAAACTCAGTAGACTTATCTAGGACTGCTTCGAGAGCAAGATGCATGGCTAGGAACGTCTTACCTGTACCTGCCGAACCAGACAGCACAAGATTGAATGCGCTGTCCCATGACTCGAATACTTCTTGTTGCTTATCGGTAAGTGACTCGATCTGAGTCATATTTTCTACACGAAGTTTAGCGATTTTACCAGCCACATTAATCCCTTATATTGTTGATTGTACAGCCTTCCTTGACTTTAGAAAGAACTTCTTTCCACCCATCGCCAGCTTTCCTTAAAGAGCCACCAGTCTCATTATAATTAAATGAAGGTGCGCTAATAGACTGACTTACTTTATCCTCTGCGCCACATTCTGGGCAGGGGTTTTTGGTTGGTTCGTCACGCTCTGATATTTTACAGAACTTAGTAAACACATGCTCACATGCCTTACACTGGTAATCATAAGTTGGCATTAAACCACACCCTCTTTGATTAAACGCTCACGGTTGGCAAGGTGTTGTGCTTCAACCTCATCTTTAGAACCGCCAAAGTATGGAACAGCATGACCTTCTTCAACTAGGATCTGAGTTACTGGTCTCCAAGCATCAACATTAGAATCATAGACTGTAAAGTCTCCAAGGATACGACCAAACTTACCTTTCATATCCTCACCCTTTTTACTTACTTGTGTTTTAAGTACAGGGTCTTTTCCGAGAAGCGACTTCAATCTAGCTTTAGATGCTAGACCAAACTTCTTCTCTACTTTATCACGAGTTCTCGACTCAGGAGTATCAATACCCATGATACGAACTCGCTCTTTCTTTAACCAAACGCCAAACCCTAGATCAATATCAACATCTACAGTATCACCGTCAATCACTCTAACTACTTTAGTTTTATATTCATACATTGTATTATTTTCCTTCTATCCAACATTTGGCTTGTATATCTGCCCATGACATTGTCTTTTCGGGATAAAACTCATCCCTTGTAAATACTCCATCCTCAAAGAACCTACATCCATAATACTCTTCACCAGTTGCTGATTCTTTAGTGAAAACCGAGACACATCGAGGTGTCTCATGCTCAGAGTGGTAGGTCTTAACTACCCGAGAGATAGGCATTTTGGCGTTTGATTTGATCATTCTTCTACTAATTCTAAACCAGTTCTAGTCGGTAGCCACACCGATTTCCTCGAGGTTTCGTAGAAACCATTTGACGTGACCCAATCAGTGTCGATTACATCTGGTTTCTCTTCATCTGAGCGCCAGTCTTTTATAGAGAACACATTTATGCGAATCATGCCTGCAGGTAAATCGAATGTATGTTTCTTAAAGGAACTAATGATAAGAGGTTCTTGAGTTTTCAATCTATTAACCTCAGCTTCGTTCTGCGGAGTTACTGTACAATTACACATAACAATAGGCATTATAGTTGCAGCTCTTTGAGTTACCGTAGAACTATCCGACGGTTTAACAAAGTAAATATCTGTTACTGGGGAAATGCTACTCCTCACCTTATATGTTTTACCGACTTCGATTTCCATCGTATTCCTCGTTATGGGGTTTATATCCATTATTTAGCTTTATTTCCAAGTAGATTTTTCTTCTACGGCAAATTGACAACCATGGATAAAATCTCTATCTTCTTCCGAGAGAACAGACCAGTAGAAGCTAAGGTTATCTATCAACTCAGTTACTACTTCAGGGTCGGAAAGATGCTGGTTAGTATTCATCAGTTCTTCGAGCATATCCATCTTGCGATCGATCTTTTTTCTTAAAGGATAATCAGACATATTGAAACCATTTTGGCGTTGATCTTTTAGTCCAAGACATCTTGAACCTTTCTTGTTTAGTATGGTAGAAGGCACGGTATGACTTAACAGCATCTTCGAACATACACTCAGGGTTAGCACCCATAGCAAGTTTGAATGGGGTTTGTTTCACGGCAGGGATATTGTTGGGGACTGCCTTGAGTGCATCACGGAGTTTTGTATCGGTAGAGTGGACTTTACTATAGCGATAACGGTACTCGTCGCACAAAGCAACAAAGTGTTTGTAATGCCAGTCATAGTTTTCGGCAGACTCCATAGTCCAGACAGTACAGGGGTGATGCATATGAACCGCCTTGTACAAACTGTTTTCTCTAGAGTCGGGCAACTCCCAGTACCTGCTCATGGTCTTGCCTGATTTAGAGGGTCGTCTAGACTCTGCCCCATCTAGCATTCGATGAGCGGTTGAAAGCATTTGCGCTGACTCAAGAATCATCTTAACAACGTGTTTGTCGCATTGCTCTTGGGCAGCAATAATTGGATCATTATTAAGTACAAATATATTCACAGTAATATTCCATAATAAAAAGTAGATGGGGCTATTATACCCCATCTTGAATCAAAAGTAAAGCCTTTTCTAAGCAGCTTCCAAGTCAGTAATATAGGTAGAGATGTACTCATATTTCTCTTTAATCTTGTGGGCTAAATGCTTCTTGCCCTGTTTTTCTAACTTCCACATATAATGCTTCAGTTCTTTTGAGTCTTTTTTCAAGCGTTCTATCTGACTGGGGTTTATCATAGGTGTCTCCTCTCAGGTTAAAAGAAACATAATGAAGAAAAGAACAAATACTCCTATGGTTGAGCGGGGAAGCCAATCTTCCCCACGATTGACTTTAATATGAGATTACTTCTTAATTAACCCATCCCATACACTAGAACACAGTTGTTTAGTAATCCCTTTATATTTCTGCGCCAGTTTCTTGTCTTTCATCCAGACAATCAGTTGCGCATCTTTTTCGTGAATGGATTCTAACAACTCGATAAACATCGACTCTCGCTTTACCGTATTAAGTTTCTCTCCTGGTCCACCAGTTACAAAATATCTCAAGGTCTTTGACTTTTCTATCAAAGACGCTTTTGGCTCTGGGTTGGGGGTGTATGGAGGTTGACCTTTAGGTAAAAGAGTGAATTTGATACTATCGTCATATGAACCTTTGACGATATCTCTAAGTGCTAGGCAGGAATTGTCTAGCAAAACTTTCTTTTTCTCTTCACGGTTTTTAGCTTCGGCAGCTAACTCGAATATTTCATATAAATGTTTTGACATTATTAGTGGAACTCCTCTACACACTCGATTAGCATATTACAACGATTCTTAATAAGATAATTCAATACTTTCATCTTGGGTGCAGGCTTTGATTCGTTATAGTTATTTATAATATTTTGTTTTAGCACTTCAGGCATTTCAGATAAATCAATCATTTGTCGGTTACGGCAGAAGTTACGGTATGTCTCTGAATCCATAATCTGCTCAAGGTCATCAGTATTATGTAGCCATGCTTCTAACTTCTTTTTCGTAATCGGAGATTGACGTAGACCATCAACCAAAGCATTATCAGGGGATAATACATTAGGAACACCATCGCTAGAATCGCCACGCATGATATGCTCAAGCAAATATGAACGTGGGTTATTCTCTTTGATTAATGCTTTCTTGTATGGAGAATACTGAGCCACGTTATCAAACTTGTGTAGCTGTATAAAGTCTTTATCCGCAGATACAATCATAACTGGCTCGTGCTGACCAAACTCCTGAGAGTTGTAAGACAAAGCACCAATGATATCATCAGCTTCAGCACCTCTAACCTTTAGCACTTTATAAGGGAAGTTATTAGTCAAGTCTTCCGATAGTTGATTGATAGTACCAAAGATTAGATCCCAGTTGCGGTCATCTTTATCACGGGACTTCTTACGGTTTGCCTTATACTCAGGGAAAACGTCTTTACGCCAAGAACCACCCTCACAAGCGATAACCATTTGACCATATTCCTTACGGAACTTTTTGTTATACATACGGATGGTATTCAAAATAGTATGGCGTATCAGACTCTCGTCTTCGTCTGCTTTATAGGCGAATATAGAATTTACTGCTACACCATTATAATCTAGAATAATCATTACTCAGCCTCGACAAGTTGACCATAACTAATAGTGAAGAAAGGAAGAAGGATAACTGTACCCTCAAACTGCATTGGGGTATGTGTTTCGGTATTCAGGTTATATGTCCAAACCAACTTACTATCTACAAATTCAATATCTAAACCTAGACCGTTACGCAGTTCGAAACTGAATATCCGACCAAATATTATTTTATTAATCATGACCAATCTACCTCACCATGTTCATCACATTCATTAATTGAAAGGGCACAGTGGATCTGTTGATGACAGCCTTTGTGATCCCATCCATCGCTTTCTATACCACAATCGAACTCTTCTGCGTATAGGGTTTCAATCTCTTCTAGAAGTTTTTCCTTTTCTTCTTCGGTCATATCCCCACGCACAACCTGTAGATTCCAATCAGTAGAGCAACCATCCCACATTTCAAGCATATCTGCGTGATAGTCATCCATCTCAAACCATTCTTCTTCGGGGTCTGGCAACCAAAGTTCTTCTAACTTGGCATCTTCACCATAGAACTCGTAGAAGTCTTCAAGAGAATCTATATCTCTATCCTGTAACTCTTCTAAGATTTCGTCATCGGTTTCGGGGTAACGAACTACAAACGATCCGCTACGATACAACTCTTCCTTTGTTAACCAGCAAACAGTGCCGTCTTCGAACTCTTTCTTCCAAGTAGACAAGTCGGTCACACACTTCTTAAATTGGGGTTCAATCAAATAATATTTCATTACAAACAGTCTCCACGTGTTTAATAGTACCTATTATACTACACTTTATTATAAAAGTAAAGGGTTATTTTGAAAAATATTTCTCTAGATATTCAAGGTGATCCCGAAGACTTAACTTCTCTTTCTTGGCTTGGGATACTATTTGGTCAGAAGCACGATCGGCTTCTAATTGTTCCACTATTGACTTTTGATCTTCATACTTATTCTTTACGTATTTCAGATAGCTGTTGCTTGGTGCTTTCATATTGTAGTCCTCTTAAATGTGCTCTGCGCACTTTAGCGGATATCCAGTCATTATAATAATCGTCTCTGAGTAAGACATCACGCTCGAATTGATACTTCGCTTCGTAGTAAGTGCATTCGGCTTTGGTTTTACATAATACTAGTATGGTTCTTTCGAATCTATCAGTACCACGAGTAGATACTTGTTCCTTCAATACCTCGCTAGAACCATAATAGGTTTTCCAATCTGATTCAACTTTTAATCGCTTTTTCCTCTTACGAGTCTTAGTAATAGGGAGAGTTTTTGCTCTCCAGAAGAACTTCTTACCAATATACTTCTTACCGTTATCAAGATCTAATATCTCGTAGACAAACCCATATATTACTTTAGGGTCGAGTTCTTCTGGCTCGTAAGGTTTACCATCATATAACCACATAACAATACTCTAATTAGTTTCTTTAGAGTATTTATTCCTACCAAGAATCGTCATATTCTGGAGTGTCAAAGTCTAACTCGGCAAACCTCTTATGATCCGTACCGCAGAAAGGGCAATATCTTGGCTCTAGTTCGGATCCGTCAAATAACACATTATGCTCTACCTCATACTCAGCATCACAGCAGGCACAAGTGATCATAAGGTCATTCCCTTCATTGTTACATGTTGGTTTAACTGCTCTAATCCACCAACAACTTCTTTATCTTCTAATATGAATGGCATAGATCTAACGTCAGGATACTTACCCCTAAAATCTTCAAGAGAAATATCTCGGTTCAGTTTTACCTCTTCAAATGCAAGGTTCTTTGTTTGTAAAAGGTTTTTAGCACTGACGCAGTTTCCGCAGTTATCTTTTGAATATATCGTAAACATTATAGGGATAATCCTTGTAGTGTGTCGTTAGATAGGTCTTGCTTAATACCCCCAACAACATATGAGCTGATTTCAGTTTCTTGCGGGGCAACTTGTACGTTACCACCCCCAATCCATTTTTCTGTCCATGGAAGTGGGTTTGCTTGAGGAACGTGATAGTTTGAGTGAATGCCAAGAGACTTCATTCTCTTTGCCGCAATCCATTCAACATAATCATTTAACAGGTTAGAGTTTAATCCTATCATAGAACCATCTTTGAATAGGTATTCTGCCCATTGCTTTTCTTGATTCACTGCTTCTTCAAACATAGCAACTACGTCTTCTTCGCATTCTTTTTTAATCTTAACAAAGTCTGCGTCGTCTTTAGGTAGTAGCCTGAGTAGCGATTGAGATGCAGCAAGGTGCGTATTCTCATCACGTGCAATAAACTTAATAATCTTTGCATTGCCTTCCATCTTCTTTAATTCGGCAAATGCCCATGAACAAGCAAAAGAAACGTAGAAGCGAACACCCTCAAGTACATTAATCGAGTTTAGTACCATCCATAGTTTCTTCTTGAGGTCGTACATATTGATGTTGACTTTCTTACGATTGACTGTGTGTTTCCCTTCTCCTAGTAATTGATACCATCGAGAATACTCAATAAAGTCGTCATAGTATTTGGAGATTCCTTCGGCACAATCAGCAATCTCATTAATATCTAGCATCTCGTCAAATACCTTAGAAGGATCTGAATAGATGTTACGAATGATATGAGTATAAGATCGTGAATGGATAGTTTCCATAAACGTCCAAGTCATTACTAGCGGTTCAATCTCAGGGATAGAAGCAACAGGCATTAACGTCTCTGCTGGACCTCGACCCTGTACAGAATCTAGTAAGATTTGTCTTTTAAGGTTAGAAGTAAAGATATGCTTTTCGTGGTCGGTTAGTTTTGAAAAGTCTATCTTGTCTTTTGATACGTCCACTTCTTCTGGTCGCCAGAAAAACCCTAGCATCTTATCTGTGAGTTTATCTAGTTGCGCATACTTCAATGTGTCATAACGAGCAATATCTACGCTCTCGTCAAAGAACATCTTGCTCTCTATATGCGATTTTGTTTTCTTTTGAAACACGCTCATTAATCTTTCCCTTTATATTTTACAGCTTTCGCAATCTTCGTCATCGTATTCTCCTTGAGGGAGATCGGTTAATGCTTCTTCTTTCAGTTCGCCAGCACCGTCGAAAGTGTTGCTGTAATACAATTGTTTACCACCGTATTTGTAAAAACTTACGATGTCCTTTATCATCTGCGACATAGGCACTTTACCATCTTCAAAGTGCTCAGGGTTATAACTGGTATTGACTGATATACCCTGATCGATATACTTTTGTAGTACTGCGCAGACTTTTAGATAACCCTCTGGTGTTTGTTGATCCCAGAGTAAGTCGTATTTATTTTTAAGGTGATGAAACCCAGGAACTACCTGCGCCATTACACCATCTTTTGATTGTTTGTATGATACCAAAGCACGAGGTGGTTCAATACCATTCGTGGAGTTACTTATTTGCGCAGAAGTTTCTGCAGGCATGAGAGCCATAAGAGTTGAGTTACGGATACCAGTTTCTTTCAACTGCTCACGTAATCCTTCCCAATCCATTCTCTCAGCGTGAGGTACAAGGTCATCTACATCTTTCTTGTACGTTTGATTTGGAGTTATTCCCCAAGCATATTTAGTATCGCAAACATTTTCAATAGAACCTTTTTCGACTGCTAGGTCGGCAGATGCTTTAATAAGGTGATAAGACCATGCTTCGGTATATTCATCAATCGTTGCCAGAGCATCATCGTTATACTTTAGACCACGTTTGGCTAGGAAGTACGCAAGGTTGATGATGCCAACGCCCAGAGGTCTACGGTTCATAGTCGACTTCTCTGCTGCTCTTACAGGATATGCCTGATAGTCTAGCAGGGCATCCAATGCTCGCACTGCAAGGGAACAATACTTCTCGAAGTCTGATGGCTTATCGATAAGACCCCAGTTGATTGCGGATAGAGTACAAAGACTAATCTCTCCTTCTTCGCCATTTATGTCTTGTAATGGCTGAGTAGGTAGATTGATTTCGCAGCAGAGGTTAGACTGTTTGATAGGGGCAAGTTTTGGATCAAACGCACCATGATCGTTAGCGTGGTCTACGTTCATCAGGTAGATACGACCAGTGTCTTTACGCTCTTGTAGATATTGCGTGAATAGGTCTATCGCTTTGATGGTTTTCTTTCGAATAGAAGTAGATCGCTCATACTTCTCGTATAACTTACGGAACTCGTCTTGATCGGCATAGAATGCTTCTAGCAATCCAGGAACTTCATTTGGGCTGAACAGAGTAATATTACCGCCAGTCAATAAACGCTCATACATTAGTTTATTAAACTGGAATGCATAATCCATATGACGTACACGATTCTCTTCAGTACCTTTATTGTTCTTGAGTACAACTAGGTTCTCGAACTCTAAGTGCCAAGCAGGTAGATAGACAGTTGCCGCACCCCCACGAACACCACCCTGAGAACAAGACTTAACTGCAGCTTGGAAGTATTTGAGGAAAGGGATTACACCAGTATGAACAACAGATCCGTCTCCGACCTTAGATCCCTCTGCTCTAATGGCACCAGCACTAATACCGATACCTGCTTTCTTAGAGATATAACGTACAACAGCAGAAGAAGTAGAATTGATAGAGTCTAGAGTATCGCCACTTTCGATTAATACACAACTAGAGAACTGACGAGTAGGAGTACGAACACCAGCCATGATAGGAGTGGGTAGGGAAATATAGAAATTAGATACCGCATCATAGAACTCTTTTACATAGCGGATACGAGTCTCTTGTGGGTATTCAGAAAATAGAGTCGCACCAATCATCATGTATGCAATCTGCGGAGTTTCATATATCTTACCAGTAGATCTATCTTGTACTAGATACTTTCCACGGAACTGCTCCATAGCAACATAGGTAAACTTATCATCACGATCGTGTTTAACGTAACCATCTAGTTGATCGATCTCATCACGGTCATACTTCTCCATGATACCGCCATCATAAACATTCTCGGATACGTTGTTGATAATTACTTCAGCAAGGGATAGTGGCTCATATTGTCCGTAAACTTCTTTGCGGAGTTTGTAGTTTACGAGTCTTGCGGCAACAAATTGATAGTTTGGAGTATGTTCTGATATAAGGTCTGACGCTGACTTGATCAATAACTCGTGGATCTTATCTGCTTCGATACCATCATATAATTGTATATTGGATTTTAATTCTATTTCGGAAATAGAGACGCCAGTTATATCATGGGTCGCCCAATCTAGAACTTTGTGGACTTTATCTAAGTCGAATAACTCTTTACGACCGTCTCTTTTAATAACGTTGATGGATTTCATTTAATACTCCGCTGGTGTAATATAGGCATATTATACTATAAAAAGGCAATCAAGTAAAGGGAAATATTGACTATTTTTCTTCTTGTGGTTCGTAATATTCTTTGTACTTGATTATTATCGTGCGCTGTTTATCTATATAGTTTCGGAGTTCTAAAAGGTTGACTGCCAGCTTTTCGTACCCATCATCTGAGACCCCAAATAAAACGAGGTCGACTTTATCTTTAGATAATTTTTCCCAGACAGAATCTACATTGTCTTGGGTTACGACATAAAACTTGACTGGCATTGGCTCAAGCGTGGAAGGGAATTGTAAGTTGAGTGGCGGTTTATCTTCCGCTCGTGTAACAACTTCAAGAGGATCTACTTTCTTACCACCCAGATTAAGGATGGAACACCCATTAAGGAGTAACAGGGGTATAATTAGGATTAGCGATTGACGGACATTCATTATTTGACTCACTTTTCAATTTAGCGTTAATCTCTTTTTCTGTTAAAGGAGATCCGCTTACTATTTCAAAACAACGGTTCACATTGTTGCTTGCTCTATTAATAATTCGTTCTATCGGTCTAGGTTTAGCAATAGCCAAAACACCAAAGTCTCTTGGGTTGCCATTCTTAGATTGATTAAACTTAGTCTTCAATTCTTTCATTTGCTTATCGAGTTTTGCGTTATTCTCTACGATATCTTGATTGATAGACTGTATTTGTTCAAAGTCTTGTTTTAGAGTTTCGATATATTGAGATTGTACTTCGGCAGCATCCTTCAACTTCTGCTCATTTGCCTGAGAGATAGCCAAGTTAGCTTTTAGATTAGTTACATACCAAAGTCCAAACCCTATAACCAAAACAATAACAAGCGATGTTACAGCTTTTATTGTACCACTTGCACCAAACATATTATAATCCGTTAGCAGACCTGCGACGAATAGCACGCATTGCACCAGTAGTTGAATCACGAAGTACCACTACTGATTGAGTGTTACGAGTTGCATAGTCATATATAGTTTTTTGATTTTCGTCAGCCAAGTCTAGATACTTAGACCAACGCTCGAATTTGTTTCTGCCTGTGTCAAACTTACGGAAGACCTCGGCAGGAACTTCAAACATTTTATACTTCTGTTTTTTCTTAGTGAATAAAGGAGCATCTTTTACTGCTACGTCTCCAGATACAGTAGTTTCTTTCATTACTTTAAGTTCTCCTTTGTCACATATATTGTTGTTGTACTTTTACCAAGAGTTGCTTCGTAAATTGGAACGTTCATAACAGAACCAACTGGTTCAGCATTCGCAGCTATGGTAACTTTAGCACCTGCAGGAGCATCTTCAAAGGTAGCAGGGATTAGCACTGCATCTTTCAAGCGATGTACCCCAGGAGTTATATCAGCAGATACACTTTCCTGTAGGTCAGGTTTATCTACCTCTAATTGGTCAAATAAAGAATCCATCATATCTTGTAGTTGTGCCTCATCCATTTCAGTTTCTTCTTTAATCAAGAATAATGCTGCAGCATATGAAGCAAATGCTGTTTTACCAAAAGGTAATTTTTCTAGTATGCGTTTAAGGTTAAACACCAAACGATGAAATGTAGTATATGCAGCCTTCTCCTCTGGAGTCTTTAACGTTGTTGCTTTGCGCAAGACCTTACCGTTTTCGTCGATAATGCCTAGCGCATGCGCTTCCATATCTACCCACTTTTTAGTTAATGTGCGGATAAATTTAAACGTATAGAATAAATCTGCTGCTCTTGATACACTCATAGTTTTCTCAGTTTCTCTACTATTTCCTGGTCTAGCGGAATATCGACTTTGTCCTCAAGAGGGATGTAGTTTAGGTACACCAAGAAAGTCTTGAGTGTGCTCCAATATTCTACTTCCATCTTATGAAACATCATCTGATTCGCTGGCGTAATACCAAATACGTTATACAAGACAATAAGATGATTCAATATCAACCTTTCTTGTAGATCGCCATAGTTTAAGTATCTGTTAAATAATCTCTTTAGATACTTAAACCTTTTCAGATCATCATAGAACTCGGCTGCGTTTTCGCACTGCGGGTTATCGTAATAATGTGCCGCAAATAGATCAAAGTTCTCTTCAGTTATATCTTCAAATATTTTCATTAATTATACTCTTATTATGCTAAAAAATCAACAACTACAAAGAGTATTTATCGGGGTTAAATTACTCCCCTTCGGCTGTTCTCTTAACCTTATGTGCGTCTTTAAAATCCTTTTCGCCTTTAGCACGTGGTTGTTCTACCTCGTCAACCTTTTCTGGCTTCTCATGGGTATAACCAAGTTTCTTCATACGCTCATGATCTTCTGGCTTTTCTGCTTTGTAGCCTTTACCAGTCTTAGGATCGTACATCATATGAGGCTCGAAATCGCTCTCAGCTAGTGCGTCGATTACTGCTAACTCAAACAACTTTGCAGCTTGCTTTATAGAAATAGTCTCGATATCGCCAAACTGATTCTTAGTTCTTACGTTTACTTTACGACCTTTTAATCCTAACTCAAGATCATAAAACTTGCCGTCTTTACCACGAACTTTCTTGATTGCAGCTTCATTGATACCTTCATAGTCTTCAACTCGATACTTCTTGCCTGAAACGATAAACTCGTCATCGCCATTCAATTTAGCAGCAGCAAGTGCTTTGGTGAATGCATTACCCTCGTTCTTGGTCGATTCCATTCTACCCTTAACTTTAAACATTTTGTAAGATCCATCTTTAACAGCTTTCATCGCTTTTGCATGATATTTTTTGGCAGATCGCTCGTCTTTGAATGTAGCGGGGGATTCTTCTGGCTTACCCTTTTTGTTATAATATTGAACAGCGTAGTAATCTTCATTTAAATCTTCTTTCAACCTTACAACATATTTACCACTAGCATCTTTGACAACCTTACTGCCTTTATGCTTTTTTGCAAGCTGGCTCGCTTTTGCTTTAGAGAACATACCAGCATCATGATAGCCATCATCAGATTCGCCTTTACCTTTTTGATCAAGGTATTTCTCTTCACAAACAGAATCTTTACCTTGCTCGATAACTTCGTTCTGAGATGCAGCTTCAACTTCTAGAGTTTCATCTTGACCAGTGATGACTCGGTTTACTGCGTCCGTCAGATCAATATCTTCTTTCTGAGTCTTTTCTGTCTTTTCTTTCTTTACTGCCTTGCTAATAGCTTGGCGACGTTTCTTAAGATATTTGTCTGCAGCATCAGTATCACCGTCGTTATCGACATCATCATCTTCTTTGCCGACTGGGTCAAGTTTTGCCTTTGCTTCTTGAACAACTTCTTCTTGTTCAGCAGCAGGTTCTGGGGAGGGGGTTTCTTCTACAACAACTTCTTCTTTAGGCTCATACATAGTCTTGTAAGCAGAAGCGATTGCTTTGGTTATATCTAGGTCAGTGGTCATTTTTATAGTCCTATAAGATTAAAGTATCCAGCAACTAATGCTGCGGATGTTGTTGTTAATAGGATCCAAAAGACCCTAGCGATGACATTGACTGTTCTTTCATTGTCATCTACTTTCTTTTCTATTCTATCGAGTTTCTCTGAGAATCTGTTCATACGGTTATAGTAATTCCTATTACTGTCTTCCATAGAAAGGATCTTTTCCTCTGTTCGAGCCAACGATACCATAGCTTCAGATAGTTTATCTATCTTTTCTTCTATTCTATCAAATCTTTTTTCTAAATTATCTTCTGAAGTGGGCATTTAGTCATCTACCTTTGCGTTGGCTCTCCATTGGAAACAAGACCAGTATCTTGCTTTCCATTTTGGACCTGGATCTGCGCAGTTATGTCTTGCACGAAATGATGCACGACGTTTAGGATCGTCCCTTTTAATTTCCATATCGGGGTCGCCAAATCGAACTATTACTACAGTACCTTTCTCATTCTTTACATAAACGGCAAACTTCTTGGATTCATTTGGTGTTCTAAATGGATTATTCAGCTTAACCTTGCGCCCCTGATACTCGGATTCGGTTATTTCTATATCTTCGTATAGGTCGCATTCTTCGCATTTAGCGTCGATCCATTGTGAGAAATTGTTTACCATTACATGTACCTTATTCGTCGTCAATCATACGCATCAAAGTCTTAGTGTCAACTCCTGGAACTTGCCCAGCAACTTTGTTTGCATACCATGTAACGCTGTGTTTTAGTTTACCGCCACCTTCTTTCTTTTTACGAGCGATAATCTGATTAGTCAGGTCAGCAGCATATTCATATCTACGCTTACCAACTGTCTTGGATTTAATAAGTTTTATAATAGCAGACATAGTCATATCCTTCACATCCTGTTTTCTTTCTTGGATATAAGAATCGTTTGCTGCTTCTTTATTTAAAACTTGCATTTAGTTTCCCCAAACCTAAAAATGTCTATCAGCCCATCTTTGAGCATCTTTCTTAGCATCCCCGACATTCTTATAACCTGTCACAGGGTGCTTTACTTTATTCTTTGTCTTATCAAACAATGTGGGTATTACCTTTTGACTTCCGTCTTTATTCTTTCTTAACGAGTCCATACCCGAAAGTTTTATTTCCCAGTTTCCATCAGAAGAAACATGACTGTAAACTTTCTTATTCCCTTGACGACCATCAGGTTTCTTTACCCACTTGATAGTTGCTTCGTCAAATTGTTTGAATGACATCATTACATTTTACCGCCAGCATCGACGAATGCAGCAATCGCCATTTTCTTTTTCTTCTTGTCGGACTTACCTACAAACTGAGGAGCATTTGATTTCATAAAGTCATCAATCCATGCACCTAACCCATCTGAAACTTCAAGTTCTTCCTTGATACCTTTATGCTTTCTCCATAGATCAGCATCAGTAGTTTTCTGGGTTTTACCGCCAGTAACAAAAGAGTTAACACGTGCTAGACCCCATTGCTGAGGAGTAGTTCCAGGTCTATGACCAGTACGCCATGCAGCTACACCACGGTCATACACTTTCTTTAATATCCCATACGCTACGCCAGTCTTTTCGGACTTGTTCTTCAGTGCTTTCTTAGTATCTTCAACTAACACACCTTCAAACGACGACTCATAGTTCTCATAAGATAAAACTGGGCTAGAAGTCTTAAAGTTCTTCTTGCGCATAATAGTTTTATTTACAACTTCAAACTCGTCTTTCTTTTTGTCGTAATTAACTACAACTGGCAAATTAAGATCTGATTGTAAGTCTTTCAACACAGCTTCTGTATCGCCATGTTGTTTGATCTGCTTACCTTTATTCTTCTTAATTTTCTTAAATAGCTTTTGTATCTCTGCTACAGAGATAGCTGGTTTATTGCGGTCATCATTCATACGATCCGCAAAGTGTCTTGTAAACTCGATATCGATATTTAGTTTCTTTAGCAACCTATCCCCAAACTTTTCTAGGTCATTTAGTTGCTTTTGTGATACATCTTCGCCAAACATCTTCTTGTACTTATTAGTGTATTGGCTTGGCGTAGTCTTAGCGTCTTTATCTCCTGGAGCAGGTTTATATGCTTTAGGATCATCATCGTCTAACTTAGCACCACGTTCGAAGTGAGAGTCACGTGATTTCTTATCTTTCTTTTTAACGCCAGACATATACTTCTGTGGCTGCCCAGTTTCTTTGTCTTTACGTTCCATCAACTTTACGTCTGATATCCACTCACGAGTACGTTCACCGTCGCAAGATTCAACCATAACATAGTTTGCGCCAAGCATTATCACCTGACCGATCTGTTCTCTATATTCTACTACGTCACCCTCTTTAAGTAGTTCGCCAGCAACATATGCTTCACGATCTTCAGAGACTGATTCTAACTTAATATGCTTGCGGAAGTCATGAGACTCTTTAAGACCCATTCCTTTACGCACAGCATTAAATAAATCTTTGGCACCCTTAAATCCTCTGGGTAATCCTTTAACGAATAATTCATAATCGTTTGCATCAGCTGCAGCACGCATTTTAGATGCCGACATACCTGATACGTCATCCGCATCGGGATCACGCTCGCCTGCAGATACAATGTTTATCTCGTCAAAGTTATAGTAACCATGACGACCTTTAACGTCATTGTAACGGTTGATCAGGTCTTGGAACTGTTTAACACGATCTGATCCTACAACCATAGTAACTCGGTTGAACCCTTGGTCATATAACTTAACTACAATGTCAAATACTGTTCTTGCTTTAGCATCTAGTATGATATTCCTAGCGTGACGTGGGAATATCTTCCGCATAAACTTGATTTTACTTTTGTAATCAAGAGGATTCTTTTTAGCATCGTTAGAATGAGAAGCATACACAAAATACTTGTTTCTACCCGCAACTTTAGCAACGGCATCAAGTAGTTTCTCGTGCCCTGTAGTCGGTGGGTTAAACCGACCAAAGGTGAACACTGCTTCCTTTACTTCTTCAGTAACATATTGTCTAAAAGACTTCATATTATCCGTTCTCAGATTTTTTGGTTAGACGATCTTTTTCATCCGTCTTAACTTTCTTCAATAGTCTCTTAGCTAGTTTCTTGACCAGACCTTGCTTCTTCTTAACTTTATCATCAAGCTGTTGGCGTGCAGCAAAGCTCATCTTTTTGATGTCTTTACCTTGCGCAATTTTCTTCTTAACTATTTCGACGGCTTGCTTCTGGGCTCTCTTTTCTAGAGTGCCTTTAGTTGCCTTCTTCTTGGAAGCGATCTCTTTGGCTCTTTTGATTTTGGCTTTGTTCTTACGCATTGCTTGAGACAATTTACGTCTTGCCTTCATGTCAAGTGCTTCTTGAGCTTCTACTTCTTCTTCATCAATAGAATCTCCAGCAGACTTTCTGCGTCTCTGTTTCATGTACTCTAGCCACTCATCATCTCCCATACGTGGATCACTAGCCACTACCAAATCTTTAAAGCTGTACATTTCATTGTTCCCTTAGTTTAATCTATTACTATTTATAAGATTACTTGTCCCAACCTTTGATGTAATCATTAGAAAAATTAGCATGACTGAATTTCATTCTATTGACCAGTTTAAGTGCACTGCCGTCATTATCGATAGCAACATAACCCTCTGGAGCAGTTACAATGAATCCGTCTTTTGTTCTTAGTAATGTACCGATACTACTTGCTTGATCCATCTTTTGGATGATCATTTCTTTAGCATCAATCAATTGGTTCATTAGATCAAAGATAACTTCTAGGTTCTTCGAGTTACCTGTCAAGAAGAACTTTAAAACATCATCACGCTTATCTGTTTGAACCTTTTTACCTTTTGCTGTCTTACGCTTATCTGCTTCTTTCTCGAAGTGACCATTGATATACCTAATTAGATCACGCACATGAGATTTCGTATTCTTAACCTTTTGCCCAGCCCTGACCTTAGTATTGAAATGTACTTTGGTCAATCTAAGCAATTCAGGGTTGTTAGAGATAGCATTAAGTGTCTTAGAGTCTATCTTCTTAAATAATTTACCAGCATTAGATATATACTTAGTAACTTCTTTTGTCTCTTTCTCGGTAAATGTAGCTTTACCAGAAATATCAGTAAACTCTGGATCAACAAACCAAACGTTCTTAGACTTCTTAAGACCACTTGAAATGCTTTTACCAAATGACGCTTTCATAGTCTCAAAAGAAGAACCAGAGTACGTTGTATGCCAGACTACACCCATCTTAGATGCCTTGATAGCTTTCGCCATGTCTGAATTAGCTGGTACAGCATATACAATTGTATTCGGGTGGAAGGTAATAACTTTCTCGCCTTCGTAGGTTTCGCTCTTTAGGTCGCTCTTACTGTATAAGAAGTCTCCCTGAATCACGCCAGTAATGCCCAACTCTGGTAAATACTTCAGAGCAAGTTTCAATTTATCTGCCAATTCACCGCTAGTATCGGCATCTACTTCCGCATTCGTTTTATAGATTTTTGGATTCTTGGCAAAAACACCTTTTTTAGCCACGAAGAATTTACCATCTGACGGATCTTGACCAGCAAAGATAGCAGGAGCACCATCCCACTTAACAGTAGTAGACACGCCCCGACTAGAACTGCCAGATAACATGTCACGCATAGATCTAAGAACATTAATAGCTTGTCTCGCACCAATAACTCCTCCATTCAAAACAGCATCTTCAAGATGCTCCATATGTGTATTTTTTTGTTCGGTCAAGAACTTATTAAACGATAGCATTACATCCATCCTTTAAAGTTTACAAATTGAGAAACCTTATCTAAGTCTCTAAAACCGAAATTAGATTTAAACAAAACTGTATCACCGCTTTTAAATGTAACTCCAGTATTCACTTTGCTATCGTCTTTCTCAAACTCAATGTCGAAGTCTTTCTTCATACTGTCTAAGATCTTATTAAACTCTTTACTCTGGCGACTAGAAAGAACTTTTACATCCTTACCAGCCTTTGACTGTACCGAAAGGTACAGAGTGTCCGCACCATCAAACCCTAGTAGCTTAATCATGTTTTCGTTTATCTGTGCTTTGTTTTTCTTATATTGTTTTTCAAAAACATCAATCATAAGGTTACGGACTTCAATATAGACTCCCCTGTCATCTAAGATTTCCTTGGCTGCAGGTCTACCTATTTCGGACTTCAACTTTGCGGGGGAATCTGGACCAGCCTGAAGATCAGCTATACGCATCATTTGATCTCGTAAGCCATACTTCTTTATAAACTCGTCGACCTTTGCTTTGACTGACTTCTTAGTTTGGAAGCCACCGATAGCTGGATCTATAAGGTTAATCACCCAGCTAGTGAAAGTAGAATTAGAAACATTTATGTTCCAATTCTTATATGCTTTCAAAGATGCTTCTATATGGTCAATCACTTCGTTAGTCTTTTTCTTATATGCGATTAATTCAATATCAGCTTTTGTGATACCTTTACCCGACTCACCTGTAAGTCTAACTTCAAACTCTGTAAACTCTAAGTCTTCAACGCTGGTCTGTATATCGTTCCATATACTAGCACCCATTGCTGCACCTGACTCTTCCATGCGTTGTGCTTCAGACTTTACTTTAGAAATATTGGTTCCGAAGTTTAAACCTTTGGCAAGTAGTTTATCTTTTTTGTATTTGTCTTTATGAGATTTGAGTTGTTGTACTGTCATACCACGCATACTGCCACCAGCATTAGCGATTAGTAATGCCAATTCATAAGCAGTACAAAACTCTGAATAGTATCCCATTCGGGATTTTAGATCTACCTTATCGGTCTTTGCTTCGTTTAATGGTTGCCCATCAGTAGCATAATTCAACTTTATTTTAGCAGTTTTACCGAATCCAAGTTTACCAAAGGCTTTTTTTACAGACTTAGAAATAGTCCGCACAGCTTTCTTGATTTTTTTACTCAGAGATCGCAAGGAATCCACGAGTCCTTCGTTTATCTCTTGATATTCTTTAAATCTCAACATTGTGTGTATGAATCCTAAAGTAAATTATACATCTATTTATAATAAAATAAACCCCCAATTAAGGGGGTCTATAGGGTTTGTGGCAAATTATTGAGTGAGAGAGAGAGAGAGA
>Ga0102820_1000048_pt1 | contig 36164 bp, 25 predicted proteins | sample ColrivemetaGS709_FD_78192 | JGI IMG/M metagenome (GOLD analysis project Ga0102820, IMG submission 78192) | Estuarine microbial communities from the Columbia River estuary - Ebb tide non-ETM metaG S.709 | ecosystem: Environmental > Aquatic > Marine > Intertidal zone > Estuary | place: USA...
ATTCAATATTTCTTCCTCAAGCATCCCTTTGGTTTTAAGGTAAAAGTTATTAGACTTTTTATTAGCTCCTATAGCAGAAACAAGCGCTATTTTTTTAACCCCTTTTTCATATGCTGCCCTTGCTATTCGCAAAGGCATTTCAAAATCAACTTCCAAAAAGCTTAACCTATCTTTATTTTTGATATGCAGGAGCTGCATAAGGGTAAGTCTCGTGCCTGTCGTAATATAGATACAATCAGCATTTAAAAAGCCCCTAAAAGAATTTTCATCTTTTAAGTCTACTATTACCTCTTCAACTGCTTCTGACACGACTTCAAGAGATTTTCTATTAAGCTGAATTTGGTTAGTTTTATTATTTATTAATAGACTGCTGACGTGCTTTCCTATCAAGCCTGAAGCACCAACCAGAATTGCCTCATGTGTTTTCAAAAACAGTGGCCCTCTATTTGGCTTATAACCTCATTGACTGACAATGACCCGTCTATTGATATGTCTTTAAAATGATTATACAGGGGCAGTCTTTCCTCATATGCTTGCTTGATTGAAAAGCCATCTGGCATTGCAAATCCTCTGTGCCCGGCATCCCCAATCCTTTTCTTTATATCTTCAAAAGGAGTATTTATAAATATAATAGTTGAAAGGGTCTTTAGATGATTCATTGCCTTAGATGAGTAAACAGCGCTGCCTCCAGTAGCAATAACTTCATACATATCATCAAGCTCAAGAATGATTTCTTCTTCCTCTTCTCGCAAGAATTTATATCCATTTTTTTGCTTTATGTCTTGAAGAGTCGCATTAAATTTTTTCTCAATCAAGATATCGGTATCACAAAAAATAAAGTTATATTTTGCCGCAAGTTTTTTGCCAATTGTTGTCTTACCGCATCCAGCCATACCAATAAGTGAAATAGGTTTTGTAAACATGTCTTAATAACCCCTTAAAATTATTATATGTTTTTTCTATAAGGTTTAAAGTTAAAAATTAAGCCTATTTTTTATCATTATGTTTATAGATTAGAAGCACACTGTTATCATTGGCCAATGAATTATCTAAATACATCAAATAGGTTTCATCTAGCCATAGCTGTAAAAAACATTGAAGAATCAAAGTTTTTTTACTGCGATCTTATGGGTTGTGATGCCGGAGACTTTGAAGAAGGAAGGTGGCAAGATATAAACTTTTGGGGCAATGAATTGACCTTACATCATGGGCCTGATGAATTGGCTGCCAAGAAAAGGCATGATGTAGAAATGGGAACTGTCTCAGTTCCGCATTTTGGAGTACATCTATCTGAAGAAGATTTCTTTGCGTTAAAAGATAGGATTGAGAGTTCTGAAGATTTTGATTATTTTGATAAGCCATACAGAAGATTTGTTGGCAAAGATAGAGAGCAAGAAACTTTTTTTATCAAGGACCCCAGCGGGAATGTCCTAGAAATTAAAACAATGGTTAACCCTGAGACTCTTTGGAGCTAGTTAATTTAGTAATCTCAGCAATCTTTACTTTTTTCGAGACTTGAAGTTATATGAGCGAAAGCCTCATCAACATGATCAGTGTAGAAAAGGTTATCAAGATCATTTTCAGATATCACACCATACTCTAGCAATACATCAGTATTTAAAAATTTTTGCCAAAACTCAGCTCCAAACATGACAATAGGAAATTCTTTTTTAATTTTTTGACATTGAATCAAGGTAAGTAATTCAAACAGCTCATCCATAGTACCAAAGCCACCAGGCATTATTATCAAAGCCTCGGCCCTATAGGCAAACCAAAACTTCCTCATAAAAAAATAATGAAAATCAAAATCTAGATTTTTACTCAAATATGGATTTTCTATGTCCTCAAATGGAAGTTGTATGGACAGGCCAATACTTTTTCCGCCTGCGTCGTGAGCCCCTTTATTGGCAGCCATCATTATGCCTGGGCCAGCCCCAGTACAGATTGAATATTTATTATATTTAAATACATCTTCATTCCACTTGGCCAATTTATATGCAAGCTCTTCTGCTGCTTTGTTGTACTTAAGTAATTTTAACTTTGGATTATTTGGATTTTCTTTTTTAATCTCGCTTGCTTCTTCTTCTGATGGAGCTCTTGCAGATCCAAAAAAAACAATCATATTTTCTATTTTTTCATCTCTGAACTTTTGGTCTGGTACAAGGTATTCAGATAGAATTCTCTCTACTCTATCTTCATTAATAATGGGATTATTTTCTTTTTCTGACATGTCTTAAAGAATGATATCAGATATACAGCTGAGCAGAGATTATTAGTGTTTAATGTTTTTTATTTAATTGTGTGCAAATTTATTTGTAGCAGACACTAGAAGATGAACTATTTCTTTTTCAAACGCAGAATGTCCTGAATTCTGAGCGATTTCAAATGAAGCTTCAGGCCATCTTTTTGAAACCTCATATGCAGTTTCCATTGGGCAAACAACATCATATCTACCCTGAACTATAACTGCTGGAATATCTCTTATTTTCTCAATACCATCTAATAGTTGCTTCTCATGTTCTAAAAATCCTTTATTCATAAAGTAATGATTTTCAATAAGCGCAAACGCAAGAGCAAAGTGAGGGTTGGAAAATTCATCCATTAAACTGTCATTTTTTACGAGCTTGCTAGTCGATGCCTCCCATCTAGACCAAGCTACTGCAGCACTTAGTCTGGCTTTCTCATCAGAGCCATTAAAAATTTCATTATATGCTTTCATGAGATTGCCTCTTTTACTATCCTCAATAACATCAATGAATTTTTGCCACTCATCAGGAAACAGCTTGCTTGCACCCTCTTGATAGAACCAATCTAGCTCGTGTTGCTGGAGCATAAATATACCTCTAATTACTATCTCGCTTACTGAAGAGGGATGTGACTGAGAGTATGCTAAAGCCAATGTTGAGCCCCATGACCCTCCAAAAACCATCCATTTAGTAATGCCAAGCTCTTGCCTTAACTTATCTATGTCAGATACTAAATCCCATGTTGTATTATTGGTTAGGCATCCATGAGGAGTACTCCTCCCACAACCTCTTTGATCAAAAACTATAATTCTGTAATGTGCTGGATCAAAAAAACGCCTAACATCTTCACTTCCACCGCCTCCAGGCCCGCCATGAAGAAACACAACCGGTTTTCCATTAGCATTACCACACTCTTCGTAATAAATATTATGTTCTGAGCAATTTAAAAATCCTGTATTAAAAGGTTCTATGTGAGGAAAGAGCTGTAATTTAGTGGTCATGTTAAGTAACTTACAAATTAATTAATATTTTTTCAAGTATTAGTATTTACAAAAATATTATTATCAAGTTTAATACTCAAATCGTAATTTGATCCTATTGCCGCGATTTAAAAGAAAGTGCTAAAACGGTACTACCATTCCATGGATTTAACACTGCAAACTGATTTTGTTTGTTATGTTTTGCTTAATCGTAATTTGATCCTATTGCCGCGATTTAAAAGAAAGTGCTAAAACGGAAGATGTATTCCCTAGGATTTATTGATTATTAAGAAGGAGATTTTCTTATGAAGTTTTATATAAATGCAAGGTACCTAATTGTTCCAGTGTCATCAGTAATAACCATTTTTGGGATATTTCTTGGTAGTACTTATGCCTGGACAGGAGTAATACTATTTGGCCTTTACACCATAATAGATACTTTAACGAAAGATATTCATCTCAAGGCTGAGGTGGATAATAATGGAAACTCTTATGGTATTAAGTTTTTTCAATATCTTGTAATGTATGTGATGTTGCCAGTCTTCGTTACCATACAGGTTTTTTTAGCTTGGAGACTATACCAATATACTTCTGGAGCAATCTTGCAGAATTTATCTCTAGGACCAATTGAATATCAAAATGGAATATCAGGCATTAATCTCATAGGTGCCATTATATCTTCGGGTTTATGGGCTGGGCTTGGAATTATTTATGGGCATGAACTATCCCACAATAAAAAAGAGGGATTTTTTGTTTCAAGATTAATTATGGCTTTAAGTGGGGCGTCACATTTCACTTACGCTCATGTATACAATCACCACTTAGACCTAGGTCACGAAGATGATCCAGCTACAGCACCGAGGGGAAGAAATGTGTACTTACATACTTGGCTTTCTCATGCTGGCCAATCAAAATTTTCATTTGATATGGAAGCTAAGAAACTTAAAAATCAAGGTAAGAGTTTCATAAACAAAGACAACAGATGGTTGCTTGGATATTTATACAGCCTACCTTCTATATTTCTATTTGTTTGGTCTGGAGGAGTAATTGGACTGCTTGCATTGGCAACAGTTTGGATTTTATCAAACTTCCTCTTAGAAGCTTTAAATTTCATGGGCCACTATGGTTTGATAAGAAAAGATGGGCCTGTTGAGCACAGGCACTCATGGGATAATGATTCAGTTTTTACCAGCTGGTTTTTTATTGAGATCGGAAGACAGTGCGACCATCATGTAAGAGGTGAGACTTATTTTTGGGAGCTCGATGATGTAGGGGGGCCTAATTATGGAATAGGTTATTTCACTCTTTTTGTATTAACTTTATATCCACCATTATTCAAAAAATTTGTTCAAAAACATCTAGACAATTGGGATAAGAATTATGCGACCGAAGAGGAAAGATCTATTGCAAATAAATTTAATGAGGATACTTCCTCTTTAGCACCAATAGCCTCTTAACATGCTTAGTATTTTTAGAAAGAAGAAAGTACCCAGGAGAGCAGAACTCCTCAGCAACAACATAGGCTTCGATGTTTTACCCGCCAAAACTCTGCTCTCTTCAGCTCTATCAGAGGGTGTGGATTGGCCGCATAGATGTAAGGTGGGTAGCTGCGGCACATGCAAATGTAAAATTATTTCAGGGAAGATAAAACCTAATATCGACTTTAGCTATACCTTGAAAAAAGAAGAATTAGATGCGGGCTTTATATTGGCTTGCCAAAGTGAGTTAATTTCAGATATAGAAGTAGAGATAGATTTAAATCAAAAAAAGGAGAAAAAATGAAAAACTTAAATGCGTTTTTACCAATAGGAGTATTCACATTATCAGTAGTAGCTTTATTATTTTTAGTTGATGCCCATCAAAACTTTAGAAATATTTATTGGGCTTTAGGTATTTCCTTAACCCTTATAATAACTCACATAACTAATATGGCTATCTATTTTAAAGTAGCTGGGGATAAGCCTTATAAGTGGTTTAAATAAATGGTGCCCAGAGGTGGGATCGAACCACCGACACAAGGATTTTCAATCCTTTGCTCTACCGACTGAGCTATCTGGGCAATAAGTGAAATGGGATTATAGGAAAGTTTTAAGTTAATGTCATCAATAGATTAAGTTAATGCCTTAAACCCAGATGCCTGCTCATAGTCTTCGTTGTTAAAAAATTTATCCATTTCATCTATTAACCATTTTCTATCATCAGCGCTAGACATATCAAGATGCTTTTCATTTATCAGTGTTGTTTGGTGCGACCTCCATTCCTTCCAAGCTTTATCTGAAACCGTTTTCATCAATTCAGCTCCTTTAGGACCAGGCATCGGCGGTGATGATAGTGCATCCAGTTCCTTATTAAATTTTTTGCAGAATATTTTTTTTGTCATAGGGTTAGAAGTATATCTTTTATAGGTTTAGGAACTCCAATGTTATCTATATCCTTTTTATTAATCCAGCAAAACTCAGAATTTGATTTAACATCAAATGGCTGCTCATACTCTAGCAGCGAGATATTAATTAATAATTCAAGATGAGATAGTTTGTGGGTTAAATTTATCTTGCGAATACTTTTTGCTTTACTGTGGTCAATAAAGATTGCATTATTTATTTCAATCGGAACCCATAGAGACTGCCAAAACCTTTTTTCATTTCTTTTGATCAAAAGCATTTTCTCCGCTGTAAATGCAAGATCAAACTGCATCTTCTCCTTCTTTAATTGTTTTGATTTGGATGGAGCTACCTCCTTCTTAAAAATGGTAAATGCTGATTTACATTTTTTATTTAAAGGGCATATATTACAGTCCGCATTTTTTGCAGAGCATACAGTTGCACCAAGGTCCATAATTCCCTGTGTGTATTCAAATATTCTACTATCAGGCTTCAACTTTGCAGATTCTAACCAAAGCATCTTATCTAGCTGCGATTTAGAGTCAGCGCTAATCCCAGAATATCTAGATACAACACGTTTAACATTTGCATCTAAGATTGGATATGATTGATTGTATGCAATTGCCATAATTGCGCCGGCTGTAGATTTTCCCACGCCAGGGAGGCTATTTATTTCTTCAAATTTATTTGGAAATATATTACCAAAATCATTGCTTATAACTTCTTTCGCTTTAAATATATTTTGAGCTCTTCTATAAAAGCCTAGGCCCGACCACAATGCCAGAATATCACCTTCAGATGCTTTGCTAATTGATTTAATATTTGGATACTTAGATATAAATTTATTGAAGTAAGGTATTACTGTTTTAACCTGAGTTTGCTGCAACATTACTTCAGAAATCCATATCCTGTATGGAGTTATATCATTTCTCCAAGGCAATCCACTTCTTCCTTTTAGAAGGTACCAATCTATTATTTTCTTGGAGAATGTATTACTCAAAATAAAAAAAGCTTTTTTTAGTAGAGGTTTATTTTTTCTAGAATAGACCCATCCTCATTAAAAATATACTTAATAGGAGCCCCTGTCGGTATTTCTAAATTTACAATGTCAGCCTCGCTAATATTATCTAGTTGCATTATAAGAGACCTCAATGAGTTGCCATGAGCAGCGATAAGAATATTTGAACCATTTATAACTTTAGGCAGAATTTCTTCGTTAAAATATGGGAGAACTCTTTCAGCAGTATTCTTTAAACTTTCCCCGTCTGGAGGAGGGATGTCAAAAGACCTTCTCCATATATGAACTTGTTCTTCACCCCATTTTTTTCTAGCATCATCTTTATTTAAGCCAGCAAGACTCCCGTAGTTTCTTTCATTCAATGCTATATTTTTATTAATAGGAATTTCTAATTGATTAACTGCTTCAAGAATTATTTTCCCAGTTATTTGTGCTCGTTTAAGTTCTGATGTGAACATTTCATCAAAAAAAATATTTTCTGATTTTATAGAACTTCCAGCTACCGAGGCTTCTTTAATACCTTCGTCCGTAAGACCAGGATCCTTCCAGCCGGTAAACAAATTTTTTGCATTCCATTCACTTTGGCCATGCCTAACTAGTACAAGGTGTCTTTTTTTCATAATTTAATAATAATAAGATACAACTTATATATATTTTAATAGATAATGGTTAGATGTTAGAGTTTTTTTCATTTTTATATGAGCAGTGGTTTCTTACCATTCCATTAGTTATTTTTATTAGTCTTTTCTTATCTTCTCTTTCAAAAAAAGGTGGTAAAAAAATTTCAACCCATGAGCTAATTAACCTTAATAACAAAGGCCTTGCAAAGCTTGTTGATATTAGAAAGTCAGATGAGTTTAATGCTGGTCATATTGCTGGAGCTGTCAATATACCATTTGCTGATTTTGAAAAAAGACATCATGAATTACCCAATAAGAATGATTTATCAATAATTCTAGTTTGTGAAATGGGAAGTCAAGCAGGTAATGCTGGCGAGATGCTCCAAAAATCAGGGTTTAAAAACTCTTTAATACTTAGTGGTGGAATATCTGAGTGGAGACACAATAGCCTCCCCCTAATTTAGCAGCTATATACCAAGTTCCTTTATTTTTTTTGCAAGAGTATTTCTTCCTAAGCCTAAAATATTTGCAGCATCATTCTTCTTTCCATTTGTTTTCTCTAACACTAGCTTTATAAGCATTTTTTCAATCTTTGGATTTATAGTGTCCAAGAGCCCACTTTCATTGTTTTCTATTAAATTTTTTAACCACAAGGAAAAGCCATCTTCCCAACTGGACGTAATAGTATTTTCATAAGGCTCTGCTTGAATAATTTCATTTGGTAGATCTACTGGTTGTACATTTTGTGTAGGGCTCATAAGTGTTAACCAATAACATGTATTTTCAAGCTGCCTTACGTTTCCAGGCCACTTGTACTTTCGCAACACTTCAATAGATTCTTTCGATAGAACCCTTAATTCTTCGCCAAGAGAGTCAGAATTTTGCTTTAAAAAATACTTAGCTAATATTTCTATATCATCCATTCGTTCACGAAGCGGAGGTACATCAACTTTTATTACATTTAATCTGTAGAAGAGGTCCTCCCTGAATTTTGTTTGTGAAACTAGATTATGAAGATTTTGGTGGGTTGCAGCGATTATTCTTACATCCACTTTAATTGGTTTATCACCTCCAACTCTATAAAACTCCTTGTTAGATAGAACCCTTAATAATCTTGTTTGTGAATCTAAGGGCATGTCTCCAATTTCATCTAAGAACAATGTCCCTCCATTTGCTTGCTCAAATCTTCCCAGCCTTCTGTCTACAGCACCTGTGAATGCTCCTTTCTCATGACCAAATAGCTCAGATTCAACAAGCTCTTTTGGAATATCTGCCATATTTAAAGCAATAAATGGCATATCATGGCGAGGACTATTCTTATGGAGTGATTTAGCAATTAACTCTTTACCGGTCCCTGATTCACCTTGAACCAAAACCGTAGCATTTGTATTGGAAAGCTTGCCAATAGCCCTAAAGACTATTTGCATTGACTGAGCTTTTCCAATTATGTCGGTTTTTGGTGCAGACTTAAGACCTTTTGTTGACGGTTTCTTCTCAAGAGCTCTCCTAATAATTTGAATAGTTTCATTTAAATCAAATGGTTTCGGTATATATTCAAAAGCTCCACTTCCATATGAATCAATAGCTGCTTGCATGTCAGCAAAAGCGGTCATAATTATCACAGGGAGATCAGAAAAGTTGTTATTAATGTGTTTAAGCAAATCATATCCATGCATGCCAGGCATCTGGACATCTGTAAGAATTAGATCTGGCTTTTCATTTGCTAGATTTTCAATAAGATCAGTTGCTGTCTCAAAAGTTCTTATATCAAATCCAGCATCTCTTAAACTTTCTTCAAGCACAATCCTAATTGCTTCATCATCATCTGCTAACCAAACTTTATGCACTTTCTTCTCCGATGTTTTTTATATTTAATGGTATTTGAATTGAAAAAGCAGTCTTTCCTGGCTTTGAAGTAAAAGATATGCCACCACCGTGAACTCTTATAATATCTTGTGCTATTGAAAGGCCTAGCCCTGATCCATCTTCTTTAGAGGAGATCATAGGAAAAAATACATGCTCTTGAATTTCTTCTGGGATGCCAGGACCATTGTCTATGATCTCAATACAGCAAACTGTTAGATGCATTATTCCATTTACAGGTTGACTATATTGAACTCTGGACTTTATTCTTATCTCTGCATTAGCCATTTCGCCCAAGGCCTGTTGAGCATTTTTAACTATATTTAAAATTGCTTGGATAAATAAATCTTCATCTCCAATTAATTCTGGAATACTAGGATCATAATCTCTTCTAAGTTTTAAACTTGGGGATATGTCAGCATCTGCAAGCGCATAAACCTTTTCTAAGGCTGAATGAATGTTAAATTTTTCTTGGTTTGGCTTCTGAGGGGGGGTAAGAATTTTTGTAACGATACCATTCAACCTATCGGTTTCCTCAATAATTATTTTGAGAAATTTTTTTGAATAGTCATCCTCAAGCTTTTTAGATAATATTTGTGCGCTGCCTTTAATTCCTGATAAGGGGTTTTTAACTTCATGAGCTAGTGTTCTAGCAAGGTTTGCAGCTATTTTTTGGGTAGAAAATATTTTAGTTGAATCAATTATTTTATTTATACTATCTACGCATTTTACTTCAAGGATTATGTGGCTATTTTCATTATTATAAGAAACAGTTAAATCTATGATTCTTTTTTCTTTAACCTTATTAGCAATCTCCATGTCACGTTTCGAAAAAGAACTTTCCTCATCTTGAGACTTTCTTAACAAATTAAATAATGCAGAATTTAGCTCCTCGGGATATTGGATTCCTATAGAGCTATCTTGGCAATTAGACCATCCATTATTAAGTGCAGACTCGTTAATCCAAAGGCAGTTAAGATTTTTATCAAGAATTATTATTTCAGATGAGATCTGATTAAGTATTGATGTATGAAGGTGTTCTGTATCAATCATGAGTGAAAAAAACGACTCCTCTTTCGAGGAGTCGGAAATTTGATTTATTTATTAAGAGTTCCAACTAAATGTGAAAGAATTTTATAAGGATCTGCATTTGATGCAGGTCTTCTGTCTTCTAGGTAGCCATTCCAGTTATGCTCAACTGTGTAAACCGGTATACGAATACTAGCACCTCTATCACTTACTCCATATGAAAATTGATCAATGCTTTGCGTCTCATGAAGCCCTGTAAGTCTCATATGATTATCAGACCCATATGCATTAATGCCATCTGCATGAACTTTGCCAAGTTTTTCACACATACCATTGAAAAGAGCCTCAGAGCCGTTAGATCTCATTTCCTCATTAGAAAAGTTTGTATGCATACCAGACCCATTCCAATCACCTGTTTTAGGCTTAGGGTGGATATTTACTCCAACTCCAAATTCTTCTGCAATCTTGTAAAGCATATACCTGCTAACCCATAAATCATCAGCAGCCTTTATCCCTTTACCCAGACATTGGTACTCCCATTGACCTAGAGCCACTTCGGCATTTGTGCCAGTTAGCGTGATGCCAAGATCAAGGCAGGCTTGAAGATGCGCATCAGAAATCTCTCTTCCAACAACATTACCTGCACCTACTCCACAATAAAAGTCTCCTTGGCCTCTTGGTTCTCCGTTTTCCCATCCCAATGGTTCGCCAGTTTCAGGATCAGTAAGAAAGAATTCTTGCTCAAACCCAAACCACCACTCATCAGTTACCAAAGCCTCAGCCTCTGCTCTATAGTTTGATGGGTGTGTAGTGTGATCTGCTGACTGAACTTGAGTCATAACTATATCGTGCCCATGAGGGTTTGAATATGTTTGAACTGGTATTAATAAGCAATCAGAACTTCCGCCCTCCGCTTGCTGAGTTGATGATCCATCAAAGGACCAATCAGGCGGAGTGTCTGCATCCGTTGCCTTAACCTTGCTTCTCATGGATGATTCTGGCTTATAGCCATCTAACCAAACATACTCATACGTTTTATAACCTGTCATTCTATCTCCTATAATTAATGTTTCTTAAATATTAATATGCAATATCAATACCAAATAAATTATATATTTTTGCACTAAAATTGTGCTTATTATGCACTAAATAAGAGCAAATTGAAGCTTAATGATCAATAATAGTGCGTAAATTACAAGTCTAGGAAGGATTGAATAAGGCTAAGCTTTTTTTCAAGAGATGAATAGGAGTGGTCTCCACCAAATGATATATCTATATAAGATCCCTCATAAAAGGATACTGTTTCAAGATAATTAAGAATTTCGTCATCTGATTCAAGAAGTACCAGGAAATTATCTGGAGAACTTATCTTAGTAGAATAAAGAGAGCGAAGAAAATCTATATCATTCTGTTTAATAAGAAATTTATCTTCAGTAGAATAATTTATATTCTCACCAAGATGTTCTTCAAAATCTTTTAGGGGGTAAACAGCTGGATTTATTAATATAGCCTTTGAATTATATTTTTCAGCAAAAATCGTTGCGTAGTAACCGCCTAGGGAACTTCCAGCAAACATAATTTCGCCATCAGCGCCATCAACAAGGGTTTGTATTTGTTTGATAGCTTCTTCAAATTTATTTTTAAGATCTGGGACGAAAATTTTTGTAGTTTTAGAATTATCTTTTAAAAAACGCTTAAAAATTTTAGCCTTATTTGAATCCGAAGATGATTTAAATCCATGAAAATAAAAAATATTTTTAGTCATTCTTAATTAAATTTTCAATCTCTTTGGTCGAAGCAATTCCTGTAATAAATATACTTTCAAGCCATTCAGTCAAGAATCTATTTTGCTGCTCTTTCTCGTCATATGACTGTGTTTGTGAATTTACTAAAAAACCAGGTAATGCTCTTTCACCTTGATAAGATATTGCTTCTGCCAAACGCGCATCAAGACTTATTCTTATTCTACAAATAAAATTATTAATACCCTTATGTTTTAAGCTTGACTGCTTAGCCTCGATAATTACGGTATGTTTTGTTTTATCTAAAATCAGAAAGCTTATATTTTGTTTACTTGAATCAGGATTAACTCCTTCAAAAAGATACTCTATTTCTTCAAAACCTCTTAACAATCTTCGCAACCTCAAAAAATTTGCTTCACATACAAGCTGGTTGTGGGATGTTTTAGGAAGGTTTTTTAACATTCAATGATTCTATATTCTTTTTTTATTGGTGTATATTCTCTGCATGCTTGCATATAAGAATCAACAGAACGCCTCTCTTCGGTACAAAAGTCCTGAATTGCTTTTCTAAAATCCTCATGAAGAACAAAATGCAATGAGCTAGACAACCGCGGTTCAAAACCTCTCCTTATCTTGTATTCACCCTGAATTCCAGGATCAAATAGAGCAATTTTTTTTTCTATGCAGTGCTTTATTCCTTGATAATAACAGCATTCAAAATGTAGATTTTGTATATTTTCGCTACACCCCCAATGCCTTCCATATAAAATTCCGTCACCTTCAAAGCAAAGCGAACCTGCAATAGTTTTGCTATCTTTAATAGCAAAAAAAATAACAGGATTAAGATTATCCCTATCTCGATGTATTCTTTTGAAAAACTCAATATTTAAATAGGGATTTTGCATTCTTTCATTGTATGTATTCGCATAGAAGTTAAAGAAAATATTCCAATCTTCTTCGCTCAATGAATCCTTATCTTTTGTAATAAAGGTCACACCTTCTTTTTCAACTTTCCCCCTTTCAGATTTAATATTCTTTCTTTGTCTAGAGGTTAGAATTTTTAAAAAATCATCAAAATTTTTAAAGTCTCTATTATTCCAAACAAACCTGTAATCAAAGCGCTCAATAAAATTATTTTTTTTAAGCATATTTTTTGTTTGTTTGTCTGGATATAAGACATGCCATGTTTCTATATTTAACTTGGTCATCTCCTCCTTAACAGTTTCAATCATTTCAGATGCAGTATCCATATCAGGTGCAACTAATTTAGATGTTTCGCATGGAGTGAAAGGTATGGCTGATAAAAATTTTGGGTAATATTTCCTATTTGCTCTTTGGAGGGCATAAGACCATTGATGGTCAAATACAAACTCGCCTTGACTGTTGTTTTTAAGATACAGTGGCATAAAGCCATTAAGAGCTTCATTTTTAAATGTGGTCATATGATAGGGTCGCCATCCAGATGAGGGGCTTGCAGAGCCACTTGTTTCAATCGCATCTAAAAATTCATACGACATGAAGGGAGAATTATTTTTTTTTGATATATTTTTAAATTCTATATTCGATAGATCAGAGATTTTTTCTATAAATTTTTTCTTTACTAACATTTAAATAAAGAATATTTCTAAAACAAAACTAATTACTAAAACAATACCAATATTATTATTAAATTTAAAAGCATCTATATATCTGCCTGCTTTAATAAGCTTGTTTTGAAAGTAAAGCAATGCAAGAAGCAAGCTAAAAATTACTATAAAGAAAGCCGAAAAAGTGTTCAGGTAAGCAATGAAAGCAATTGCCACATAAAATGATAGTTGTAATATATTTGCAATTGGCACTGTTTTTTTGCCCCATAAAATTGGAGTAGAATTTATTCCAATTTTTGCATCATCCTCAATATCTTCTAATGCATAGATGCTATCAAAGCTAACAATCCATGCAGCAAGTCCAGCGTATAAAATAATTATAGATAAGGAGAAGCTATCTGACTGAAGAGAGTAGGATATTATTGATCCAGACCCAAACGTTATACCTAGGATGACTTGAGGCGCTTTAGTAAAACGCTTGGCTAATGGGTAAAGTAGTATAAGAAGTGAAAAAGATAATGCTAATTTAACAGTAAGAGCGGGAGTCACTAATAGCAGGCTCAATGAAGCAATAGATAGAACAATAAAAAACCCCCATGCCTCCTTAAGACTAATCTCTCCAGATGCAATGGGTCTATTTTTCGTTCTCTCAACCAGTCTATCAAACTTATAATCACTTATATCATTTATAACACAGCCACAAGACCTAACCAGAACTGCCCCAGCTATAACTATTAGATAGTTTTCAAAGTCGATATATCCTTCGTTAACAGCTGCGAGCAAAAGGCCAAGCATAGATGGCCATAGCAAAAGATATATACCAATAGGCTTGTCGAGTCTGGATAGCCTTACGTATTTCATAAGAAATTTCATATCAGAAACACTTCCATGACAGAAATTGGCTCAGAGTTTACCGAGTACTTAATTTTTCTACCCCAGTAAACATTTCTTTCCTCGCTTAAAAAAGATGCGCACACCATTTCCAGCTTGATAAAAACACTAGGAGTAAAAAGAATATCGCCAAGTGGAGCATTGCCTATTTTGCCAAGAGAGGACAATCCTTTATCTATAGTTAAAGTTGGTATCACTGATTTGGCAAAGACAATTGGAGCATCATCCCCAAATAGTATTACTTTTCTAACTTTAAAAGTTTTAGAGGATGACCCAAGAAATAATCGCTCTTCTTTTGAAATTTCATCAAGCTCATCATTTAATAATTTAAGCTCAAACTTTTTTCCTAATTTTATTCTTTTGGTTATTGGGCCTGATTCCTTAAGCCATGACAGCACGGACGAATCAACTTTAGATTCTATAGATTTTATGTTGGTCCAGGGAGAAATTTGTTTAAGTTTCATTAAGTAATCATAGTAAATCTGATATTATACTCCGAACTTTTTATCATCATTTGGAATAGATATTAATTATGGAATTAAAAAAATGGGAATGCATTGTATGTGGGCTTATATATGATGAGGCACTAGGTTGGCCTGAAGATGGAATAGAGGCGGGAACAAAATGGGAAGATGTGCCAGAAGATTGGTTATGTCCTGAGTGTGGCGTTGGTAAGGAAGATTTTGATATGATAGAGATGTAATGATAGATGCTCCAACCAACCTAACGCGTAATATTCTTATTGGAATGTTTGCTGGCTTTGTTGTGGGAGCTATTTTTTACTACACTAATTTATTCGGTGATCAAATTTCATCTTTTGTTGAGAAGTATGTATTTTTGCTTGGAAGTACAATATTTATAAACCTTCTGAAGATGCTAATAGTTCCTCTAATTTTTTTCTCTTTAGTGTCAGGTATCTCTTCTTTAAGCAACTTAAACAGCTTGGGAAAGATAACTACAAAAACCATCGCCTTATATCTATCGACAACTGCAATAGCTGTTACCCTCTCGCTAGTTATTGGGTCAATTTTTAAACCAGGGGCTGGCTACAATTCAGAGATATCTATTGCTCCAGAAAGCCTTCCACCTGGCCAAGGTGTTTTTGAGACAATAGTAAATATATTTCCATCAAATATTATTCAGGCCATGGCTAATAACGAAATGCTCGCTGTAGTCTTTTTTAGTATTTTATTTGGCTTAGCTCTAAACAAGACAAATCATCTTACTAATAATTTTAGCGAATCTTTTGAAAAGTTAAATACAGTATTTATGCAGTTGGTTATAACTATAATTTCATTTGCTCCAATTGGCGTTTTCTGTTTAATAGGTAAATTTGTAATAGTTGATGGGCTTGATGTTTTTCAAGAAGCTTTCAAATATGTCATTCTGCTAATATTGGTGTTATTACTTCATGCCTTTATAACTTACACATTATTACTTAAGCTTTTCACTTCCATAAGCATAAAAACTTTTTTCATAAAAATGAAAGATGTTGCTATTTTTGCATTTTCAACATCATCCAGTGCTGCAACAATTCCTGTAACCCTTAAAACAGTTCAAAATGATCTTGGTGTTGATAAAAATGTAGCTTCATTTGTCGTTCCTGTGGGAGCAACAATAAATATGGATGGAACAGCTATTATGCAAGGTATGGCTACTATATTTATAGCGCAAATGTCTGGTATTGATTTAACCTTAATTCAGTATATACAGGTTATTATTTTAGCAGTTGTTGCCTCTATCGGGGCTGCTGCCGTTCCCTCAGCTGGAACGATAACTTTAGTACTCATTCTTCAACAATTTGGTTTACCGCTTGAGGCAATAGGAATTATTTTAGCTGTAGATAGAATTCTTGATATGCTAAGAACTTCTGTGAATGTAACAGGGGATGCTGCGGTTGCATGCATTGTAGCTGAATCAGAAGGTTTGTTAGACAAGAAAATATTCAATAAATAGCTAATAAAATCTCTTTTTTTATTCTTTTTTTTGATAGAATGCACCATTAATTTTTTTTACTTAGAGGTAAATATGAACAGTTTGTTAATTGCTCCAATTCTAGGGGTTGTTGGAATGATCGTGGCTCTTGTCGTGTACCAATTGGTTATGAAATATCCAGATGGTGAAGATAAAGTTAAAAAAATTGGAGATCAGATTCATAATGGTGCATTAGCATTTATGAAAACTGAGTACAAATATTTACTTGTATTTATAGTGGCTCTAGTAATCCTTGCGCAGCTATTTTTATCAACAGAGTCTGCTATAGCTGTTGTGGTTGGAGCATTATGCTCATCTCTAGCTGGTTTTATTGGAATGTATGCAGCTACTAAAGCAAATGTAAGAACAGCAACTGCAGCTCAACAAGATGGAGCAGCAGCAGCACTAACTGTATCTTTTTATGGTGGATCTGTGATGGGCCTATGTGTTGCCTCACTTGGCCTCATTGGTCTTGGAGGGCTTTATTATTTCTTTAATGGATATGAGCAGGGTGTTCATGCATTGGAAGGTTTCGGAATGGGAGCATCAGTAGTTGCTTTATTTTCAAGAGTTGGCGGAGGTATTTTTACTAAGAGTGCTGATGTAGGCGCTGATTTGGTTGGTAAAGTTGAAGCTGGGATACCAGAAGATGATCCAAGAAATCCAGGTGTAATCGCAGATAACGTTGGTGACAATGTGGGTGATGTTGCTGGTATGGGATCTGATATTTTTGAATCATATTGCGGATCAATGATTGCTTCGATTGCTATTGCATACACAATGGGTAGAACAGACTTAATGATGTTGCCATTATTATTAGCATCAATCGGTCTGTTGGCTTCAGTTATCGGTATTTTCATTGTTAAACTTCAATCTGCAAAAGCTCCAGCTAGCGCTTTAAGATCAGGAACTCTATTGGCGCCTGTAATTTTTATAGCAATGGCGTACTTCTTAATTGGTTCTAAAGGCATTGAAACAAATGTGTGGTGGTGTGTTGTTTGCGGAGCTGTTGGCGGAGTGCTTATTGGTCTAATTACAGAATATTACACGGGCGGCAATCCTGTAAGAAAAATAGCTGAATCTGGAGAAACAGGGTCTGCCACTGTAATGATCTCAGGTTTATCTGTCGGAATGCAATCAGTTGTTATTCCTATAATAATACTTGCAGCGATTATATTGGCTTCCACATCATTGGTTGATGGAGTATACGGAGTCGGTATTGCAGCAGTAGGAATGCTTGCAACTGTAGGTATAACAATGGCTATAGATGCATATGGACCAGTTGCAGATAATGCTGGTGGTATTGCAGAAATGTCAGGAATGGGTAAGGAAGTTAGAGACATCACAGACTCACTTGATGAGCTCGGAAACACAACAGCTGCAATAGGTAAAGGATTTGCCATTGGCGCAGCGGCTCTTGCAGCACTGGCTATTATTTCAGCTTACTCAGCCCAAGTTTCTGCAACATATGGAGATGCGTTCTCACTCTCACTTGAGAATCCAATTGTTCTTGTAGGTATGTTTATAGGAATATGTATACCATTTCTTATTGCCTCGATCACCATGACAGCTGTTGGAGATGCTGCTTTTGAAATGATCAATGAAATTAGAAGACAGTTCAAAGAAATACCTGGGTTAATGGAAGGTCAGGCTGATCCTGATTCTGAAAAATGCGTAGAAATTGCTACAACAGCTGCACTTAAAAAAATGATGCTTCCAGGAGTTATCGCTGTAAGTATGCCTGCTGTAGTTAACTACAGCAGGCATACTTACAGCGATAACTCCTGGAAGCATCATTTTTTTAAGTGCAGCTGTTGTAGCAATTTCTACGCATTTTTCAGAATCAGGATCAGCCTGACCTTCCATTAACCCAGGTATTTCTTTGAACTGTCTTCTAATTTCATTGATCATTTCAAAAGCAGCATCTCCAACAGCTGTCATGGTGATCGAGGCAATAAGAAATGGTATACATATTCCTATAAACATACCTACAAGAACAATTGGATTCTCAAGTGAGAGTGAGAACGCATCTCCATATGTTGCAGAAACTTGGGCTGAGTAAGCTGAAATAATAGCCAGTGCTGCAAGAGCCGCTGCGCCAATGGCAAATCCTTTACCTATTGCAGCTGTTGTGTTTCCGAGCTCATCAAGTGAGTCTGTGATGTCTCTAACTTCCTTACCCATTCCTGACATTTCTGCAATACCACCAGCATTATCTGCAACTGGTCCATATGCATCTATAGCCATTGTTATACCTACAGTTGCAAGCATTCCTACTGCTGCAATACCGACTCCGTATACTCCATCAACCAATGATGTGGAAGCCAATATAATCGCTGCAAGTATTATTATAGGAATAACAACTGATTGCATTCCGACAGATAAACCTGAGATCATTACAGTGGCAGACCCTGTTTCTCCAGATTCAGCTATTTTTCTTACAGGATTGCCGCCCGTGTAATATTCTGTAATTAGACCAATAAGCACTCCGCCAACAGCTCCGCAAACAACACACCACCACACATTTGTTTCAATGCCTTTAGAACCAATTAAGAAGTACGCCATTGCTATAAAAATTACAGGCGCCAATAGAGTTCCTGATCTTAAAGCGCTAGCTGGAGCTTTTGCAGATTGAAGTTTAACAATGAAAATACCGATAACTGAAGCCAACAGACCGATTGATGCTAATAATAATGGCAACATCATTAAGTCTGTTCTACCCATTGTGTATGCAATAGCAATCGAAGCAATCATTGATCCGCAATATGATTCAAAAATATCAGATCCCATACCAGCAACATCACCCACATTGTCACCAACGTTATCTGCGATTACACCTGGATTTCTTGGATCATCTTCTGGTATCCCAGCTTCAACTTTACCAACCAAATCAGCGCCTACATCAGCACTCTTAGTAAAAATACCTCCGCCAACTCTTGAAAATAAAGCAACTACTGATGCTCCCATTCCGAAACCTTCCAATGCATGAACACCCTGCTCATATCCATTAAAGAAATAATAAAGCCCTCCAAGACCAATGAGGCCAAGTGAGGCAACACATAGGCCCATCACAGATCCACCATAAAAAGATACAGTTAGTGCTGCTGCTGCTCCATCTTGTTGAGCTGCAGTTGCTGTTCTTACATTTGCTTTAGTAGCTGCATACATTCCAATAAAACCAGCTAGAGATGAGCATAATGCTCCAACCACAACAGCTATAGCAGACTCTGTTGATAAAAATAGCTGCGCAAGGATTACTAGAGCCACTATAAATACAAGTAAATATTTGTACTCAGTTTTCATAAATGCTAATGCACCATTATGAATCTGATCTCCAATTTTTTTAACTTTATCTTCACCATCTGGATATTTCATAACCAATTGGTACACGACAAGAGCCACGATCATTCCAACAACCCCTAGAATTGGAGCAATTAACAAACTGTTCATATTTACCTCTAAGTAAAAAAAATTAATGGTGCATTCTATCAAAAAAAAGAATAAAAAAAGAGATTTTATTAGCTATTTATTGAATATTTTCTTGTCTAACAAACCTTCTGATTCAGCTACAATGCATGCAACCGCAGCATCCCCTGTTACATTCACAGAAGTTCTTAGCATATCAAGAATTCTATCTACAGCTAAAATAATTCCTATTGCCTCAAGCGGTAAACCAAATTGTTGAAGAATGAGTACTAAAGTTATCGTTCCAGCTGAGGGAACGGCAGCAGCCCCGATAGAGGCAACAACTGCTAAAATAATAACCTGTATATACTGAATTAAGGTTAAATCAATACCAGACATTTGCGCTATAAATATAGTAGCCATACCTTGCATAATAGCTGTTCCATCCATATTTATTGTTGCTCCCACAGGAACGACAAATGAAGCTACATTTTTATCAACACCAAGATCATTTTGAACTGTTTTAAGGGTTACAGGAATTGTTGCAGCACTGGATGATGTTGAAAATGCAAAAATAGCAACATCTTTCATTTTTATGAAAAAAGTTTTTATGCTTATGGAAGTGAAAAGCTTAAGTAATAATGTGTAAGTTATAAAGGCATGAAGTAATAACACCAATATTAGCAGAATGACATATTTGAAAGCTTCTTGAAAAACATCAAGCCCATCAACTATTACAAATTTACCTATTAAACAGAAAACGCCAATTGGAGCAAATGAAATTATAGTTATAACCAACTGCATAAATACTGTATTTAACTTTTCAAAAGATTCGCTAAAATTATTAGTAAGATGATTTGTCTTGTTTAGAGCTAAGCCAAATAAAATACTAAAAAAGACTACAGCGAGCATTTCGTTATTAGCCATGGCCTGAATAATATTTGATGGAAATATATTTACTATTGTCTCAAAAACACCTTGGCCAGGTGGAAGGCTTTCTGGAGCAATAGATATCTCTGAATTGTAGCCAGCCCCTGGTTTAAAAATTGACCCAATAACTAGCGAGAGGGTAACAGCTATTGCAGTTGTCGATAGATATAAGGCGATGGTTTTTGTAGTTATCTTTCCCAAGCTGTTTAAGTTGCTTAAAGAAGAGATACCTGACACTAAAGAGAAAAAAATTAGAGGAACTATTAGCATCTTCAGAAGGTTTATAAATATTGTACTTCCAAGCAAAAATACATACTTCTCAACAAAAGATGAAATTTGATCACCGAATAAATTAGTGTAGTAAAAAATAGCTCCCACAACAAAGCCAGCAAACATTCCAATAAGAATATTACGCGTTAGGTTGGTTGGAGCATCTATCATTACATCTCTATCATATCAAAATCTTCCTTACCAACGCCACACTCAGGACATAACCAATCTTCTGGCACATCTTCCCATTTTGTTCCCGCCTCTATTCCATCTTCAGGCCAACCTAGTGCCTCATCATATATAAGCCCACATACAATGCATTCCCATTTTTTTAATTCCATAATTAATATCTATTCCAAATGATGATAAAAAGTTCGGAGTATAATATCAGATTTACTATGATTACTTAATGAAACTTAAACAAATTTCTCCCTGGACCAACATAAAATCTATAGAATCTAAAGTTGATTCGTCCGTGCTGTCATGGCTTAAGGAATCAGGCCCAATAACCAAAAGAATAAAATTAGGAAAAAAGTTTGAGCTTAAATTATTAAATGATGAGCTTGATGAAATTTCAAAAGAAGAGCGATTATTTCTTGGGTCATCCTCTAAAACTTTTAAAGTTAGAAAAGTAATACTATTTGGGGATGATGCTCCAATTGTCTTTGCCAAATCAGTGATACCAACTTTAACTATAGATAAAGGATTGTCCTCTCTTGGCAAAATAGGCAATGCTCCACTTGGCGATATTCTTTTTACTCCTAGTGTTTTTATCAAGCTGGAAATGGTGTGCGCATCTTTTTTAAGCGAGGAAAGAAATGTTTACTGGGGTAGAAAAATTAAGTACTCGGTAAACTCTGAGCCAATTTCTGTCATGGAAGTGTTTCTGATATGAAATTTCTTATGAAATACGTAAGGCTATCCAGACTCGACAAGCCTATTGGTATATATCTTTTGCTATGGCCATCTATGCTTGGCCTTTTGCTCGCAGCTGTTAACGAAGGATATATCGACTTTGAAAACTATCTAATAGTTATAGCTGGGGCAGTTCTGGTTAGGTCTTGTGGCTGTGTTATAAATGATATAAGTGATTATAAGTTTGATAGACTGGTTGAGAGAACGAAAAATAGACCCATTGCATCTGGAGAGATTAGTCTTAAGGAGGCATGGGGGTTTTTTATTGTTCTATCTATTGCTTCATTGAGCCTGCTATTAGTGACTCCCGCTCTTACTGTTAAATTAGCATTATCTTTTTCACTTCTTATACTACTTTACCCATTAGCCAAGCGTTTTACTAAAGCGCCTCAAGTCATCCTAGGTATAACGTTTGGGTCTGGATCAATAATATCCTACTCTCTTCAGTCAGATAGCTTCTCCTTATCTATAATTATTTTATACGCTGGACTTGCTGCATGGATTGTTAGCTTTGATAGCATCTATGCATTAGAAGATATTGAGGATGATGCAAAAATTGGAATAAATTCTACTCCAATTTTATGGGGCAAAAAAACAGTGCCAATTGCAAATATATTACAACTATCATTTTATGTGGCAATTGCTTTCATTGCTTACCTGAACACTTTTTCGGCTTTCTTTATAGTAATTTTTAGCTTGCTTCTTGCATTGCTTTACTTTCAAAACAAGCTTATTAAAGCAGGCAGATATATAGATGCTTTTAAATTTAATAATAATATTGGTATTGTTTTAGTAATTAGTTTTGTTTTAGAAATATTCTTTATTTAAATGTTAGTAAAGAAAAAATTTATAGAAAAAATCTCTGATCTATCGAATATAGAATTTAAAAATATATCAAAAAAAAATAATTCTCCCTTCATGTCGTATGAATTTTTAGATGCGATTGAAACAAGTGGCTCTGCAAGCCCCTCATCTGGATGGCGACCCTATCATATGACCACATTTAAAAATGAAGCTCTTAATGGCTTTATGCCACTGTATCTTAAAAACAACAGTCAAGGCGAGTTTGTATTTGACCATCAATGGTCTTATGCCCTCCAAAGAGCAAATAGGAAATATTACCCAAAATTTTTATCAGCCATACCTTTCACTCCATGCGAAACATCTAAATTAGTTGCACCTGATATGGATACTGCATCTGAAATGATTGAAACTGTTAAGGAGGAGATGACCAAGTTAAATATAGAAACATGGCATGTCTTATATCCAGACAAACAAACAAAAAATATGCTTAAAAAAAATAATTTTATTGAGCGCTTTGATTACAGGTTTGTTTGGAATAATAGAGACTTTAAAAATTTTGATGATTTTTTAAAAATTCTAACCTCTAGACAAAGAAAGAATATTAAATCTGAAAGGGGGAAAGTTGAAAAAGAAGGTGTGACCTTTATTACAAAAGATAAGGATTCATTGAGCGAAGAAGATTGGAATATTTTCTTTAACTTCTATGCGAATACATACAATGAAAGAATGCAAAATCCCTATTTAAATATTGAGTTTTTCAAAAGAATACATCGAGATAGGGATAATCTTAATCCTGTTATTTTTTTTGCTATTAAAGATAGCAAAACTATTGCAGGTTCGCTTTGCTTTGAAGGTGACGGAATTTTATATGGAAGGCATTGGGGGTGTAGCGAAAATATACAAAATCTACATTTTGAATGCTGTTATTATCAAGGAATAAAGCACTGCATAGAAAAAAAAATTGCTCTATTTGATCCTGGAATTCAGGGTGAATACAAGATAAGGAGAGGTTTTGAACCGCGGTTGTCTAGCTCATTGCATTTTGTTCTTCATGAGGATTTTAGAAAAGCAATTCAGGACTTTTGTACCGAAGAGAGGCGTTCTGTTGATTCTTATATGCAAGCATGCAGAGAATATACACCAATAAAAAAAGAATATAGAATCATTGAATGTTAAAAAACCTTCCTAAAACATCCCACAACCAGCTTGTATGTGAAGCAAATTTTTTGAGGTTGCGAAGATTGTTAAGAGGTTTTGAAGAAATAGAGTATCTTTTTGAAGGAGTTAATCCTGATTCAAGTAAACAAAATATAAGCTTTCTGATTTTAGATAAAACAAAACATACCGTAATTATCGAGGCTAAGCAGTCAAGCTTAAAACATAAGGGTATTAATAATTTTATTTGTAGAATAAGAATAAGTCTTGATGCGCGTTTGGCAGAAGCAATATCTTATCAAGGTGAAAGAGCATTACCTGGTTTTTTAGTAAATTCACAAACACAGTCATATGACGAGAAAGAGCAGCAAAATAGATTCTTGACTGAATGGCTTGAAAGTATATTTATTACAGGAATTGCTTCGACCAAAGAGATTGAAAATTTAATTAAGAATGACTAAAAATATTTTTTATTTTCATGGATTTAAATCATCTTCGGATTCAAATAAGGCTAAAATTTTTAAGCGTTTTTTAAAAGATAATTCTAAAACTACAAAAATTTTCGTCCCAGATCTTAAAAATAAATTTGAAGAAGCTATCAAACAAATACAAACCCTTGTTGATGGCGCTGATGGCGAAATTATGTTTGCTGGAAGTTCCCTAGGCGGTTACTACGCAACGATTTTTGCTGAAAAATATAATTCAAAGGCTATATTAATAAATCCAGCTGTTTACCCCCTAAAAGATTTTGAAGAACATCTTGGTGAGAATATAAATTATTCTACTGAAGATAAATTTCTTATTAAACAGAATGATATAGATTTTCTTCGCTCTCTTTATTCTACTAAGATAAGTTCTCCAGATAATTTCCTGGTACTTCTTGAATCAGATGACGAAATTCTTAATTATCTTGAAACAGTATCCTTTTATGAGGGATCTTATATAGATATATCATTTGGTGGAGACCACTCCTATTCATCTCTTGAAAAAAAGCTTAGCCTTATTCAATCCTTCCTAGACTTGTAATTTACGCACTATTATTGATCATTAAGCTTCAATTTGCTCTTATTTAGTGCATAATAAGCACAATTTTAGTGCAAAAATATATAATTTATTTGGTATTGATATTGCATATTAATATTTAAGAAACATTAATTATAGGAGATAGAATGACAGGTTATAAAACGTATGAGTATGTTTGGTTAGATGGCTATAAGCCAGAATCATCCATGAGAAGCAAGGTTAAGGCAACGGATGCAGACACTCCGCCTGATTGGTCCTTTGATGGATCATCAACTCAGCAAGCGGAGGGCGGAAGTTCTGATTGCTTATTAATACCAGTTCAAACATATTCAAACCCTCATGGGCACGATATAGTTATGACTCAAGTTCAGTCAGCAGATCACACTACACACCCATCAAACTATAGAGCAGAGGCTGAGGCTTTGGTAACTGATGAGTGGTGGTTTGGGTTTGAGCAAGAATTCTTTCTTACTGATCCTGAAACTGGCGAACCATTGGGATGGGAAAACGGAGAACCAAGAGGCCAAGGAGACTTTTATTGTGGAGTAGGTGCAGGTAATGTTGTTGGAAGAGAGATTTCTGATGCGCATCTTCAAGCCTGCCTTGATCTTGGCATCACGCTAACTGGCACAAATGCCGAAGTGGCTCTAGGTCAATGGGAGTACCAATGTCTGGGTAAAGGGATAAAGGCTGCTGATGATTTATGGGTTAGCAGGTATATGCTTTACAAGATTGCAGAAGAATTTGGAGTTGGAGTAAATATCCACCCTAAGCCTAAAACAGGTGATTGGAATGGGTCTGGTATGCATACAAACTTTTCTAATGAGGAAATGAGATCTAACGGCTCTGAGGCTCTTTTCAATGGTATGTGTGAAAAACTTGGCAAAGTTCATGCAGATGGCATTAATGCATATGGGTCTGATAATCATATGAGACTTACAGGGCTTCATGAGACGCAAAGCATTGATCAATTTTCATATGGAGTAAGTGATAGAGGTGCTAGTATTCGTATACCGGTTTACACAGTTGAGCATAACTGGAATGGCTACCTAGAAGACAGAAGACCTGCATCAAATGCAGATCCTTATAAAATTCTTTCACATTTAGTTGGAACTCTTAATAAATAAATCAAATTTCCGACTCCTCGAAAGAGGAGTCGTTTTTTTCACTCATGATTGATACAGAACACCTTCATACATCAATACTTAATCAGATCTCATCTGAAATAATAATTCTTGATAAAAATCTTAACTGCCTTTGGATTAACGAGTCTGCACTTAATAATGGATGGTCTAATTGCCAAGATAGCTCTATAGGAATCCAATATCCCGAGGAGCTAAATTCTGCATTATTTAATTTGTTAAGAAAGTCTCAAGATGAGGAAAGTTCTTTTTCGAAACGTGACATGGAGATTGCTAATAAGGTTAAAGAAAAAAGAATCATAGATTTAACTGTTTCTTATAATAATGAAAATAGCCACATAATCCTTGAAGTAAAATGCGTAGATAGTATAAATAAAATAATTGATTCAACTAAAATATTTTCTACCCAAAAAATAGCTGCAAACCTTGCTAGAACACTAGCTCATGAAGTTAAAAACCCCTTATCAGGAATTAAAGGCAGCGCACAAATATTATCTAAAAAGCTTGAGGATGACTATTCAAAAAAATTTCTCAAAATAATTATTGAGGAAACCGATAGGTTGAATGGTATCGTTACAAAAATTCTTACCCCCCCTCAGAAGCCAAACCAAGAAAAATTTAACATTCATTCAGCCTTAGAAAAGGTTTATGCGCTTGCAGATGCTGACATATCCCCAAGTTTAAAACTTAGAAGAGATTATGATCCTAGTATTCCAGAATTAATTGGAGATGAAGATTTATTTATCCAAGCAATTTTAAATATAGTTAAAAATGCTCAACAGGCCTTGGGCGAAATGGCTAATGCAGAGATAAGAATAAAGTCCAGAGTTCAATATAGTCAACCTGTAAATGGAATAATGCATCTAACAGTTTGCTGTATTGAGATCATAGACAATGGTCCTGGCATCCCAGAAGAAATTCAAGAGCATGTATTTTTTCCTATGATCTCCTCTAAAGAAGATGGATCAGGGCTAGGCCTTTCAATAGCACAAGATATTATAAGAGTTCACGGTGGTGGCATATCTTTTACTTCAAAGCCAGGAAAGACTGCTTTTTCAATTCAAATACCATTAAATATAAAAAACATCGGAGAAGAAAGTGCATAAAGTTTGGTTAGCAGATGATGATGAAGCAATTAGGATTGTGCTTGAAGAAAGTTTAAGAGATGCTGGATTTGATATAAGAACTTTTGAGACAGCAACTGATCTTATTGAAAATCTAGCAAATGAAAAGCCAGATCTAATTCTTACAGATGTCCAGATGCCTGGCATGCATGGATATGATTTGCTTAAACACATTAATAACAACTTTTCTGATCTCCCTGTGATAATTATGACCGCTTTTGCTGACATGCAAGCAGCTATTGATTCATATGGAAGTGGAGCTTTTGAATATATACCGAAACCATTTGATTTAAATGAAACTATTCAAATTATTAGGAGAGCTCTTGAGAAGAAACCGTCAACAAAAGGTCTTAAGTCTGCACCAAAAACCGACATAATTGGAAAAGCTCAGTCAATGCAAATAGTCTTTAGGGCTATTGGCAAGCTTTCCAATACAAATGCTACGGTTTTGGTTCAAGGTGAATCAGGGACCGGTAAAGAGTTAATTGCTAAATCACTCCATAAGAATAGTCCTCGCCATGATATGCCATTTATTGCTTTAAATATGGCAGATATTCCAAAAGAGCTTGTTGAATCTGAGCTATTTGGTCATGAGAAAGGAGCATTCACAGGTGCTGTAGACAGAAGGCTGGGAAGATTTGAGCAAGCAAATGGAGGGACATTGTTCTTAGATGAAATTGGAGACATGCCCTTAGATTCACAAACAAGATTATTAAGGGTTCTATCTAACAAGGAGTTTTATAGAGTTGGAGGTGATAAACCAATTAAAGTGGATGTAAGAATAATCGCTGCAACCCACCAAAATCTTCATAATCTAGTTTCACAAACAAAATTCAGGGAGGACCTCTTCTACAGATTAAATGTAATAAAAGTTGATGTACCTCCGCTTCGTGAACGAATGGATGATATAGAAATATTAGCTAAGTATTTTTTAAAGCAAAATTCTGACTCTCTTGGCGAAGAATTAAGGGTTCTATCGAAAGAATCTATTGAAGTGTTGCGAAAGTACAAGTGGCCTGGAAACGTAAGGCAGCTTGAAAATACATGTTATTGGTTAACACTTATGAGCCCTACACAAAATGTACAACCAGTAGATCTACCAAATGAAATTATTCAAGCAGAGCCTTATGAAAATACTATTACGTCCAGTTGGGAAGATGGCTTTTCCTTGTGGTTAAAAAATTTAATAGAAAACAATGAAAGTGGGCTCTTGGACACTATAAATCCAAAGATTGAAAAAATGCTTATAAAGCTAGTGTTAGAGAAAACAAATGGAAAGAAGAATGATGCTGCAAATATTTTAGGCTTAGGAAGAAATACTCTTGCAAAAAAAATAAAGGAACTTGGTATATAGCTGCTAAATTAGGGGGAGGCTATTGTGTCTCCACTCAGATATTCCACCACTAAGTATTAAAGAGTTTTTAAACCCTGATTTTTGGAGCATCTCGCCAGCATTACCTGCTTGACTTCCCATTTCACAAACTAGAATTATTGATAAATCATTCTTATTGGGTAATTCATGATGTCTTTTTTCAAAATCAGCAAATGGTATATTGACAGCTCCAGCAATATGACCAGCATTAAACTCATCTGACTTTCTAATATCAACAAGCTTTGCAAGGCCTTTGTTATTAAGGTTAATTAGCTCATGGGTTGAAATTTTTTTACCACCTTTTTTTGAAAGAGAAGATAAGAAAAGACTAATAAAAATAACTAATGGAATGGTAAGAAACCACTGCTCATATAAAAATGAAAAAAACTCTAACATCTAACCATTATCTATTAAAATATATATAAGTTGTATCTTATTATTATTAAATTATGAAAAAAAGACACCTTGTACTAGTTAGGCATGGCCAAAGTGAATGGAATGCAAAAAATTTGTTTACCGGCTGGAAGGATCCTGGTCTTACGGACGAAGGTATTAAAGAAGCCTCGGTAGCTGGAAGTTCTATAAAATCAGAAAATATTTTTTTTGATGAAATGTTCACATCAGAACTTAAACGAGCACAAATAACTGGGAAAATAATTCTTGAAGCAGTTAATCAATTAGAAATTCCTATTAATAAAAATATAGCATTGAATGAAAGAAACTACGGGAGTCTTGCTGGCTTAAATAAAGATGATGCTAGAAAAAAATGGGGTGAAGAACAAGTTCATATATGGAGAAGGTCTTTTGACATCCCTCCTCCAGACGGGGAAAGTTTAAAGAATACTGCTGAAAGAGTTCTCCCATATTTTAACGAAGAAATTCTGCCTAAAGTTATAAATGGTTCAAATATTCTTATCGCTGCTCATGGCAACTCATTGAGGTCTCTTATAATGCAACTAGATAATATTAGCGAGGCTGACATTGTAAATTTAGAAATACCGACAGGGGCTCCTATTAAGTATATTTTTAATGAGGATGGGTCTATTCTAGAAAAAATAAACCTCTACTAAAAAAAGCTTTTTTTATTTTGAGTAATACATTCTCCAAGAAAATAATAGATTGGTACCTTCTAAAAGGAAGAAGTGGATTGCCTTGGAGAAATGATATAACTCCATACAGGATATGGATTTCTGAAGTAATGTTGCAGCAAACTCAGGTTAAAACAGTAATACCTTACTTCAATAAATTTATATCTAAGTATCCAAATATTAAATCAATTAGCAAAGCATCTGAAGGTGATATTCTGGCATTGTGGTCGGGCCTAGGCTTTTATAGAAGAGCTCAAAATATATTTAAAGCGAAAGAAGTTATAAGCAATGATTTTGGTAATATATTTCCAAATAAATTTGAAGAAATAAATAGCCTCCCTGGCGTGGGAAAATCTACAGCCGGCGCAATTATGGCAATTGCATACAATCAATCATATCCAATCTTAGATGCAAATGTTAAACGTGTTGTATCTAGATATTCTGGGATTAGCGCTGACTCTAAATCGCAGCTAGATAAGATGCTTTGGTTAGAATCTGCAAAGTTGAAGCCTGATAGTAGAATATTTGAATACACACAGGGAATTATGGACCTTGGTGCAACTGTATGCTCTGCAAAAAATGCGGACTGTAATATATGCCCTTTAAATAAAAAATGTAAATCAGCATTTACCATTTTTAAGAAGGAGGTAGCTCCATCCAAATCAAAACAATTAAAGAAGGAGAAGATGCAGTTTGATCTTGCATTTACAGCGGAGAAAATGCTTTTGATCAAAAGAAATGAAAAAAGGTTTTGGCAGTCTCTATGGGTTCCGATTGAAATAAATAATGCAATCTTTATTGACCACAGTAAAGCAAAAAGTATTCGCAAGATAAATTTAACCCACAAACTATCTCATCTTGAATTATTAATTAATATCTCGCTGCTAGAGTATGAGCAGCCATTTGATGTTAAATCAAATTCTGAGTTTTGCTGGATTAATAAAAAGGATATAGATAACATTGGAGTTCCTAAACCTATAAAAGATATACTTCTAACCCTATGACAAAAAAAATATTCTGCAAAAAATTTAATAAGGAACTGGATGCACTATCATCACCGCCGATGCCTGGTCCTAAAGGAGCTGAATTGATGAAAACGGTTTCAGATAAAGCTTGGAAGGAATGGAGGTCGCACCAAACAACACTGATAAATGAAAAGCATCTTGATATGTCTAGCGCTGATGATAGAAAATGGTTAATAGATGAAATGGATAAATTTTTTAACAACGAAGACTATGAGCAGGCATCTGGGTTTAAGGCATTAACTTAATCTATTGATGACATTAACTTAAAACTTTCCTATAATCCCATTTCACTTATTGCCCAGATAGCTCAGTCGGTAGAGCAAAGGATTGAAAATCCTTGTGTCGGTGGTTCGATCCCACCTCTGGGCACCATTTATTTAAACCACTTATAAGGCTTATCCCCAGCTACTTTAAAATAGATAGCCATATTAGTTATGTGAGTTATTATAAGGGTTAAGGAAATACCTAAAGCCCAATAAATATTTCTAAAGTTTTGATGGGCATCAACTAAAAATAATAAAGCTACTACTGATAATGTGAATACTCCTATTGGTAAAAACGCATTTAAGTTTTTCATTTTTTCTCCTTTTTTTGATTTAAATCTATCTCTACTTCTATATCTGAAATTAACTCACTTTGGCAAGCCAATATAAAGCCCGCATCTAATTCTTCTTTTTTCAAGGTATAGCTAAAGTCGATATTAGGTTTTATCTTCCCTGAAATAATTTTACATTTGCATGTGCCGCAGCTACCCACCTTACATCTATGCGGCCAATCCACACCCTCTGATAGAGCTGAAGAGAGCAGAGTTTTGGCGGGTAAAACATCGAAGCCTATGTTGTTGCTGAGGAGTTCTGCTCTCCTGGGTACTTTCTTCTTTCTAAAAATACTAAGCATGTTAAGAGGCTATTGGTGCTAAAGAGGAAGTATCCTCATTAAATTTATTTGCAATAGATCTTTCCTCTTCGGTCGCATAATTCTTATCCCAATTGTCTAGATGTTTTTGAACAAATTTTTTGAATAATGGTGGATATAAAGTTAATACAAAAAGAGTGAAATAACCTATTCCATAATTAGGCCCCCCTACATCATCGAGCTCCCAAAAATAAGTCTCACCTCTTACATGATGGTCGCACTGTCTTCCGATCTCAATAAAAAACCAGCTGGTAAAAACTGAATCATTATCCCATGAGTGCCTGTGCTCAACAGGCCCATCTTTTCTTATCAAACCATAGTGGCCCATGAAATTTAAAGCTTCTAAGAGGAAGTTTGATAAAATCCAAACTGTTGCCAATGCAAGCAGTCCAATTACTCCTCCAGACCAAACAAATAGAAATATAGAAGGTAGGCTGTATAAATATCCAAGCAACCATCTGTTGTCTTTGTTTATGAAACTCTTACCTTGATTTTTAAGTTTCTTAGCTTCCATATCAAATGAAAATTTTGATTGGCCAGCATGAGAAAGCCAAGTATGTAAGTACACATTTCTTCCCCTCGGTGCTGTAGCTGGATCATCTTCGTGACCTAGGTCTAAGTGGTGATTGTATACATGAGCGTAAGTGAAATGTGACGCCCCACTTAAAGCCATAATTAATCTTGAAACAAAAAATCCCTCTTTTTTATTGTGGGATAGTTCATGCCCATAAATAATTCCAAGCCCAGCCCATAAACCCGAAGATATAATGGCACCTATGAGATTAATGCCTGATATTCCATTTTGATATTCAATTGGTCCTAGAGATAAATTCTGCAAGATTGCTCCAGAAGTATATTGGTATAGTCTCCAAGCTAAAAAAACCTGTATGGTAACGAAGACTGGCAACATCACATACATTACAAGATATTGAAAAAACTTAATACCATAAGAGTTTCCATTATTATCCACCTCAGCCTTGAGATGAATATCTTTCGTTAAAGTATCTATTATGGTGTAAAGGCCAAATAGTATTACTCCTGTCCAGGCATAAGTACTACCAAGAAATATCCCAAAAATGGTTATTACTGATGACACTGGAACAATTAGGTACCTTGCATTTATATAAAACTTCATAAGAAAATCTCCTTCTTAATAATCAATAAATCCTAGGGAATACATCTTCCGTTTTAGCACTTTCTTTTAAATCGCGGCAATAGGATCAAATTACGATTAAGCAAAACATAACAAACAAAATCAGTTTGCAGTGTTAAATCCATGGAATGGTAGTACCGTTTTAGCACTTTCTTTTAAATCGCGGCAATAGGATCAAATTACGATTTGAGTATTAAACTTGATAATAATATTTTTGTAAATACTAATACTTGAAAAAATATTAATTAATTTGTAAGTTACTTAACATGACCACTAAATTACAGCTCTTTCCTCACATAGAACCTTTTAATACAGGATTTTTAAATTGCTCAGAACATAATATTTATTACGAAGAGTGTGGTAATGCTAATGGAAAACCGGTTGTGTTTCTTCATGGCGGGCCTGGAGGCGGTGGAAGTGAAGATGTTAGGCGTTTTTTTGATCCAGCACATTACAGAATTATAGTTTTTGATCAAAGAGGTTGTGGGAGGAGTACTCCTCATGGATGCCTAACCAATAATACAACATGGGATTTAGTATCTGACATAGATAAGTTAAGGCAAGAGCTTGGCATTACTAAATGGATGGTTTTTGGAGGGTCATGGGGCTCAACATTGGCTTTAGCATACTCTCAGTCACATCCCTCTTCAGTAAGCGAGATAGTAATTAGAGGTATATTTATGCTCCAGCAACACGAGCTAGATTGGTTCTATCAAGAGGGTGCAAGCAAGCTGTTTCCTGATGAGTGGCAAAAATTCATTGATGTTATTGAGGATAGTAAAAGAGGCAATCTCATGAAAGCATATAATGAAATTTTTAATGGCTCTGATGAGAAAGCCAGACTAAGTGCTGCAGTAGCTTGGTCTAGATGGGAGGCATCGACTAGCAAGCTCGTAAAAAATGACAGTTTAATGGATGAATTTTCCAACCCTCACTTTGCTCTTGCGTTTGCGCTTATTGAAAATCATTACTTTATGAATAAAGGATTTTTAGAACATGAGAAGCAACTATTAGATGGTATTGAGAAAATAAGAGATATTCCAGCAGTTATAGTTCAGGGTAGATATGATGTTGTTTGCCCAATGGAAACTGCATATGAGGTTTCAAAAAGATGGCCTGAAGCTTCATTTGAAATCGCTCAGAATTCAGGACATTCTGCGTTTGAAAAAGAAATAGTTCATCTTCTAGTGTCTGCTACAAATAAATTTGCACACAATTAAATAAAAAACATTAAACACTAATAATCTCTGCTCAGCTGTATATCTGATATCATTCTTTAAGACATGTCAGAAAAAGAAAATAATCCCATTATTAATGAAGATAGAGTAGAGAGAATTCTATCTGAATACCTTGTACCAGACCAAAAGTTCAGAGATGAAAAAATAGAAAATATGATTGTTTTTTTTGGATCTGCAAGAGCTCCATCAGAAGAAGAAGCAAGCGAGATTAAAAAAGAAAATCCAAATAATCCAAAGTTAAAATTACTTAAGTACAACAAAGCAGCAGAAGAGCTTGCATATAAATTGGCCAAGTGGAATGAAGATGTATTTAAATATAATAAATATTCAATCTGTACTGGGGCTGGCCCAGGCATAATGATGGCTGCCAATAAAGGGGCTCACGACGCAGGCGGAAAAAGTATTGGCCTGTCCATACAACTTCCATTTGAGGACATAGAAAATCCATATTTGAGTAAAAATCTAGATTTTGATTTTCATTATTTTTTTATGAGGAAGTTTTGGTTTGCCTATAGGGCCGAGGCTTTGATAATAATGCCTGGTGGCTTTGGTACTATGGATGAGCTGTTTGAATTACTTACCTTGATTCAATGTCAAAAAATTAAAAAAGAATTTCCTATTGTCATGTTTGGAGCTGAGTTTTGGCAAAAATTTTTAAATACTGATGTATTGCTAGAGTATGGTGTGATATCTGAAAATGATCTTGATAACCTTTTCTACACTGATCATGTTGATGAGGCTTTCGCTCATATAACTTCAAGTCTCGAAAAAAGTAAAGATTGCTGAGATTACTAAATTAACTAGCTCCAAAGAGTCTCAGGGTTAACCATTGTTTTAATTTCTAGGACATTCCCGCTGGGGTCCTTGATAAAAAAAGTTTCTTGCTCTCTATCTTTGCCAACAAATCTTCTGTATGGCTTATCAAAATAATCAAAATCTTCAGAACTCTCAATCCTATCTTTTAACGCAAAGAAATCTTCTTCAGATAGATGTACTCCAAAATGCGGAACTGAGACAGTTCCCATTTCTACATCATGCCTTTTCTTGGCAGCCAATTCATCAGGCCCATGATGTAAGGTCAATTCATTGCCCCAAAAGTTTATATCTTGCCACCTTCCTTCTTCAAAGTCTCCGGCATCACAACCCATAAGATCGCAGTAAAAAAACTTTGATTCTTCAATGTTTTTTACAGCTATGGCTAGATGAAACCTATTTGATGTATTTAGATAATTCATTGGCCAATGATAACAGTGTGCTTCTAATCTATAAACATAATGATAAAAAATAGGCTTAATTTTTAACTTTAAACCTTATAGAAAAAACATATAATAATTTTAAGGGGTTATTAAGACATGTTTACAAAACCTATTTCACTTATTGGTATGGCTGGATGCGGTAAGACAACAATTGGCAAAAAACTTGCGGCAAAATATAACTTTATTTTTTGTGATACCGATATCTTGATTGAGAAAAAATTTAATGCGACTCTTCAAGACATAAAGCAAAAAAATGGATATAAATTCTTGCGAGAAGAGGAAGAAGAAATCATTCTTGAGCTTGATGATATGTATGAAGTTATTGCTACTGGAGGCAGCGCTGTTTACTCATCTAAGGCAATGAATCATCTAAAGACCCTTTCAACTATTATATTTATAAATACTCCTTTTGAAGATATAAAGAAAAGGATTGGGGATGCCGGGCACAGAGGATTTGCAATGCCAGATGGCTTTTCAATCAAGCAAGCATATGAGGAAAGACTGCCCCTGTATAATCATTTTAAAGACATATCAATAGACGGGTCATTGTCAGTCAATGAGGTTATAAGCCAAATAGAGGGCCACTGTTTTTGAAAACACATGAGGCAATTCTGGTTGGTGCTTCAGGCTTGATAGGAAAGCACGTCAGCAGTCTATTAATAAATAATAAAACTAACCAAATTCAGCTTAATAGAAAATCTCTTGAAGTCGTGTCAGAAGCAGTTGAAGAGGTAATAGTAGACTTAAAAGATGAAAATTCTTTTAGGGGCTTTTTAAATGCTGATTGTATCTATATTACGACAGGCACGAGACTTACCCTTATGCAGCTCCTGCATATCAAAAATAAAGATAGGTTAAGCTTTTTGGAAGTTGATTTTGAAATGCCTTTGCGAATAGCAAGGGCAGCATATGAAAAAGGGGTTAAAAAAATAGCGCTTGTTTCTGCTATAGGAGCTAATAAAAAGTCTAATAACTTTTACCTTAAAACCAAAGGGATGCTTGAGGAAGAAATATTGAAT
>Ga0102820_1000094_pt1 | contig 25680 bp, 20 predicted proteins | sample ColrivemetaGS709_FD_78192 | JGI IMG/M metagenome (GOLD analysis project Ga0102820, IMG submission 78192) | Estuarine microbial communities from the Columbia River estuary - Ebb tide non-ETM metaG S.709 | ecosystem: Environmental > Aquatic > Marine > Intertidal zone > Estuary | place: USA...
ACTGAAGATAAGCAAAAGGCTGTACACCACTAGCTTCTGCTACTTCATAACATTTTATTAATAAGAAGTGTCCAAATGCACCAGTAACACAAAGTAAACACATCCATATCCAATCTTTGGAATTCATAGTTTCCCAAAAAAATATACCTACCAAAGTTGTAACAACTAACCCAGCAATTCCAGTCCAAAAAAAGCTGGTTGCAGCACTATCTTGCCTAGCTACATATCTGGTCAGAAGGCCATACAATGCAAATAAAATTGCAGAGCATAATGGGAAAATTGCGTATACACTGAATACTGAATAACCTGGCTGAAGAATTATTATTATTCCAAAAAAGCCTATACAAATCGCAACGGATCTTCGCCAACCAACACGTTCACCCAATATCGGTCCTGATAGTGCAGCAATGATTAATGGATAAATAGTAAATATGGCTAAACTTTCGATTAGTCCAATTAAGACAAAACCAAGTACCATAATGCAAATTTCAACAGCAAGTATTATGCCTCTGAGGCATTGTATAATAGGCTGATGTGTTGAAGCAGCTTTTTTGATTGATCCTACATTTGCCTTAGCCCAAAAGATTACAAATGCTGCAAAAAACCAATACCTGATCATTACGATCATAAACACATTGTACTCACCTGCTAAATATCGTGATATTCCATCCTGCATTGCAAATACAAATGTAGTTGCAATCATTAATATTATACCAAGACGAAGGTTTGATTGTTCCATGTTTAATTCCAAAGATATGACTGAAATATTTACTTTTTATTCTTTTTTGGTGAAGTTTCTAGTACATGTACATAACATGCAGCAAAAAGGCTTATTAATTTAGTAATTAATAATATAAGTAAAAAATTATATGCTCCATTTTCTGCGGTTAAAATTAAACCCATCAAAGTTGCAACCACAGCTCCAAAACCAACAGCCATTGCTCCAGATAATCCAGATGCGCTTCCGGCCAAATCTGAGCGTACATTCATAATGCCTACGTGACTGCTTGGTAAAGAAAATCCATTTCCGAGGCCTATAAAGACCATAGATCCAAATATAGTTAATGTTGAGACGTACCCCATTAATACTAAAATAAGACCTGTCGATATACCCAAAACTGCAATAATACGCCCAAATAAAATCATTTGAGTTAAGTTAAAATATATACTGAGCTTTGTTGATAAAAAGCTACCAATAAAAAACCCAAGAGATGTAGTGCCTATGAAAAGACCCAGTTCTGTTGGGGGTAAATTTAACACTTTTGTTGCCACAAGTGGAGCACCACTTAAAAAACCATAAAAACATGCTACAGATGCAGACATGCAAATTGAATATCCCCAGAATTGGCCAGATTTAAATAACTTTGGATATGTTGAAAGTTGTTTGTATAATGTTTCACTTTTTTTTGTATTTGTTTCTCCCAAATCAAACCATATCAAAATCAAAAGAGAAAGACCCATAATTAGATAAACCCAAAAGCTTGTTCGCCATCCATAAAGTTCATCTAGGAAGCCCCCAATCATTGGGGCTAACATTGGAACAATAGCCATAGCCATAGCAATAATTGATAATACTTTTACGGCTTCTTTTGAATCCATCATATCGCGCACAATAGCTCGTGAAAGTGCAGTTCCTGAAATCATTGCGCCTTGCAGAATTCTAAAAAATAAAAACCACCAAATGTTGGAAGAAAAAATGCAGCCAACTGTAGACAAACAAAATATTATAACACTAGATAAAAGAACTATACGACGTCCGTATCTATCAGAAAGGGGCCCTATAATGATCTGTAGAATTGCAGTGACTGCTAAATAACCAGCCACTGATATATTCATTACGCGATAAGATACATTAAATTCTGATGCCATGTTTGCTAGTGAGGGCAAAAACATATTTAGCGATACAATAGAAGCGGCTGTAATAACAACTAATGTTACCAAATGAGGATTTGTTTTAGCGGCTAAAAACTTCATGATTTGTGCCCAATGCTCATGTGTCGCTTTCTTTTGTATCCTTTTATACGTTGAACATTAAAGCCTGCATTAGATAATCTCCTACGTACAAAACCAGCTGCTGTATATGTTGAAAATGTACCATCTGCAGCAGTATGGTCTGATACAGAATTTAGTAAATTTATTTCCCATAGTTCAGGGTTCTTTGCAGGGCTAAATCCATCTAAAAACCATGCATCTGCTTGATAATTCCACGTTTTGAGTGTTTTTCTTGCATCACCGACTATTATTCTTGCATCTAAAGTAGAGGTTTTGATAGCCCAACCACCTTCTAGTTGTTGAATTAATTCAATTGCCAAATGGTTTAATTCTGGCCAATTTTTTAATGCATGAGACATATCCTTTAAGGTCATGGGAAATGCTTCGAAACTAGTAAACTTCAGAGGAGTAGTATGTCCTAATTCTATCCATAATTGCCAGGTTGCTAAAAGGTTCAGCCCTGTTCCAAAACCTAATTCTGCAACATGAAATCCACTATTGAAACGCTGACATAAATTGTTTCCTGATAAAAAAACATGTCTTGTTTCGTCTAGGCCATTAAAAATTGAAAAGTATGGTTCGTCAAATTTAATTGATATGGGAGTTCTTTCATCTTGCCATTCAAGGGATGCATTTTTTATCTGGTCGCACATATAGTTTTGCCTTAAATGAAACTAAAGTTTAACGCTCATGGCTGCAAAATGACAACGATTAAATCATATGATGTAATAATTATTGGCGCTGGCATTTTTGGCCTGTCGTGTGCTTACGCCTGCGCAGGGCGAAATTTGTCAGTTTTAGTGGTTGATGCAAAGAAAATTGGGTTTGGAGCTTCTGGAGGTATTTTGGGCGCAATGGCCCCATATACTCCAGATCAATGGCATGCAAAAAAAGAATACCAATTTCAGGCTTTATCTACTGCTGAAGAACATTGGCAGGAAGTAGATGGATTATCATCGTTGCCCTCCGGTTATGGTCGAATAGGCAGAATTTCACCAATCATTCATGAGCGAGTTTATAATTTAGCATTAACTAGGCATGAAGAAGCAAAGAGTAATTGGAAAAAATTCAAATGGAATGTAATTAAGAGTCACGAGTTGGTTTCCCCTGATGCAGCCCCCTATGGATTAATTCATGATACCTTGTCTGCGCGAATTTTTCCGTCAAAAGCATGTGCGTCATTAGCGCAAGCTTGTAGTTTTATGGGTGTAGAATTTCGCGAAAATACATATGTATCTAATTTTGACACAGGGGTAATATCTGGCCCGTGGGGTAATGAAACTGCGTCTTCTATCATTATAGCGACAGGATACGAGGGGTTTGACTCATTAGAAAAATTCTTCCCAACTTCTATGGGATCGGGAGTTAAAGGGCAGGCAGCATTGCTGAATATAAGTTTAGGAGATGCGCCTCAAATTTATGCAAACGGCGTATATGTTGTTCCTCATAATGATGGCACAACAGCCATAGGTTCTACTTCAGAAAATAAATGGACAGAGCCCCACGATACTGATGTCCAACTTGATGAATTGATTGAGCGTGCTCGGATAATATGTCCAAAAATTAAAAATGCTAAATTAATTACAAAATGGGCAGGAGTAAGACCAAAAGCGCGTAGACGAGAGCCATTAATTGGAAAGGTCCCAATGGCAGATGGTATCTTTTTAGCGATGGGTGGATTTAAAATTGGATTTGGTATTGCCCACAAAATCGGCCTTTCATTAGCAGATTTAATTGAAAATAAACCAAATGATTTACCCAAAAGCTATACTATAGAACATCATTTGGAGTAGAAGAATTAATACTCTACTCCAATTTGCGCTTTTATTCCTGCTCTAAAGGGATGTTTTAATAATTCCATTTCAGTAACTAAATCTGCAATTTCTATCAAATCATCTTTTGCATTACGCCCAGTGATAACAACATGCGTCATCTCTGGTTTTTCTTCTACTAAAAATGTAACAACCTCGTTTATGTCAACATAATCATATCTTATAGCAATATTTAATTCATCAAGAAGAACCATTGAGTTGGAAGGATCGCGAATTAGATCCTTTGCTTTTGCCCAGGCTGCTTGAGCCATTTCAGTATCGCGAGTTTTATCTTGTGTTTCCCATGTGAAACCTTCTCCCATTGTATGAAAAGAGCAAATATCAGTAAATCGATCGAGTATCATATCGCGTTCACCAGTTGACATGCCGCCTTTGATGAATTGTACGACTGCTGATTGCATTCCGTGTGCAATATGTCGGAATATCATTCCAAAAGCGGCTGTGGATTTACCTTTTCCTTTCCCAGTATGAACGATAATTAAACCTTTTTTATCGGTCTTGGTTGCCATGATTTTGTCACGGGCAGCTTTTTTTTTGGCCATTTTCATTGCGTGTCGCTCAGTGTCTTCTGACATTTTATCACCTTTCAAATTGATAAGAATTTCTATTTTGGTAGTTTATGCCCAGTATGCAATATTGCTAATCTATCACATTTTTTTAGTATTAGACTTTAAAATATTCTCTATTCTAATATGTACAGAGTTTGATCTAGGTATCCACATTTTGCGATCTATAGCTTCTTTGAATCGTTCTGCCATTTCTAATAGAGCTGAAGGATTATGTTCATGGATAAACGTTTTCGTTTCTTCATCTCCTATGAAAGCAGCCTCTATCATATCAAAATGGTGATTTTGTACTGCGCCCGTAGTAGCAGAAAATGCAAATAAATAGTCTAATGTTGCAGCCATTTCAAAAGCGCCTTTATATCCGTGTCTTTTTACGCCTTCTATCCATTTTGGGTTCACCACTCTACTATGCATTACTCGACCGATCTCTTCATCTAATGTTCTGATTATAGGACGCTCAGGCCTCGAATGGTCATTATGATAAATTGGTCGATCACGCCCTTGTATAGTTGAAATTGCAGCTGCAGCACCACCTTCAAACTGATAGTAATCATCACTGTCTAAAATATCATGTTCTCGATTGTCTTGGTTCTGTACGACTGCATCTACTTGGCTTAGTCTTGTTTCTAGTGCTTTTCTTGCTGGTTTACCCTGTGAGTTTTTTCCATATGCATAAGATCCCCACTCGAGATAGCTTTCTGCTAAGTCAGCTTTATTTGACCAAAGTTTTTCATCAATCATAGCTTGCAAGCCAGCGCCATATGAGCCAGGCTTAGAACCAAATACACGATATGCACTATCTTCATGACCTTCAATCTTAAATTTATGCGCGGCTGGATTTAAGTTTGCTGGCTCATCTAATTTCATAATTGCGCGTGCTGCACTATCAACTAAGGCCATTTGTTGAGGAAACGCATCACGAAAGAAACCAGACACGCGCAAAGTAACGTCAACTCTTGGTCTGTCTAAAACAGTGGTGGGCATTATTTCGAAGCCAACAACCCTCCGGTTGGAAGAATCCCATTTGGTTTAACACCCATTAGTGCCAATGCTTGAGCGATATCATCACCCCCAGTTCGCATATTTGCCGTCCCCCAAGCGGTTAACAATATAGTTTTGGGCCAGTCTCCGTGATCTTGAAGATGTTTTTCAATTAACAAATTTGCAGACTTCCATCCCAAAGCCCATGCTGTGGGAGTAGGTATTGCTCGACTATCAACTGAGAAGAAATTACGTCCTGTTGGTAATACATCTAACCTACCTCTAGTAGGGGCGCCTGAAGGAGCAGGAGCTATAAAAAGGCCATTCAATGTATCAATTAGCCCTTTTCTTTCATTGAAGCCACAGATTGCAACAATTGGGCGTATAATATTTTGTATCGTGTTCAAAACAATTTTCGTTCTGGGCCAATTCCCAGGACTTGTTCCATCGAGTAATTTAATCGCTAGCAATTCTATTCGTTCAATAGCATCCCCATTTGTTCGCCATACATCTTCACAAATATCATGCAAAATTTTTGGTTTGTTTCCATTGTAAATTTGTCCCAAGGGACAATCTAATGGATCAAAATTCATTTCTAAATCGATTGCTAATGCTCTTTGTAAGCTTGCATTTTCTCCTTTTCCGTTCCCTCTGGGAACACGCGCTAAAGCAATAGATAAATCTCTTTCTAAGCGACCTGTTGGTGAAGTTCCAAAAATGTGTAAGCCATCACGTATTTGTGCTTCTTTTAGTTCACACAGGTACTCATCCAGCTTTGCCAAATCATTTTCTTGATTTTCACCGGCCATCCCAGCATCTAAATCTATACCTGTTGCTGATGTAAGAGATAAAATTGCATCCTTTAAAAACTTAAGTCTTCTTGGGTCGATGCCAGCAGCTTCGTAGTATTCATCAACTAGTGTTTCAAGTTCTCTTAATGGGCCGTATGTTTCAGCACGGGTTAGGGGTGGCGTTAAATGATCAACAATCACTGCAGATATGCGACGTTTTGCTTGGGTGCCTTCACCTGGATCATTTACTATGAAAGGATATGCATTAGGTGTTGGGCCAATTATAACCTCTGGCCAGCATTCATTTGAAAGTGCAATTGCTTTACCTGGCAACCATTCAAGGTTACCGTGTTTGCCCATATGTACTAATGCATTAGTTTTAAATGAAAATCGTAGCCAAAAATAAAAAGCTAAATAATTATGAGGTGGTATTAAGTCAGGAGAATGGTAAGTTTCCTTTGGATTAATATTATATCCACGTGCGGGTTGAATTCCAACGCAAATATTACCAAATTCAAATATAGATAAGGCAAACCCATTGTTTCCAAAAAATGGGTCGTCTTCAGCTTTACCCCATCGAGCTTCGATTTTGTCGCGAACATTGAGGGGAAGTTTTTTATAATGATTTAAATAATCTTCATGAGGCATTATTTTGCCACCAGACCTTATTGCCCGGTCAGTCAGCCAATTTGTTGGTCCATTCATAATTTTTTTCATTAATTCGTCTGATGAATTGGGTAAATCTTTAGTATGATACCCTTCATGTTTTAACATTTTCATCATATCTACTGTGGCTTGTGGGGTGTCTAAACCAACCCCATTCGCTAAACGACCATCTTTGTTTGGGTAATTTGCAAGAATTAACGAGACCTTTTTAGTTTTTGCATTTGTGTGACGAAGGTTTACCCAATTTTTGGTTAAATCTGCCACATATTCGATTCGATCACCTCGAGCGCGATAACTTCCTATTGGGCATTGAGTTTTTTCATCAAAGAAAGCCTCGCCTTTAAAAGATATAGCTCGAGTAAGCACCCTTCCATCAACTTCAGGAAGAGCTACATTCATTGCTATATCTCGAGCGTTTAACCCATTTAATTCATTTTCCCATACTGTTTCTGAAGAGCTTGAAAAAACCACTTGGAATACTGGTGCGCGTTGAGTTGCTTCCATAATTAATGGGTTTATAGCGCCAGAATTTTCTACACTTTGTTCCGGAGAGCCAACTGCAAAGCTAGTACAATTTAATATTACATCAGGGGGAGCTAAATTAAATAAGCTTTCTAGAGTTGCGACTGACAACGGATCCTTCAGTGATGCCACAAAAATTGGCATAGGATTTAATCCACGTTTAAGAAGTGCTTTAATCATTCTATTTATTGGATGTAAGCCAGCACCCTGTACTAAAGCTCTGTAGAATATGATTGGTACAACACCCGCATTACCAAGCCATTCTCTTTGTATTTCATGCATGTCTGTAATGCCTGTTCCAGGCCAATATAGACCGGCTTTCAAAAGAGGTTTTGCAGGTTCTGGTTTGTCACTATTTTGTAAGATGGCATTAATATATAATAAAAAGTTTCGAGAGTTTTCTAATCCTCCTTCAACCATATATGCCCATAGCGCTTCCCAATCTTTTCTAATGATTGTAGAAAATTCCCATAGCTCTTCATCAGGTTTATCATCTCCTGGTAGAGCAATAAATTTAATACCAGCTGCACCTAATCGCGCGGCGTACTGTTCAATGCCATATTTCCAGTATCCCGTTCCGCCTAAAATCCGTGCAATAACAATTTTTGATTTTGAAGCACAAGCATCAATATGTAAATCAACTGACATTGGATGTGATAAGTGTGTTAAATTTGCTAGTCGTAAACTAGTGTTTGAGTTTAAATCAGTATGAGCTTCTGAAAGAGCAGCTAGTTCTGTATCTGCAGCTGAAATATATATAATATCAGCAGGTGTCTGACCCAAATCAATAGCTTCTGATCCGTCATCAATTTGACCCGGAGTTGCTGCTAATAAATGCATAAATTTACCTGTTCAATATTTTTTTCAGTAGACTCAATGATGATCGCTTAATGCTGTTTTTATGGCATTTTGATCTAAACCAGATTGCCCAATCACAACTAATTTAGTAGCACGCAAGTCAGTTCCAAATGGCTGGTCATAGTAAGTGTCAATGCGGGGGCCTACTGCTTGGATAGTCATGCGCATTGGTTTATCTTTAACAGCAATGAAGCCTTTAAGTCGTAAAATGTCATGTTCTTTTATAATAGACATAATTTTATCTATAAATAATTCTTCATGCACTATTTCACCAAAACTAAATACAAAACTTTCAAAATCATCATGATCATGTTCATGATGAACGTGGTCTCCGTTTTCGTCATGTTCATGATGATGATGTAATTCATGGCGTGATTTCATATCACTTTCCGCCGCAACGCCTTGCCCCAAAAGCACATCAATTGGTAAAGCTCCGTTGGTTGATTTTATGACTTGTACGCCTGTACGACTGTTTTCTTTTAATGTTTGTGTAAGCTCAACGGTTTCTTCGCTTGTTAATAGATCAGCTTTATTAATGATGATCATATCTGCACATGCAATTTGATCTTCATACAACTCTGATAATGGTGTTTCGTGATCGAGGTTTTCATCTAGTTTTCGTTGATTATCTACTGCTTCGATATCATGAGCAAATCTACCCTCTTGTACTGCTTTCCCATCAACTACAGTTATAACGCCATCTACAGTAACTTTCGTTGATATTTCAGGCCAGTTAAATGCGCGAATTAACGGCTGTGGAAGTGCTAGTCCAGAAGTTTCAATGACGATATGATCAGGTTTATTATCACGCTCTAGTAATGATTTTATAGTCGGAATAAAATCATCTGCAACTGTGCAACAAATACATCCATTTGAAAGTTCCATAATGTCATCGGGTGTGCAGGTATCGTCACCACATCCTTTAAGAATATCCCCATCTACCCCTAAATCACCAAACTCATTTATTATAAGTGCAATGCGCTTTCCATGCGCATTTTGGAGCATGTGACGTATTAGCGTTGTTTTTCCTGCGCCTAGGAAACCTGTTACCACAGTAGCTGGTATTTTTTGTAACATTATTTGATGTGCCTCTATATATTAGAACGGCCAAGCATCGCTCAGCCGTTGTGAATATCATTTTGAATTTAATTTAAACCTAGCGAGCTAAAAATTGCGCCTTCAATGCCCTCAAGAGCAAGGAACACGCCCATACCAGCAACAAATGCACCAGACATGCGAGTAGGGATTGCAGATGCTTCAGTAGCTTTCCAAGATTTAATTGCTACGAAACCAGTACCTATAGAAATCAAATATTGGGCAATTCCAAGTCCAAATAAATAACCAATAAGTACTAAACTCCCGATTGTAATTTCTTGCCCAGCAATAGATGCCCCAAAAGCAGAACCATGGAATATTCCAGTAATTGCATACAAACTTAATGTATTGAGATTTGAGAGCTTTCGCCCAGTTGCTACAATACCGCCAAGAAGTAGTAATGAGATTACGATCATGCTTTCTGTTGCAGGAATTACTAGGCCAAAAGACGATGCCAGAGTCCCAAGTAGCATTGCAGTAATGAATGCTAGTGGAGCTAGCATACGATGACCCGTATATATTGCAGATATGCCAATTAAGGCTATAAAAAATAAATGGTCAAAACCAAGAATTGGGTGGCCTACTCCAGATAGTAAGCCCTGCGTAAAAGTTTCCATTGGTGCGCCTGCCAATGGATGATGTGCGAAAGCTGGTCCGGCTAAGGTAAGTGCTGTTAAGCTTGATATAATTTTTTTCATTTGTGTCCCCAAAAAAGTAAATATTGGGAGTGCAGATGCGATGGAGCCAATGGCCTTTACCATCACGGAACACCCCGTCCGATAGTGTGGTCGGCGATAACGCCGTTGCAAGGCTGGTTTCCTGACTCACGGATAGATCGTTTTGCCCGCCTTCCCAGTTTTCACCAGTGGCTTTGGACTCCACTCTCCGCACACAGTCGCGGGGGCGGTTGCAGCTTTAGGCCCCATTCGGGTAGTCCCTGTCTACATTCCCATTTGATCCCCAGCCATTTATTATGACTTTAATGGGGAACCATGCAAAACCTCTTTGCCTTTAAGTCGAGGGTTGCGCAAGTGTAATTCCGACAAGTCAGTAAGTTATCACGGCATGGAATATCATTGTGCTAATATATTATGCAATATATTGTGGATAACTCAGTTGTGACCGCTAAATGAGGGGTTTTTGTGTTGACACATTGGTCTCAAAATTGAGAATTAATTAAATAAGAATCAAGGGCAGCTTTGTGCAATTTAGTAAGCTAAGATTAACAGGTTTCAAAAGTTTTGTGGATCCCACAGAATTAATTATAGCAGATGGCTTGACTGGTGTGGTTGGACCAAATGGTTGTGGAAAATCAAATCTTTTAGAAGCACTGCGATGGGTGATGGGAGAAAATCGACCCAAAGCAATGCGTGGTGGGGGTATGGAAGATGTAATTTTTGCAGGCGCATCTTCGCGACCTGCAAGAAACTACGCCGAAGTTTCATTATTAATTGACAACACGCAACGTCTCGCACCTGCCGCTTTTAATACTCAAGATGTTCTAGAAATTATCCGTAGAATAACACGAGATGTAGGATCTGCATATAAAACGAATGGTAAGGATTCTAGAGCAAAAGATGTGCAAATGCTTTTTGCCGATGCATCTACAGGTGCACATTCACCTGCTTTGGTACGACAAGGTCAAATCTCTGAACTTATTAATGCTAAACCAAAGGCGCGAAGAAGAGTTCTGGAAGAAGCAGCTGGGATCTCTGGATTATATCAACGCCGTCATGAAGCTGAGCTAAAACTTAGGGGATCAGAAACTAATTTAAACCGTGTAGACGATGTTGTTGAGCAACTTGATGCTCAACTAGGTTCACTCGCTCGCCAAGCTAGACAAGCTAAACGTTATAGAGAAATAGGTAATGAGCTTAGACATTCAGAAGGTTTATTACTTTATAGACGCTGGCGAGAAGCCGACATCGCAAGACAAAAAGCGTCTGAAGAATTAGCTGATGCTACAAAGTTTGCCGCTAATGCACAAACAGAAGCTTCACAGTTATTAAAAGCTCGTGAGACATATGAAGATAAGGTGCCCCCGTTGAGAGAGGAGGAGGCAATTTCATCTGCAATCGTTCAACGCTTTAATGTTCAACGTGATACATTGGCTGATGAGGAAAATCGTGCACGTGGTCAAATTGAAACCTTAAAGTCTCGAATTGAACAACTTGGTAATGATATAAGCCGTGAATCAGGATTAAATAAAGACGCGGAAGAAACAATTGCACGGTTAGACTGGGAACAGGAACAAATTGAAAAAGCTTCATTAGGGCATCAAGATAAACTTAATGATGCAAATGTTGCTGCCCGAGATGCAGCATCTATTCTGCAGGATAAAGAGAGTGGACTGGATAAGCACACAGAAGATGCTGCTAGATTGTCAGCACGTCATCAATCCGCTAATCGCCGTCTAGATGAAGCGAAAGCTTTATTAGAAAAACGCCAAACAGATTCTGACTCAGCAGTAAACAGTCTACTATTTGCCGAGCAAGGCTTGGAAGAAGCACAAGATCGATTAAAGCAAGCAATATCAACTCGAGCTCTTACACAAGAAGCTATGTTGAAATCTGAAGCAAAATTGCTAGAAATTGAAGAAAATAGAATTACAACCCAGACAAAGGATAGTGATGCAAGATCTGAATTATCTGAAGCAGAAGGTGAAACAAACGCATTAAGAGCTGAGGTTTCTGCTTTAGAGAGGGTTATTGCCCGTGATAGTGCAGATGGTAAACAATTAATAGATTCTGTTTCAGCCAAAAAAGGTTATGAAGCTGCTTTAGGTGCCGCATTAGCAGACGATTTAAAGATGCCAATAATAGAAGATATTGGTCTTTCAGGTTGGTCTCAAATGCCTGATTATGCTAATATTAATGAGCTTCCTTCGAATTGTGAAAAATTATCAATTTATGTTGACGCACCACCCACACTTTCTCGTCGATTAAGCCAAATTGGTATAGTGCTTCAGGGCGAAGGATCGCGTTTGCAGGCAGATCTACTGCCAGGACAAAGACTAGTTTCTATTGAAGGTGATTTATGGAGATGGGATGGCTTTAGGCAGAGTGGAAACGACGCACCGTCTGCTGCGGCATTACGACTTCAACAAAAAAATCGTTTAGAAGAATTACGAACAGTGCTTGAGTCAGCAACGCTACGTTTGAAAAAATCTCAAGAAATTTTTGAACAAATTCACCAAGAATTAAAAAATATAGTCCAAGCAGATCAAGATGCGCGTGTAGAACGCAAATCTGCTGATGAGATGGCTACTAATGCAAGTCGTCAGATGTCTAAAGCTGAAGCTGATTGTGATATGCTTGCAGGTAAAGTGGAGGCTTTGAAATTAGCAAAAACAAGATTAGAAGAAGAAACGTATTCTGCTTCAGACGATTTTAGAGATGCTACTAGTGCTATATCAAATCTGGGTGATCTGGAAGTAGCTCGTGATTTGCTGGAGACAATTAAAGTTGCAGTTGAAGCTGCGCGAATGACAATGATGACAAAACGGTCAATGTTTGATGAAATTCGCAGAGAAGGTGAGTTGCGCACAAAAAGGCGTCAAGAGATTACACAAGAAGTTTCTGGATGGCGGCATAGATTAGTAACTGCGGAAAAACGTATTTTTGAACTTAATGAACGTAAAAACGAATCTGAATCAGAGCTCAAATTAGCATCTTCAGCTCCAGAAGAAATACATGCTAAACGTGATGAGTTGTCAAAATCAATTGAAGCAGCAAATGAGCGCTTGAAGGTTGCTTCAGATAATTTGGCAGCTGGTGAAAGTGAATTACGCAAAGCAGAGCAAGCAGAACGTGATGCTGAAAAGCGTGCATCTGAAAGTAGAGAAAAGCGTGCTCGGGCCGATGCAGTTTCGGAAGCATCAGTTATTCAAGTTTCTAATGCATCAGATAGAATACGTGAAGATTTGGATATAAATCCTGAAAGATTACTTGAAACATTAGATGCAGATCCAGATAAAATTCCACCAGCTGATCGTATTGAGGCTGATGTTATTCGCTTAAGGCGTCAAAGAGATGCTTTGGGGGCTGTAAATCTCCGAGCTGAAGAAGACGCAAAAGAAGTTAATGAAGAAAGAGATAATCTAGTCATCGAAAAAAATGATCTTGAAGAAGCTATTAAGGAACTTCGAGTTGGGATATCTAGTTTAAATAAGGAAGGCCGAGAAAGACTATTAGCGGCATTTGATGAGGTAAATATTAATTTCTCACGCTTATTCAGAACTTTATTTGGTGGTGGGGAGGCTAATTTAGTACTTGTTGAAAGTGACGATCCACTTGAAGCAGGTCTGGAGATAATGTGTCAGCCACCAGGGAAAAAGCTTTCTACTCTTTCGCTGCTTTCTGGAGGTGAACAAACCTTAACAGCACTAGCATTGATATTTGCTGTGTTTTTAGCAAACCCTGCACCAATTTGTGTTCTTGATGAAGTAGATGCACCTCTTGATGATGCTAATGTAAATCGATTTTGTGATATGTTGGATGACATGACTAGTCAAACGGACACTCGATTTTTGATTATTACACACCATGCAGTTACTATGGCTCGTATGGACAGATTGTTTGGAGTTACGATGGCTGAGCAAGGTGTTAGTCAATTAGTTTCAGTAGATCTTTCTGCTGCAGAAAAATTAATCGACTAATTAGTTTTTGATGTTTTATGGCTTCTAGAAAGTTTAATGAACAATAGAAGCCATAAGTTACCAATTAAAGCGTCCATCCTGTGATATGTTTAATTTCGCAAAAATCTTCAATGCCCCATTTTCCACCTTCACGACCATTTCCTGACTGTTTATAGCCCCCGAATGGTGAAGGACCTGCGCCACCATCTCCATTAATTCTTATCATGCCTGCTCGCATTGCACATGCAGCGCGCTTCGCTTTATCAGGATCTTGTGTTTGCACATAATTGGTTAACCCATAATCTGTGTCATTAGCTAGTTCATATGCTTGAGCCTCATTATCAAATGGCATCATTACAAGGACTGGTCCAAAAATTTCATCTCTTCCAACTGTCATATCGTTTGTGACATCAGCAAAAACTGTTGGACGAACAAAATAGCCTTTATTCATTCCTTCGGGCCGACCTAAACCACCAGCTACCAATCGTGCACCTTCTTTAATGCCTGCATCAATCATATTTTGCACTTTATCGTAATGTGGTCCTGAAGACATCGCTCCCATATGTGGGCCTTCAATTGCTGGGTCGCCAACAGTATGATTTTGTGCAACTGCAGTAGCAATCTCCACCGCTTCTTCATAATATGAACGTTCTACTAGCATTCTGGTTGGAGCATTACAGCTTTGGCCTGAATTATTGAAAACGTGCATAGTTCCACGCTTTACGGCTTTATCATCAGCATCAGCAAATACTATGTTCGCACCTTTGCCGCCAAGCTCTAGTGTCACCCGCTTTACAGTGTCCGAGGCAGCTTTAGAAATAAGAGCACCTGCTCTTGTAGAGCCTGTAAATGATATCATATCTATGTCTTGATGACATGACATTTGTGAACCAACACCAACGCCATCACCATTTAACATGTTGTAAACACCCGCTGGTACACCAGCATCATGCATAATTTCTGAGAATACATAAGCAGACAATGGAGAAACTTCTGAAGGTTTTAATATGCAAGTAGAGCCAGCTGCTATAGCAGGAATTACTTTCAAAAAGATTTGGTTCATTGGCCAGTTCCATGGGGTAATTAGTCCGGCTACTCCGATTGGTTCTTTAATGATTTTTTCTGATGGAAAGCCTTCAATGCTCTCTTCAAATTCGAATGCTTCTAGTGAGTCGATGAATTTTTGAATGTGGCCTGTTCCACAACCAACCTGTTGGATGCGTGATAGTGTTATGGGCGCACCCATTTCCATAGTGGTTGCTTGAGCAATATCTTCTTCGCGTTTAGCATATTCTGATTGAATAGATTTCAATAATGCTATTCTTTCAGATTTTGGTGAATGTTGCCAAGATTTAAAAGCGTTACGTGCTGCACTTACTGCAGCATCTGTATCTGCTTGATCACCTAATGAAATAACAGCAAATGCTTCTTCAGTGGCAGGGTTAATTATCTCAAAGTCATTTGCTTTAGCTGGATTAACCCACTTACCATTTATATAAAATTGGCGTCTGTCTAACATGTTTCACCTGTTTAGTTTCTATATAAGATAAATGGCATTGGTTTATTCAAATGGCAAGTTTGAACGCGACCTAAAAATGTAACTATTTCGACATTTTGTAATTTAATGCTGTATTCTTGCGTTAATTATGTGTTTTTAACAGCTGCTATTATACATATTTCTACAAGTATTTGTTCGCGAGCCATATTTGCTTCAACACACGCTCTAGCGGGCTTTTCATGAGGCCCAATCCATTCATTCCAAGCTTCGTTCATTAATGCAAAATCGGCCATGGAGCGAATGAATATTGTTGTTGATAAAATATTATCTCGATCTGAACCTGCTTCTAGAAGCAAAGCATCAATTTTTTTAAGACAGTCTTGAGTTTGAGTTTTGATACCAACTGTTACATCATTTGCAACCTGGCCGGAGAAGTATATTGTTCCATTATGGATGTTAATTTTACTCATCCGTTCACTGGAATGTTTTCTTATTATAGACATTTAATTCTCCAATTTGAATTCAATTGTAATTGCTCTTTTATATTTTGTTTCGACAAAGAAAAAGGCCTCGTTTTCACGAGGCCTAAATATTATTATTGATTATATAAAGTTTTTAAAAGTTTAATTATCTTTTTCAACAGTGATTTCTTCACCAGTTTCTTGATCGATTACTTTCATCGATAAGCGAACTTTACCTCTATCATCAAAGCCCATTAGCTTAACTTTTACTTTTTGGCCTTCTTTCACAAGATCACTTGGATGATTTACACGCTCATTTGCCATTTGAGATACATGAACTAAACCATCCCGTTTGCCAAAGAAGTTTACAAATGCTCCAAAGTCCATAACTTTCACAACTGTACCGGTATATACAACACCAACTTCAGGTTCTGCTGCAATTTCCATGATCATTTCTTTGGCTTTTTCTATCTGCTCACCGTTGCTGGATGCAATTTTGATAACACCTTCGTCATCAATATTAACTTTTGCACCAGAAACTTCACAAATTTCACGGATAACTTTACCACCTGAGCCAATAACTTCACGAATTTTTTCAGGGTTTATTTTAATTGTTTCAATGCGTGGAGCATGTTCGCTAAATGAACCTGCTTCAGTCAAAGCATTGGCCATTTCGCCTAGGATGTGTAAACGACCATCTTTAGCTTGTTCCATTGCTTTTTCCATGATTTCTGGAGTAATACCTGCTACTTTAATATCCATTTGCAATGAAGTTATGCCATTTTCAGTACCTGCTACTTTAAAGTCCATATCACCTAAATGGTCCTCGTCTCCAAGGATATCAGTTAAAACAGCATATTCACCACTATCTTGTAATATCAGACCCATAGCTACGCCAGCGACTGGCGCACGAAGTGGGACACCTGCGTCCATCATTGATAATGATCCACCACAAACAGAAGCCATAGATGATGAGCCATTAGATTCTGTAATTTCTGATACCATTCTAATTGTATAAGGAAATTCAGTTACTGGTGGTAAAACCGCTTGAAGAGCTCGCCAAGCTAGTTTTCCGTGCCCAATTTCTCTTCGCCCTGGTCCCATCATTCGACCACATTCACCTACTGAATATGGAGGGAAATTATAGTGCAACAGGAAATTCGACCGATATGTTCCACTTAGAGCATCAATCATTTGTTCATCATCACCAGTACCTAAAGTTGTAACTGCTAACGCCTGTGTTTCGCCACGAGTAAAAAGTGCTGATCCATGTGTTCGAGGAAGAACAGCTGTTTCAGAAACAATTGGGCGTACTGTTGATAAGTCTCTACCGTCAATTCTTTTACCAGTTTTAACAATATCGCCGCGGACAACTTCTGACTCGAGTTTTTTCAAACAAGTTCCAAAGTTTGCATCAGATACTTGTTCTTCGGACAATGCATCAATTATTAAATCTTTTGCTGCTGCTACTGCACTAGTACGTTCTTGTTTATCAGTAAGTGCATAAGCAGAACGAATACTATCTTCACCTGATGCTTTAACTGCTGAATATAGTTCTGAATAGTCTGGTGATTGATAATCAAAAGGCTCATTTGCTGCATCTTCAGCCATATCGATTATCATATCGATGACGGGTTGTATTTGTTCATGAGCAAAGTTAATTGCGCCAAGCATTTCTTCCTCAGTCAATTCATATGCTTCTGATTCAACCATCATCACTGCATCTTTTGTACCAGCAACAACTAGATCAAGACGTTGATCAGGATTGTTCTTAAGCTCGTGCATATCATCACAAGTTGGGTTTAGAACATATTGACCACCTTCAAAGCCAACACGACAATTACCAATTGGGCCCATAAATGGTGCACCAGATAAAGTTAACGCAGCTGATGCTGCAATCATTGCTACCATATCAGGATCATTAACTAGATCATGTGATAAAACTGTTAATGTAATTTGAACTTCGTGTTTGAAGCCTGGAATAAATAAAGGACGTATTGGACGATCAATTAAACGTGCTGTTAATGTCTCTTTTTCAGTTGGTCGTGCTTCTCTCTTGAAGAAACCACCAGGAATTTTGCCTGCAGCATAATATTTTTCTTGATAATTTACTGTAAGTGGAAAGAAGGATTGGCCTTCTTTTTCTTTTTTTGCAAAACAAACTGCAGCTAATACCGAAGTTTCGCCGTATGTTGCGATTACTGTGCTATCTGCTTGTCGTGCAATTTTACCAGTTTCTAATGTGAGCGTTTCTTCGCCCCATTTGATGGATTTTTTTACTTCATTAAACATTTATTTTCCTATCGTGGAGTAATCTTCGGCCCTCCGAAGTCTCCTTTTAAAAGGTGGCCCTATTGCCACCGACCTGCACCCTTTTGATATATGCATAGGTCAATGCATAAGTTTTCAGATACGCGGGCGTATATACTTTAAATATGAATATGTGAAGGGGGTAAGGGCTATTGCCAGTTATTAAAAAGCCCACACATATCTGGGTGGGCTTTTTAATTATTTTAAAATCAACCTTATCGGCGAATTTCTAATCTTTTTATTAGATCTTGGTAACGAGCTTCGTTTTTTCCGCGTGTGTAATCTAATAATTTACGACGCAAAGCAACCATTTTCAAAAGGCCACGGCGTGAGTGGTTATCTTTCTTATTAGTTTTGAAGTGTTCCGTGAGAGTTTTAATCCGTGATGTTAGGATTGCAACTTGTACCTCTGGTGAGCCAGTATCACCTTCTTTGACCGCATATTCTTTGATTAAACGGGCTTTTTCTTCGGCAGTAATCGACATCGGGGTCTCCTTTGTTAAAGTTAATGGCTCATGCCGGGATATCGTCCAGCAAGGCCCATGGAGTATCTGTTTTGCAGATAATCAGTCCTATAGAGTTGATTCTTATAAAGTTAAAGTAAAAAATTATTTTGTTTTTTGGTAAATTAAAGCAATGAGATTGGATGTAAATAATGTCATCAATACAATTAGGCCTCCTATCAATGCCCAAGTACCTGGATATTCACCTATAACTAGCCAAATTAGAATTGGTGCAAGAATACTTTCACCTAAGATTAGAAGTGCGACCTCTGCACTAGGAATATATCTAGGGCCAAGTACAATTAAACATGTTGATGCAGCGATCAATAGATTATGAAACAATGCATATTGAGCATCCAAGCCTTCAAAAATAAATGGACTTGCCCAAGGTAAAAATACAATTCCACTCATAAATAGAGCGAATGGTGTAACTGGAATCATTGATTTAGCTTTTGATTTGCGGGCATATGTTAAGGCTATTCCATAACTTGCAGCGCAACCTACTGCACATAAATCACCATAAATTGATGTAGATTTGTCTTGAGAGGAGCCGTATGAAATTAAAAGCACTCCTGTTAATGCAAATATAATAGTCCATAGCATACGTTTTGATATTTTTTCATTTAATATAACCCGACTAGAAACAGCAGAAAATATTGGCATTGATGCTAGTATAAATACAGTATTTGAAACTGCTGTCATGCTAACTGATAAAGCAAATAAAGGGCCACTAATAGCTAGCAAGCATGCAAAAATGATAGAATTTTTCCCTATATTACGGTATATATTGAAAATATTTAAGCCATGATAAATGCATAATCCGAGCAATATAAAAGACCCAGATATAAAGCTACGCCAAACAATAATTGTATAAATGTCTGCGCTAAGTAATCGGATAAAAAGACTATCTGGAATAATAAATAAAACAGCAAAAATAGTTATTATTAAACCCTTTGAATGATTTGTCATGTTTCAAGCCAAATTATAGGGTTTATTTTGTAACTTATATATAATGGATGCTTTGGGTGACCATCTTTGGATAAACCAAGGTGCGTTAAGATAAAGTTTTTAGCCCTCAAAAGGTCTTCAATTTTTTTGCCACGATTAAGATGAGTACCATTAGTACCCCACGCACATACAATATCATTACTCCAATTAGCGCTTTTTATAATAATTTTGTCATTATCTGGGCCAATAGGATCTTTTTGTAGTCGCATAATCTTAGGATCAGTTGATCTGTAAGCAAAGATATTACATACTTTAAACGCACCATAGCCTAATGTTTTAGCCCGCCTCTCGCACCGCTCAACTGTTGGATCATTTTGAATCTCTGTTGCAGTGGATGGATTTAACATAATAAATAAAACTTTTTTCTCACTTTTATTCCATGAGCGTGTCAATGAGTATCTATATGACTCACAATTAGAATAAACTGCAGTTGATTTTGTAAGTTCTTTTTTGTGACTGCGAGTTATCATTTTGGATTGCCAAGATAAATATTGAGAAGTTTATATATAGTTTTCTAATTTAAAAGTTATTTTACGGATATTATTTTTCAACGAATACACGACTTGGATGAATGGTGCCTGCTTTATAAATGCCTATTGCTAAGGGTTCCCCGTTGCAAGAGACCCAAGCTTCATCACCGTAATCTAAATCAGAAGTTAAAACCATGGCAGGATTTCCATTCCTTAATTTTATCATTTCTTCTGGTTTACATTTAAGCTCAGGTAATTCGGATAGACCTAGTTCAATTGGGTGTAAGTAATCTTCTAATTCTGGGCTTTTAGCCAACTGTTCTACTAGTTTAAAATCAATTGCATCATTTACATCTAATGAACATGACCAAATACGTCGAAGGGATTTTACATATGCAAAACATTTTAATAATTCACCTAAATCACGTGCAATAGAACGAACATAACCACCTTTACCGCAAATCAATTTTAACTCTACATGATCGATATCAATTCGTTTTTCAAACTGTAAGTTTTCAACGAATAAATCTCTAGGAGCTAAATCTAAGTCTTCTCCATCCCGGGCTAATTTGTATGCACGATGACCATCAACTTTAACAGCTGAAAATTGAGGAGGAATTTGTTTAATATTTCCAATAAAGGACTTTAAGCTCGCTTGAATCTCACGATCCGTGGGTCTGTTGGCGCTTTTAGCGATTACTTTGCCTTCACTATCATCTGTATTTGTAGCTTCGCCCAGTTTTATTATAAATGTATATGCTTTTATACCAGAAGTTACATATGGTACGGTTTTTGTTGCTTCGCCTAATGCTATGGCTAATAATCCAGTAGCCTCAGGGTCAAGAGTTCCTGCATGGCCAGCTTTTTTTGCGTTTAAAGCCCACTTAACTTTGTTAACGACAGCACTTGAAGTTATCCCAGCTGGTTTATCTATTAATAGCCAACCATCGATGCGGCGTTTACTTGATGTTTTCCCCATCTTATTATTCCTCGTAAGGTCGATTTTAATATCTAAACTTGAATTGATTTATAGATCATCACTAGACTCAACATCTTTTTTGACAATTTCTTGATCAAGCAGTCTTCGAGTTTCATCTAATTGATCAAAAGTTCTGTCTAATACAAACTTTAGATCAGGAGAATATTTCAGTGAGACTAACTTATTAACTGATCTTCTTATTTCATATTTATTTCTATTAAGAGCATCTATTACAATATTAGCATTCTCACCACCTAAGGGAAGTACATATACAATTGCTAACTTTAGGTCAGGCGTTGACCTTACTTCACCAACAGTGACCGAGACATGTGCTAAATCAGCATCATGTATATCACCTCGTAGAAGAACATCTGATACTGCGCGCCTGAGCATCTCGCCAACTCTAAGTTGTCGTTGAGATGGCCCTTTGGCGGAGAGATCATTTTGCTTTACCATTTCACTGCACTTAATCGTTTTTCAAACTAGTCGCAAGCGGGGGTTTGCAAGTGAGGCAATGCGAGGTAAATGGGTACAGTATAAAAAGGAAATAATTATGAAAAATCTTCCAAAAATTGCTATTGTTGGTGCATCAGGGCGTATGGGGCAAATGTTAATTCAATCAGTTTTAGCTTCCAATAAAGTAAAATTAGCTGGTGTAACTGAACGTGAAGGTCATGATTGGCTTGGTCAAGATTTAGGAGTTTGCATGGGTCGTGCAGAAATTGGGATCAATGTTAGTAATAATCCTATGGAAGTTTTTAAGAATGCTGACGCCGTTATAGACTTTACATCACCTAAAGCGACTATTGAGCATGCTAAATTAGCTGTAAAAGCAGGAATTGTTCATGTAATTGGCACAACTGGAATGGATTCTAGTCACTTGGATAAATTAAAAAATCTTTCAAAAGATATTGTAATTATTCGTGCTGGAAACATGAGTTTAGGTTTAAATTTATTAACATTACTAACAAAAAAAATATCTGCAGCTCTTGATGAAGATTTTGATATTGAGATTGTTGAAAGTCATCATAAGCATAAAGTTGATGCTCCATCTGGTACTGCCTTGATGTTAGGACAAGCTGCTGCAGAAGGTCGTGGAGTAGATTTATCAAATGTAGAGGATCGTGGCCGTGATGGAATCACTGGAGCGCGTAAGAGAGGTGATATTGGATTTCACGCTATAAGAGGTGGAGATGTTGTCGGTGAACATGATGTTATATTTGCTGCAGACGGTGAAAGAATAGTCTTACGTCACCTAGCTACTGACCGCCAAATATTTGTAAGAGGTGCTTTACGTGCCGCTATTTGGGGTCAAGGTAAAGATGCTGGAGAATATGATATGATTGATGTTTTAGGGCTTTAATTTAGCCTTCATGTTTAAAAATCTGAAGCAATACCTTTGCGCTCCCAGTCGCCAAATCGTGTAGGTTCTAAACCCTTTGGGCCACCTAATTCTAAATCAAGTTTAGTTTCTTCTAACTCTTTTTTGCGATTATGCGCTTCTTCAAGGGCGCGATGCGCAGCTGCTTTTATTCGATCTGATTTAGAATTTTTCATACTCTTTTACTCTGTTGTTGTACGTAACCATGTAGTAGTAGTTTTCTAAACTACAATAGAAAGAGACGCAAATGGCCAAACCTGGATTATTTGCCCGTGAAGCTGCTGTACGATTATTACATGCAGTTTTACTAGAGCGCCGATTATTAATTGATATAGTAAATGGTGAAGATAGTTTGCTTATTGACTTAGAGCCAAGTGAAAGGGCTAGAGCACAATCATTGGCTATGACAACTTTGCGTAATTTGGGGCCAATAGATTTTGTGCTTCAAAAATATTTAACTAAACAAACCCCATTTGCGTTGCTAAATATCTTACGTGTTTCCGCTGCTGAAATGTTGGTTGATGGCATAGCTGCTCATGCTGCAGTTGATAGTGCTGTCACGATGGCTAAACGTAGACATAAAACAGCTCATTTAAAAGATCTAGCAAATGCAGTTTTGCGTAAAGTTGCATCTGAAGGAATGGAGATTTTTGAAGGACTAGAGCCTCAGGAGTTACCAAAAGCATTTAGATCTCAAATGGCAAAAATTGTAACAAAAGAAGAAATGACTAGTATAGAGCGATCACATCAAGCGGGAGCACCTGTAGATTTAAGTTTCAAAGATATAAAAAAAGCAAACGCATTTATAGAAAATTCTAATGGAATTATGATGCCAAATGGATCTGTTAGATTAAAGCGTGCAGGCCAGATTACTGAAATGAATGGTTTTCTTGACGGTGACTGGTGGGTGCAAGATCTAGCTGCTTCAATACCAGCAAAATGTTTTGGTGATTTGAGCGGTAAAAAAGTTTTAGATCTTTGTGCTGCACCAGGGGGCAAAACGATGCAACTAGCATCAATGGGTGCTACTGTAACTGCACTAGATATCTCTTCAAAGCGGCTCGAGCGTGTGAAACAAAATTTAGAGCGTACGAAGTTAAAAGCAAATTGTATTGCAGCAGATGCATTAAAATGGAAACCTGTTGAACGTTTTGATGCAATTTTACTTGATGCACCTTGCTCTGCTTCAGGTACAATTAGGCGCCATCCTGACTTACCTTTTGCAAAAGAAAATTTTGATTTAGGCGAATTGTTAAAGTTACAACGTGCGTTACTTTTAAAAGCATCAAATTGGTTAGTGCCTGGAGGTATTTTAATATATTCTACCTGTTCAATTTTTTCCGCTGAAGGCGAAGGCCAAGTTCAATGGTTGGCAAAGCAAAATAATGATTTAATTCCCCAAAAAATAGATCCAAAATTAATTGGTTTAAGTGATTATATGGCCAACAAGGATGGCCAAATAAGACTTCGCCCTGATTTCTTTGCTGATCAAGGTGGAATGGATGGGTTTTTCGTAGCAAAATTTACAAATAATAAATAAATTTATTATAAGGGATAACTTTTTTATAATGAGTATTTCTGGCTATAACATAAGAAATTCAATTGCAGTTGGGCGCAGTAAAATTTCTTTTTCAACAAAGTCTTTTGTCTATCAACCTGATCCGTATACGATTGGATCTTCTCAACGTGGTGCACAATTAAAGAATGGATTATTTTTGTTCGTGGGGCATTTAATAGAAAGTCCTGATACTTCAATTTGGGATATCAATATTCCTAATTCCAAGTTTGAGAAAGAATTACATGGTTTTTGCTGGCTCGATGATTTAGCGGCTGATGGAAGCAAATTTGCTAGAGATCTGGTAAAAGAATGGTTTTGGGAATGGGTTGATAAATATGGAAACGGTAGTACTTGGACACCTCAATTAACAGGTCGACGTGTGGTACGTATTATCAATCACTCACAATTGATATTATCTAAAGCAAGCGCTCAGCAAAAGAAAATATTTTTTAAGTTGCTTGGTCAACAAACAAATTTTTTATTTTCACGATATAAATCAGAAACATCAAATTTGAAAAGGTTAGAAGCTTTAAATGGTTTGATTTACTGTAGTGGTATTCTGAGGGGGAAAAAATATTTTTTAAATTCGGCGCTTAGAAAAATGTCTCGTGAGGCATCACGCTGTATTGACGCAAATGGTAACGTAAAAACTAGAAACCCTGAAGAATTATTTAATATTTTGGCTATGCTGAGCTGGAGCGCTTCCACCGCTTTAAAAGTAAACAAAGTTGCGTTAAAAAAACACCAAGAAGTGATGGAATTTTTAGCCATCAATATACGATCACTGCGTATTGGAAATGGGGGGTTAGCCCACTTTCATGGAGGTGGGCGTGGTGAAATAGGATATATAGATCAGATATTATCTGGGATAGTTTTGCCTATTTCAAAGATTAAAATGAACTCAACAGGATATTATAGGATTTTTAAAAATAGGACTGTTCTGATAATGGATGTAGGTGAACAGTTTATGAAGTCTAATTCTAATTTTAGTGCATCATCTTTTGAATTATCTACAGGGTATGAGGAGTTAATTGTTAACTCTGGTCCAGGTGCTTTATTTGGAGACGAGTGGAACAATATAAGTCAAACCTTACATGCTCATAGTGGCGTGTGTGTGGCAAATGTATCTCCATCTAATAGGCGCACAAAACTAATACCAAAAGCAGAATATACTAGTGATTTGAATGCTGAAATAATACTGTCTAGCCATGGTGGATATACTGAGACCCATGGTGTCATTCATAATCGTAAAATAAGAATGTCTTCAGATGGATGCGTGATCTCTGGACTCGATACAATTTGCTCTGAAAGTGCTCATCAACGTGATATTTTTGATAAATGGATAAAATCTAAAAACGAAAACTCAATGCCATTTTCAGCACAATTTCATATTGCCCCAGATGTAGAAATTAAGTGGAATAACGACAATACAAAAATAATCTTAGAAACATTAAAAGGAATTATATGGGTTTTTGAAGTATTAAATGGAGAAATTAGCATTCAGGACAGTGCCTTCATGCAGTTTGGTGAATTAAGCCCACGTGCGGCAAAACAGGTTGTGGTATCTGGTACA
>Ga0102820_1000117_pt1 | contig 23156 bp, 46 predicted proteins | sample ColrivemetaGS709_FD_78192 | JGI IMG/M metagenome (GOLD analysis project Ga0102820, IMG submission 78192) | Estuarine microbial communities from the Columbia River estuary - Ebb tide non-ETM metaG S.709 | ecosystem: Environmental > Aquatic > Marine > Intertidal zone > Estuary | place: USA...
AGCAATCCTGCTACTGCGATAGCACCAAAAAGTAACATTTTAAACTCCTTTGTTAAATGTATTTAATGTTAATAATATTAGTATGTACTATAATTGACTATTTGTCAAGCATAATATTCCATATGTTACTCCAAAAAAATAGAGCAGTTTAAAGTCATGCTCAGGACGCCCAGGTGGCACCATCCATTCAAATTAGAAGCCGCAGCCTCAAGCGGAATGGAACGCTTATACGTGTATATTCTCAAAGTAGTATACAATGCCAATTGCTGACGCAATCCACACAATCCAATATGCACTACTAAAAAGTCTAGTTAGCTTCATTTTATTTTACTCCGTGCGTTTCAGTGTACTGTTTTTGTGTAAGATATTTATGAGTGCCCGTTTCCGGATTCATTACTAACCATCGCTGTTGTTCTGCTACATAAACAGGTAGCATATATAGTTTAGCTTTTTTCATTTGTATTCCTTAGTTTTCAAAAACCTGCGCAAAGTAGCCTTTACCGTTAGTGTCACCACCCCAGTTGTCAAGCTCTTCGCCGTTATAAGTAATGCCGACAACAAAGTCTTCACCAGCAAGAGATTCTTCAGTAACAAAGCCCAGCTTAGTAATATCAAACGATTCGGTGATTGTAATAGTTACATCAAAGAACGTGCCTTTTTCTAGGCTAGAAAATTCTGTAACATAAGCAGGAGTTTCGTCTTCAAATATACTAAAGTCTACGTTGTACAGATCAAAGTCAATCTGCTCAGTTTCTTTAATCTCTCGCACAACGTCGGCATCGTAATCGTTATTGATTACCTGGTGTACAGATAGGTAGCAAGTGCTAGTATCTGCGCCCCAGATAGTTTGTACAATATTATCGTTGTCGTGCCATAACTGATACAGGTCTCGATTTTTGAGGTAAAGAAAATCAATGTCGTCGTCAACATTTTGATCTTGTGGTTCGAGGCAATATTCTACTAGTTCGTGACTGTCTTTGTTAATCCAATAATCATGAACTTTTTTTGAAATATCCGTAAACGTTGTTTCAGCGCCATACCCCGAAACTACAATACGAAAGTACTTTTCAGGATTCTTAATAGTTTCGATCAATTCGATGTTTTCGTCTGTAGTAGGCATATCTAAGTCCTGTATATCTAAGTTATGCTTTATAATAACACAGTTACACAAAAGGTCAACCTAAAACTTTTTAAATGTTACTCCTTGACGAATAAGATTACTTTGATTAGTAATCGTAGCATCTGACGATCGAACTACGGTTTCTGTGTTTCCGTGTTTTCGATTAATAGCATCGTAGTACAGATCGATATACTGATGATAAGTCATTGTGTCAATATGAGTTGATATTGAGATTAACTTTCTTGTATCGCACCCTTGTACTACCATAGGACCTATTTTAACTGTATCAGTGCTCATCAAAAGAAAATGTTCATACTGAGAAATTTCCACAGCCTTAATCCGAGTACTAGATCGACTTTCAACAAAGCCGTCTTCGCCGTTGTATTGATAAACCGGATATAAGTCTGTCATAGTGTTACATACACAAGTCTTCGTATAGAAGCGAATATTTCCTATGATGACTGTTGTCGTTACTAAAAATTTTCCAAAAGACTCTAAACATTTTATCCTCCGTTAAATAAATGGCGGTGAGTGTGGGATTCGAACCCACGATACGGTCTCCCGTATACTCCCTTAGCAGGGGAGCGCCTTCAGCCGCTCGGCCAACTCACCAGTTGGTACACTAACCGTGGTGTACCGCGAGACTATTTGTGGCGTCTATCCCAAAGCTCTTCGAACCCTACATCATTGGATTCATGATTATGCCAAACACGCTTTGTATATGACTTTACCATTCCTCTAATTGTTTCTTCATTCCAGTCTTCTGGAATCAAGTAACCTTTTACTACATAAAAGAGCCAATTAGCATCTTTTAATTCTTGCTCGGACATACTATACCTCTACGGTATTTATTCGCCCCATACCACATGCTCGTAAATTTCTTTCCAAGTATTTACACGCTTGATGTGTTCGCCTTCGTTGAAATCACGATTGTGAATATGATCAATAAGAATAGTGTCAAGCCCCATGCGCACACCAAGTTCGGCATTGCTAGGTTTATCTTCTACCCAAACACAACCAGTGTCTTTATACTCAATTAGCGCATCGTCTTTGTCGGCACCTGTATCAAGACACACAAGGCGCTCGATAGCAGTCGGACCGAAAAGATTTTTAAGATTGCGCATACGAGCATTCCACGCACCGTCTTCAACACTGAGACTTGTAATTACGTGAAACACGTATCCTTGTTCTTCGTGAAGCTTAGCAACATACTTCATAGCGTCACGGAACGGAGCAAGTGTTTCAATACGAGTTGACTCGTTAAACCAACGAGCAAAGATACGTTTCTCGCTTTCTTTAAACTTACCGAAAGCTTCGTCCGAGAAGCCGTATTGTTCACGTAGATCGTAACAATCGCTTCTTACCTTTTCGTATCCGTGGCCTTTCATAAACTGTTCGAAACCGTATTCCCAGTCACAAAGCACACCGTCGCAGTCTGTAAGAATTACTTTATCATTCATTAGTCTGTAGCTCCATCTCGGTTAGTAGCTAAATCTTTTTCTTGTTCTTCAATGTCGTCTTGAATGACTGAAATGACTTTGTCCATAGCAATTACCATATCAGTACGGCCTTCTTTACGATGCTGTTCTTTTCTAACTTCCATCGTTACGATAGAGTTACGAAGTGATTCAATATTTTCTCTAGACGCAGTCATTTCAATCCTTTCTAAGTTATGCTATTATAATAGCATCATTGTACGCAAAGTCAACTACTTTTCGTAGATAATAGTCGAAGTAGTTTCTGTAACAGGACGGGCCTCTGGAACTACAACTGTATCTTGTACTCGAGCAATAGCTTGAACATTGTCCAGCGGCATAAGATCACCAACTTGGTACTGTGTCATAGTAGTGCCACGAGCTTCGTAACCGTTGTAATCGTAAGTTACGTTAAAGTGCGAAACTACCTGTTGCTCTTGCGGCTCCGAACCGTCGTAACAAACACGACGTGTTTCATTGTTTACATCGCCGTCAATAACTGCGCCAGCGGTTGCCGCAATAGCAGTACCAACAATTCCCCCAGTGAGGATGTATCCAGCAACACCGCCGATCACAGCGCCACGAGCACTTGGATCAACATCGCCTTCGTTGTACACAGTACAACCTGCAGCTGGGTCAAAGAAAGTTACAGTCTCCCAATGAGGGGTAACACTAGTAACAGTGCCGTAGCGTACTTCGTTGTACGGGCTAGTAACAGCACAGCCAGCAAGACCGGCTAGGCTAAGGATACCTGCGCCTGCTAGAATTTTCATCATTTATTTTATTCTCCAATTAGATTAATATTAACATTCAACGGAACCTCATCGCCAACACGGTAAGGCTCATAAACACGACTGGTAGCACTAATGCTGTTCCATTCGTATGTTACATTATAGTGCGTAATTTGATTTTGCGCAACCCAATTATCCACAACACTACACTCTCTACGGTTTTGGTAGCCAACAATTACACGCTGGCCTTTGCCAGCTTCTGCTGCTACAGCACCGCCTACTAAGCCGCCAACTACAGCGCCTTCGTCTTTGTCAGTGATCGCTTTACCGAACAAGCCGCCGATGAGAGCGCCGCCGATAACTTCAAGACCACTTGCTCCGTTGCCAGTGCGACCGTATACAGGAACCTGTACAACTTGACACTGCTCGGATGGTCGATTTACATAGTTTGTTTGATACGCAGGTTCTACATTAGTTACTACGCCCCACGCAGTTTGCGCAAAAGCAGTAGAGAACATACCAGCTGCTGACACTGCGAAAGTAGCTAATAGTCCGGCAAATAAGATTTTCATTAAGTTTCCTCTGTTAAGTTGGTGCGCCATGAGGGACTTGAACCCCCACACCTTGCGGTACAGGTACCTAAAACCTGCGTGTCTACCAATTCCACCAATGGCGCTTTGTTACTCAACTTATGTTATTAATATAACAAACATACTTACCAATGTCAACCACTTTGTTTATTTTTTCTGGCTTTTTATCTTGCGGGTAGTGAACATCCTGCCCAGCGAATCCAACCAAGATAAAGATCTCCCATCGTCCAGTTCTTTCCGCCTTCCATTCTTGCCATTGCTTCTACAATAGGAATAATAGTAGGAAGATTGAATACGTTGATCTTTACTGCGTCTACATCAAAGCCTGTGCGATCTCCAATAAACGTTACGTACCCATTTGTGTTGTTTTCAAAGTCTGGAGCATAAATGCTGATAGCTTGGTTAATGGTCTTACCACTGTATCTGCGTTCAAGCAGATCGAACATTGCTGCGAATCCCCAATGAACGTCAACGAACGTTTCGTATGCGTCACTTTGGTTTATTTCGCCAAGATAAGTGTGTCCTGTCTTTTTAATGTTACCGGGGTTGTTGTTACGTGTAGGTATGTTATTAGAAATCGAAGTAGAGTCGAATTTTGTATCAGCAACTTCGCATATGTTTGTAGCAGTAGGTTGCTGTGCTGCTGCTAATGACCCGCTTGCTACTAACGCAATAGCGGACAGAATAATTTTGTTAATCATAGTTACCTCTCTTATCCCGCAATGTATTTATACGTATACAATCTTGGTAAATTAACCAACTAAATATTTGTTGCGGTGACCTCCCAGGCGATCCGCAATTTAGGAGAAAGAAAATGGATATAATTGATAATGTAAAAGGTTGGATTGGTAAATTCGCTGAACTAGGTGTTAGCGTTCTTGCTTTAGGAATCATTGCTGAATTACTCGGTGTAGGTTCTTTACCTTTTATGCCAGGCGACATGAGCGTAATTGCTAATGTATCTGGCGTTGTAGATTCCCTCGGTTCCAATGGTCTAGTAGGCCTTCTTGCTGTTTGGGTTCTCTGGATGATCTGGAAGAACAAATAGCTTAAACTAATAGGGGGAGTTAATCACTTCCCCTATCTTTTTGATAAATAATCTGATGAAAAAATAGTCAATTTTTTTTGGCTATATTTTTTTGAGTCAAAAAAGGAAAAGAAATGACACAGTTAATTGATCCAGCAAAATTTACAAACAGTGTAGGCCTTTTAAGGTCTTTTTTTATGGACAAAGGTTTTGAAGAAGTTCACACACAAAACAGACTTAGTATCTTAGCAGCGTGCGAAGACCCATTTAATGTTGCTACATATCAATACGAAAACCAAGTTTGGCCGTTACCCCAAACAGGCCAAATGTGGTTAGAACATGAATTACTTACTAAGCCTTCATCGAAAGGCTTTTTTTGTGTCTCCACTTCTTATAGACAAGAGCCTAACGCAATTCCAGGCAGACACGATACAATCTTTCCAATGTTTGAATTTGAAATGCCGGGTGACATTAATGACCTCGAAGCAATGGAACACGAACTGTGCGAGTATATGGGATTTGGTGATATCACTGGTAAGACCTATGCTGAGTGGCAGAAAGAATATAATGTAGATGGTGAACTAGAAGATGAACACGAAAAGAAGATGTATGAGGAATACGGTTCTGTTATGATTAAAGACTTCCCTGAGTTTACTTCACCGTTCTGGAATATGTCCAGATACGAAGATGGTGTAACATCCAAGAAGATTGATGTAATCTTGGGTGGTATGGAAACTATTGGATCAGCAGAGCGTAGTTGCGACGTTGACATGATGCGTGAAACATTCTATACAATTACAGACGGTGCTTACAGTAACTTATTATTCGAATTGTTTGGTAAGGATCGGGTTGAGGCAGAATTAGAACAGTTCTTTAACTACGAATTCTTTCCTAGAGTCGGCGGTGGTATTGGCATGACTCGTATGATTGCTGCGTTAGATAAACTCTAAAAATAAAGGGGAGCATAATAACTCCCCTTCTTTTACTTCTTTCCTGGTAGCTTACAATCTACCATTAAGACTTGATGAAGATCAACTGTATTAATTTCTTTCAGCCTCCTCATTTCGTCCATAGCTTCGTAGTAAGGAAGCCTAGCAGACACCGTTTTAGGAGGTGCCCACCAGTCTTCTTCGTCATATTGAATAACTACGTAAAGATTAACTAGTTCGGTAGTGATGCTTCAATACCTTCTACGTACCAATCCATTGAAAGCAGTGTTGGCCAGTCATCTAAGTGCTCTGCGCCAGCAGCACACTCATCAGGAATAGAACCATCTTGCTTACGTAGGCCTTCACAAGGGAAAGCATGACGATCGCCATTTGCTAGGGCTTGTTCAAGCATAAGTGCTTCAGTAACAAGTGTCTGACCCATAGCGTCTACATTGTAGCTTTCTAGAGCAACCATGCCAACTTCGCCACCTTGACCATCTTTGGTGAAACCCCACCAAGTATCGCCACCAGTCCATGTGCCGTCCATTACTTGACCAACACGATCAACATAGTAACTGTCCCAGTCATCTACAATAGAAACTAGGTGAGCGTTAGGACCAAAAGCAGACATGTTAGATGCTTGTCCAAAAGCATACACGCCAGCGTTTTCGGCAATCTGTACAGGAGCAGGAGAGTCAGTGTGCTGTACAATAATATCAGCACCTTCGTCAATTAGTGCTTGCGCAGCACCAGCTTCCTTAGCAGGATCGAACCAAGTATACAACCAAATAACATCTACTTCAATATCTGGATTATGTTTCTGTGCTTCCAGCATGAATGCGTTAATACCACGCACTACTTCTGGAATAGGAAAAGACGCAATATAACCGACTTTATTAGTCTTGGTCATGTTAGCAGCGATCATACCCTGGACTACTCGTCCTTCGTAGAATCGTGCGCCGTAGGTAGACATGTTGTCAGTGTCACGAACATACCCAGTAGCGTGCTCAAACGCAACTCCTGGATAGTTAGCAGCAACTTTATTGGTTGGGTCCATATATCCAAACGACGTAGTAAAGATAATGTCATGGCCAGTTTCAGCCAGCTGAGTAATTGCCTCAACTGCTTCTGGACCTTCTGGGACCATTTCTAGGTAGGTAGTAGATACGTCTGGACCGTATGCTTCTTCTACAGCAAGACGACCAACATCATGTCGGTATGTCCAGCCAAGATCGCCGATCGGGCCTACATAAATAAAACCTACTTTGGTTTCAGCAAATGCTGCGGAAGCAGTAGTAATAGCTACTGCTGCGGATGCAAAGATTTTCTTTAGCATGGTTTACAGTTTCCTTGTAATGTGATTTAAAATAGAAGGTGTACAGAATTACACCTTCTACTGCTACTTATTCTGTATTGAACTAGTAGCATATAAAAATAGCAGGCGCTGCGAACAGGTCTGCTATTTAAATTTACTTCATGGAGAAGCGGTTAGGCCGCCCCCAAAGTTCGTTCGCAGGGCCGCGGTGAAAAATAGGATTATCTTCACCATCGAGTTTACGAACTTCTTTCACTGTGGTAACCACAGGATTCTTGTTCTTGCGCCAACGGTCAAGTTGCCGAAGTGCTTTTTGAAAACTTTTTGAAATATGCTTATTATTTTGATTAGTCATTTGTTTGTGTCCTTACTCTGGGTTAATTAGTGGAATGTAATCTGTAGGCAAATCTGGCACTGGAATCTTTCCGTAAGTAGTGTACCAGTTAATTAAATAATTACATACGTTAGCTTTGTTCTCGTTGGCCCATTCTTCGCCCTTGCTAACAATGTAAGTTCTTGTGTTTCCAAGCATACCTTCCCATGCTGTCTGCGGGGCTGCTGGGTCAAACGTTCCAGCTGGAATAGCATATGCTAATTCAAAATTACGAATGTCGTCGTACATTGCGATCGTACTGTAGCCGTGTAACCACACTGCTTGCCACAGTCCTTTTTGTACTTGATCATCAGCAGTGTGCCAACAGAACGCTGAAGAAAACACAGTATCGTAAATATTGTCCATACCATGTTGATTAGCAATCATCTTACCTGCTTCGCTTAGCAGATACATTTCCATAACAGGAACGATGCGAGCGTCTTGTGCCTGTGCTGCTGACACTGTAAACATAGCAGCAAACGCTGCAAGTATTTTCTTCATTTTCTTTCCAATAAAAAAGGGTAAGCATGTCTCACTTACCCTTTTAATATAAACTCTTTTGTAGTTGAAGTCAACTATTAAAGTTGATCAAGTAAACTATTTTTACAGTCCGTTAGGTACAATAACATAGTGGATTGCTAATACAAGCGCCACTGATACACCTAGTCCGACCATCATCTTGCCAAAGTCTTTGGCAACCAACGGAAACACTGATTTTGTTTTCTTCTTACCAAAGTACGTAGCCATCGCAAGTTCTCTACCTGCTAACAAGCCTACGAACACCCAAGTTGTTGACATTGGTATGTCGTTTAGTTCTTTGAAGAAGTACAAACACAACCAATAGAATAAATCAATCAGTGTAGCACTACGCACGTATCGAGTATTGTGCTTCTCGAGTACAATCTTTTGTATCTTGCCGCCCCGTTCTCTAAACATAAAGAATAGCCCAGCAACAAATACAACTGAAATCATAAACATAAGATCCAATGGCACTTCACGTGGAAGGAATACAGCAATGTTTGCCATGTCATGACTTAGCCATGTCCACCATAGTCCGCCAGTTGCTACCCATTGTGCGATGCGCCAAAACTTTTTATTGCCTTCACTAACAGGCGCAGTTTCATCATACCATTTACCGAAGTATTTGTGTATGCCAAACCAGATACAATACGCAAATGCGGCTGCGACGCCGTAGCCCATGACCGATTTCATCAGCATCTTCTCAAGTACAAATGTACTCGCAAACACACTTAGTACTAAGAAACTTGTACTAACAGGCACGCCCATTCGTGTTAGTAGAACAAGTATAGCTGGTGCGGCTGCGTGATACCATTGTACTTCTTGCCATGGTATTCTAGTTAATCGACCGTAACTGATGTCACCACCGTTTACATACCAACCGTACCAAAGTGTCGCAAGTAATACTACACTCGCGGCTCCCCATAAAATTTTGTAGTTAAATCTCTCATTATTTGATGCCATCCATGTACCGAGAGTTTGTACTGAATCGTTTGCTATAACCGCATATGCGGCCAGCAAGAAGCCAACAAGGCTCCATAGAGTGAGTGCGTCCATTATAATCTCCTTTGCTTGACGGCTTTACCCCGTCGCTCACAAATGTAATACTGCGTATTACAAAATTATTTATTAGAGAAAAATTATTATGCTATAATACTGGTTGAAAACTAATCAAAAAAATAAGGAGCCTAAGCTCCTTACATTAGTATCAATACTGTTCTACCTTTAGCATCTTTTTCAAATCTACCATAGTAGCCTAGACTGTTTTTTTTGTTGTCGATCTTATCAAGTGATGCTAGCAGCATTTTCTTTCTAAGTCTAGCCGGCACAGTGACAGCAGCATTTAAACTTACAGTGCCGTAGATCATGTCAGCCTTGTTAACTAATTTTTTAAATTCTTCTAATGTGTATCTAGTCATGTTGCGGGTATGTTCTCCCCACCAGTAGTAGTAACGTTGGTTACATTTGCGAATCGAAAACTGCGCCACGCTTGCTGATTTGTATCCCAAACAACAAGAGTGTCGCCTTCACGCTCTTCTGTTAGTTTTTCAGCAACCTCGGCAGGTAATCGAGACTTGTCAAGAGTACAAGTCATTACTCGTTCGTCGCCGTTGATTTTGTTAAAGGTCACAATCAATTCGTTGTGACGTAGAAAGGTTAATAGTGAATTCTTAGTGGGTACAGTCATGATAGTTCTCCATTTTACTTATTGGGCCGTTGAGTTTTGATTTCTACATAGATATCCATAACCTCCATTAGCTGACGTAAAGGAATCTGCTTAAGGTCTGGTGTGTCGTCACAAAAATAGAAGACCTGCCATGCCATACGCTCCTCGGCTGTGATTAGTTCATTAACCTCGAGGTCCCACAGAGCCTCACAACGAGTAAACTTGCCGACTGCGCCTGTCCAAGCCAAAAATAGCAAGATACAAGTGGCTAATACAAATAACCCGATGATAATATTTCTAACGAGTTTTGTTGTCATTTGTAAATGCCTCACTCCAGTATTTTTCAAAGATTGCATATGTGCAAACTGCGTTTGCAAGAAGGCCAGCAATGCCCATTGAAACTGCTAAGATAGGTGTTACTACAAAAATACTCAGCAGCATCACAATCACAAGTTGGTTACGAATACTCATACTTAAAGTTCCACTTCGCCTTCGAGGTAAGCATCCCAAAACAATTTTGAAGCTGCCTTCATTAGATCTGAGTTTGCTAAAATTTCACCTGTGTACACACCAAGTTTATTAGCAGCGAATTTTGCTGCTCTCATACGGATATCTTGATTAGTAAAGTCACTCATATTATCGTACGTTACATGTTCCATTATCGTGTTGTCCTTACGTTGTAAGTTTTAGGGCCGTCGGAAAGAAAATCAAGACCAGCAAGTTTGCCTGCGTAACGTCCAATGCTTTCTTTCCACTGTAATACTATTTTATTGCCAGCAATGGCAACTGTCAACCGTTTTTCAAGATCATAATTAAGAACTTCTGCTTGCTGGTTAATTTCAGTATCGACGCAGTAAAGTTCACACACGTTATCGTATTTAAATGTCATTTGTTCTTTCCGTTTTTGATTCTATGAATAAGTATACTCCAGGAGTCGACTGCCCAAACAATTAGCAAACCGATGCCAATTGAAGCAAGGAGTAGTAGCATCAGCACCGCAGTGTAATCATACACTTGCCAGCCTTCAAGCATTGGTAAAAATGGCATGTATCTCTTTCAACAGTTCTTTTGCTTCATCGGGCCTACGCTGGAAAACGTTACGTCCTACGATCATACCCAAGCCGCCACCGTAGGCAATATCACGAGCATCGTTAAGTACATTGTCTCGCGATGTCTTTACCCCGCCTGAAAATAGTACAGGAATACCACAAGCAGATTTAACAATCTTTTCTACGTCTTCGGCCTTATTATAGTTACCCGCTGGCAGTTTGACTTTAATTACTGTAGGTTCAAGTTGCGCAGCAATATACGCAGCGTGCATGGTGGTTTCTAAGCTTGTGGTATCAAAGTTACCGCCTCGTGGGTAGCTCCAAAGTATGCTTTTAGTATACACTGGCATATCGTGCCTATAACGCCATTCGGCAAACTGTTCAATCATTTGATTTTGTGTCGGAGAGCCCGGGTAAATTGTAAATCCTGCTCCGCCAAACTTTCGAGTCGAATGTCCGAAGATTGCTTGCGTTGGTGTTACTGTAGGATTAAGATTGTTAGCGTGATTCATCTTAACAATCACGTTGTTCTGTTGTTCGGGATACTTTTCAACTAACAATGTTGCTACACGATACGGCAATGCTGTAGCACTCACTAATCCTTCGTTAATCAGTTCGTTAATGTAATCAATTTGATAATCAACATCTAACATTTCCGGATGCTCTGTATCAAGAAACGCTGCTTTTGGACCGTGCTCTACACCCTGGTCAATAGGAAGGACAATAGAGTACGTTCCTTTTTGTCCAAACTCTTTATCACTCAAAAACTTATGTATCATTATTCATCATCCTCCTTCGAAATCTCTTCCATCAAAATCTCTTCGATATGCTTTTTTAGCAACTCCCGTTCTGGTCCATCAGGAGGCCAGCAAACAACATCCTCCATTTCGACTGTCCAATTTCTATCTAGCATACGCTTGTCACCATTCGATTTCACCGTAACTTTTTCAATCTCAATGTCCATAGAAATCAATAACTCTTTCTAAAGCATGAATGTCTTGAACGATATCATTCCAATCTTCTTGGTTAATTGCTGTCCAACCTTTCATATCTCGTTTCTTGTTCATATCATCTCTGGTTTCTTTACACAGTTGAAGACTATACTTTAACCTTCTTAAAGTCAGTTCATCTGTTGAGATTGTTTCTGTTTGATACAAAGGTGTTTCCTTTTCAATCAAATCATCTTCTTGGTCATACTTTGCTAACTGATCTAAAGACTTAGACTGTCTAATAATCTGTCTGATACGGTTATCAAACAAAGACTGTGGAATATGACTTACTTGCATGCCATCTTGCAATAACCACAAGCCATCTTGATCATAGTCTAGGGTGTAGTCTAACGCATTTGATTTTGACATTTCTTCTCTTAAGTCTTTGATTTCTTCTTCAGCCAAAGTGTAAGCAGTCAATAACTCAACAATTCTTTCTGCTGCTTCCGGATAAAGATTACCTTCAGGTTTGTCTTCGTCTTCTGGATATACCTTTTCCCAGTTTCTAAGGCGTTCAACCAGTCTTTTGTCATAACTATTCATTTTTATCATCCTTTACCAAACTAAACCCAACATGAGTAAACCATATCCGAGAATGTCTCATAGCAAACTCAATATCTTTTTCTGGATAACCACTTTCTCTGAGCAGCTCTTTGTAATCCTTGTCCTCTGGTAAATGCTTAGGGAAACCATACTTCCATCCGGATAGGGGATCAATCATTTCACCATACTTATGATGCACTGACTTAATCATTATTCATGTCCTACTTCTGTTAGTACTTTCTTGCGAACCACTTTGTGTAGTCCAGGGTTTACTCGCAATGCGTGTGGCATAAGTTCGTGCCTTACATAATTACGCATATATTTAGTGTTAGTGTTGCTTGGGTCTTCAATAAAGTCAACTGAATATTTTTCTGCCCACTTGTAAAACTGTTCTTTTGTGTTTAGTCTAAACGGCCTAATAACCTGCTTGCGACGATATGGCACAATCTTACCAGTGCCATTTAATGAACTCCAAATCCAAGTTTCAACACAGTCGTCAAGATGATGACCAGTTACAATTTCAGTGCCTAACTGTCGAGCCTGTTCGTCAAGCCACTTGTATCGTTCTTTGCGCCAGTGTTCTTCTGTGCTCTTACCTTTAGGCGCCCGGGGATCGTTGATCTCGCCAATACGCAGTTTTAGATTATTGTCGTGTGCGTGTTGTTCTAAAAACGCTTGCGCTACGTCGCCTGTAGTAGTCCCGTGATTAAAGTACAACAAGGTTACATCATGATTGTTGCTAAGGAAGTCAGCAATTACCATAGAGTCTACACCACCGCTACAAGCAATAGCAATGCTGCGAGAGACGTGACCTTGAAGTTTAAACACTACTTGACAATCCTATAGAGCACAGACAAACTAAAAGCAAACGATGAAATAACAGCAACAATAATTGCCATTTCAATAAAGTGAGTGATAAGATATTCGATCATTACTTCTTACTCCAATCGTGAACTGTATTGTGAATGTCAAAATCTTCGTTTGCGCTCTCACGATGAATTGTGCTAAACATATTAACGATAGAGATAGCGTCTTCTAACTGCTGGGCAGTTAGATCAAAGCGCTCTTGAACTTCATCTTCGTGTTCACTGTGGAACAACCAAGACACGGCTTGTTTGAAGTTACTCATTATCAACATCCTAGAAGTTGTTTATTAACTATGTATATAATAGCAAACAACTCAAGGAATGTCAATCAATATCTGTAAATGATTCTACCTTTGGTCACGTCGTATACACTAAGTTCGACCTTAACACGATCGCCTTCGACTAATCGTATTCTGAACTTCTTCATTCTGCCGCCTGTGTATGCGGTTACTGTGTGACCGTTGTCTAATTCTATTCGAAAGAATTGATTCGGAAGTAGCTCTGTGATTACTCCGTCTACTTCGATTATATCGTCTTTATTCTTCGCCATTTATTTTTTCAAGGATGACGGTTCCTTGATCTCCTAAAAGTATTTTCAAGTTATCTCCGGGATTTAAATCTAAATCTTTAGAAAGTTCGGGAGGCAGAAAAAGCTCTGCCTCGCCGTTTTCGTTTGTCTTAAATAAGTCTTCGTATTTATACGTTTTCGTCATGTGTCTGTTTGTCATTAACAATATCCGCCGCAAGGGCTTGTATCTGTTCTAAGCAATGTTTTTTATAATACGGTTGTAAATTGGTATTGTGAATTTTCACATACCTCGCCAAGGTCTCCATTGATCTAATTTTTTCAATTACTTGGTCGATACTGTGTAACATTGCTTTATCCTTTCTTATGCTTGTTTCAAGTATTCAATGATGTTTTCAGGCGCAGTCTCTCCATATGGATCTCGATCTGCTCCTTGGTTATTGATGCCTGGTTCTACCCATAGCTTTTCAATTTCACCGTTGTTAACGATCATAGCGTATCGCCACGAACGTTGTCCAAAGCCCAAGTGATACTTGTCAACAAGCATACCCATCATGCGAGTAAACTCTGCGTTGCCGTCAGCGATCACTTTGACGTTTTCAATTTCTTCACGCTTGGCCCATGCGTTCATTACAAAACTATCGTTTACACTAATACAGTAGATTTCGTCAACATCCATGTTGCGAATCTCGTCGTATTTTTCTTCAAAGCCCGGAAGTTGTTTTTCAGTACAAGTTGGTGTAAATGCGCCCGGAAGGGAAAACACAATTACTCGCTTGTCTGCAAAGAAATCACTAGTTGTTAGATCTTGCCAGTCCCAGCCTCCCCGTTCACTCCAAGGTGCGTCGGGGTTGCGTGGAACTCGTGTTTTAAAATTACAGTGGGGTACAGTATTCATTTAAAGCTCCTTTATGCGATACTGTTGTATATATCAAGTATCGCATAAAGGTTCATTTATTTTGATGTCCAGTGGAAGGTTGCTGTTTGCGGATCGTTATCAACAATGCTTAGTCCTTTTGTAGGAATAACAGTGCCGTCGTCGATCTTGTTAACAAAGTCTTGACCATCGTTAATAATAGTAAAGGATCTACCGCCTTTGTTAAGCAACATAATATGATCAAACTTATCAGTTGTTTTATAACTGTTATGCTGAATAAAAGTAATAGCTTTCATTAAGCCTCGATAATCTAATCCAACCCCTTCTTCGGTCTGTTGGATAGCAGCATCAAGTAGTCTATTATAGTATTGCTCAGTTTTAGAATTTGTAACTTCGTCGTAGTTACTAACAATCGTTGCCAGCATATCATGGAAGAAGTTAACTGTTTGGTTCTTACTGTAGCCGGCTTCATTTAGACCCTTTTCCCAGTTAATTGTACCACTTTCGGTAATACCTGGAATAAGTGTTTTGCCTCTTACATAATCACCTCGTTGGAACACTCTCTGCATTGCTGTGTACAGAGTTTTATGTTCTTTGCTTAGTAGATTAAGTATTGCTGCGTGGGCAGCTTTAGCGCCTTGGATCTTTGTGCCGTTAAGACGTCCGCCGGTTTGGGCGCCAGCAGCTTTATTAGAGTTGCCACCTTTGATCTCGTAAGCAACACCGTCAATAATAAGGTCGCCTTTGTCAATTGCTTTTTCAGTTGGGTTACCAAGAGCAGCAAGAGCAAGTTCACCCGGGCCTACGTTACCGCCTGTGCCTGCAGGCATTGCTGTAAGCAGCTTGTCAATAATAACGTCGTATACTTTTTTGTGAGTAGGGTTTACGTAGTCGTCAATAAGTCCGTGCCCTTGTTTACTGTTAACCAATCTTCTCATGTCGATGACTTCGCCGTCGGCGGCTGCTTTAGCAAAGTTAAGAGCTTCGTCTTGTGTAAGTTTACCAGATTTAATGTAGTTACGGAACAGTGAGTCAAACAAGTCCATTAGTCCGGACTGTACTTTTGCTCTTGTCTTTTCTTTGGCTTTCTCATTCTTATTCATCTTCTTACCGTTTTCGGTAGGTGACTGCCAATCACGTACTACGTGTCCGTCGATTTTTTCTGCCAAGCGCTTTAGCTGATCGTCGATAGCTTTCATAAAGTCTTGTTGTTCTTTTTGTGCTTGCTGATAACCTTCGTCTTTAGATCTCTCTGCTAACTTGTGTGTAGACTCACGCAGTTTAGCAAGATACGATTGGAGAGGTGCTATAATTGTTTCTGGATTTGGAACAGTATGACGAATTTGAAGAATCTGGTCTTCCAGTTCGTTGATCAGCGCAAGGTGCTGTACGTCTTCCATAACCATAGGAGTGTTATGACTACCTGCAGTACCTTCTTCGTGACTTTGATGACGATGAGTGCTTAGAACCTTGTGTGTATAGTTAAGTAGCTTCTGTAATGCGCCCTTAACCTGAATAGCAAGACTCGGATCTGCTTTAGCAGCAACATCTACTTCTTTATTAATAGCAGACAGGTCGTCTTTAATTTGATCTACTTGTGCTTCAATTAGGAAACTTGGTGTTGAGAAATCTGTGAACTTCATGGGTTAACTCCGTTATACGTTATTTATCAGAGTTTACGCTGCGTCCATAGTAACGTCAAGCGTTACGCCTAGATTATTTGTTGCTAGTACACACTCGAGAACTTTTTGTTCAGCGATTTCGTAAGTGTACTTGCCAGCTGATGCTAAGCCTTCACGTTCAATTTCTTCAATGCAATACTCAGCATCTACGTCGTCGTGTCTGAAGATAGTAGTTAGCAGATCTTTTACAACATTGCGTGGTGTAGTTTCGTTATCAAAGATATACACTTTAAACTTACTCGGCTCTGGAGTAGCTGTAGAAATACTTTCGTTGATGTTAGCTTTTGCGTTAGCAGTCATGTTAAACCCTCTTGTTTGTATTAGTATTTAGTTTAGGGGGATATTCTCCCCCTAAATTTATCTTTAGTTTTAGTCGAACGATTTGATTTCGATTTTCTTAGGTTGTAGTTCTTCTGGCACTTCACGCTTTAGGTGTATGTTAAGCATCCCAAGCTCTAGTAATGCGCTTTCTACTTCTACATGATCAGCTAATGTAAATTCTCTACGGAAATTACGAGCGCCAATACCTTTGTGTAGATATTCTACTTCCTCTTCACTTTCTGCTGTAGTTCCTTCGATGCGCAGAATGTTCTTGTCTTTTACAATGTCAAGGTCTGACATAGCAAAACCCGCAACAGCAACAGAAATCATGTATTCGTCGTCGCTGAGTTGTACAATATTGTATGGAGGGTAAGAAGTTGCTTTTGAGTTAGCAAACGTTCTCTCTAGTTCGTCAAACATTCTATCGAAGCCAACAGTAGCCTTGTGAAAGTGTGGTAAGTTGAGAGTAGTGTATCTTGTCATTTTGTATCTCCTTTAATAAGCAAGATTATAATAGTGAGCCCTTTCGGCGCTCACTATTATTTATACACGGAATTACAGTATTTGTCAATTCCCGATTGTATTTTTTTCGTACACTGCGTTGTGTGTTTGAGTACAGCGTACAAAGGTTGTACACTTGCTGAGTTGCTTGAGCGACGGTGCTCCTACATACGTACAAGTGCTTCGAATACCGCCAAGAATATCTTGGACAGTGTTTTCTATTGGACCACGGTATGGCACAAGGATAGTACGTCCTTCAGATGAACGATAATCTTTGAGTCCGCCGAAGTGCTTTTTGTTTGCGGTCTGGCTGCTCATACCATAAAATTGTCGAAACTCTTTTCGATCAATAATCGGCTTATAAGACTCGTCGTCTTTAACAAAAAAGTATTCGTTATTGTGAACAAACTTGTAGACTGATTCGCCACCACCCTCATCGTGTCCAGCAAGCATGCCACCAAGCATAACAAAGTCAGCACCCGCAGCAAACGCTTTGGCTACATCGCCTGGAGTAGTACAGCCACCGTCAGCAATAATATGTCCACCAAGACCATGAGCAGCGTCGGCGCACTCCATGACTGCGCTAAGTTGCGGATATCCCACCCCAGTCTGAATCCTAGTAGTACAAACAGACCCGGGACCAATGCCCACTTTAATAATGTCAGCTCCATTTAAAATTAGCTCCTGTGTTTGATCTGCTGTAACAACGTTCCCGGCAATAATGTTTTTAAAAGGATACGTGTCACGTAGATGCTTAATAAACTCTACAAATCGTTCAGTGTAGCCATTTGCTACATCTACACAAATATACTGTAGATTGTCCAGTACTGCTTTGTGGACTTGTTCGAGCTTATTTAAATCGGCATCGCCAATGCCGATACTCATCGCAACATGAGGTTGCGGTACCGAAAAGAACTGTTGTAGTTCTTCAATTGAATAAGTTTTTACAAGACAAGTAAACATACCTTGCTTAGCAAGTGCTCTTGCTGTGTCAAACGTTCCTACGCCGTCCATGTTAGCAGCCATAATAGGAACACCTGTATAATCGTACTCGTTAATGCGTGCGCCTTTAGCACCTACCCAGTTGTAGTTACGCTCTAGGCTAACATTTTTACGAGAAGTAAGACGGCTCCGCTTTGGGCGAATCAATACGTCTTTGTAGTCTAACTTTACATCATTTTCAAGGTGCATTAGAAGCCTCGTTGGGTTAGGTCTTTTCTCAACTTCTTAAGGTGTCGAGCACGTCCTGCTGCTTTTTCACGCTTGCGAATTTGACTTGGTTTAATAAATTCTTTACGCTGACGAAACTCTTGGACTACGCCTTCTTCTTGTACACGCTTTTTAAACTTACGTATAGCTCCGCTAACATCACCGTTCTTGGTGTATACCTGCATTCCCTTCTTTCGAAGTTCGTCTCGTGCAAAAGACTGACTGTGTTTATTTCCCAATGTAACCTCCTATTGTTTCTATTACCTGGTCGTAATTATATAGTCGCTTTCGACTTATACTATTATAAAACAGATTCTCACCTTTTGTCAACCAGTAAGTTTTATTCTTAGATATAATGTAGCCGTCGATTGATCGTACAAGCTGATCAGCAAAATCCATATCGTAAAAGACCATGTCCGCTTCGTTGATTGCTGACAGCATCCATTCCGCATCGTGCTCTTCTACATTATCGTAAAGATAGACGACTACATTCTGCTCTACAGTTTTAAGAAACTCACTAATGTCGTTTTTTAGTTTATCGCAAGGATTAATTAAAAGTACTTTAGGACTGTCGTCGTACACCTTATCAGGCGGTGTTACTACTAGAACTTCCATTTCTTATCTTGTTCCAAATTGAGTTTTCATTTTGCTCATCGTTTTGTTTATAGCCCCAAAAGTCAGGATCCCAAGGTAGATAATCAATTTTTTCATTTTCATATGCTATCTTGAATTCCTTAATCGTACGGTCGGGGTTTTGTTCTTTCCATTCTTTTTTGTTACGGCTCCACTCACCGTTGTTATCTTCAAGTTCTTCGATTTCTTCAAGTGTACGCCTACTTGAATCTGCCAACGACTCTATAAGTTTTTTTTTATGATACGATTCTGCGTATTCCTCTATTGGGATTGGGTTGCCAAACTCGTCATATTCTACTTCAAGTTTTTCAATACCGTACGGTTTAAGATCGTCAACAACTGCTTCGTCTTCAAGGGCTTCGTCAATATAATCAGAAAACAAACTACCTACATGTGGATTTACTTCTTCCGAGTTTTCCTCTTGTTCATCATCATCTGATGAATCGATCTCCTCTGCCTCGTCATCTTGGCCATCAGCTTCCTCGTAGTGTTCTTCTTCTTCATCTAACTCTTCAGTTTTTTTTTGACCGTCGGTTGGCGGTGTAGGACGATTCTCACGAGCAAAGCTAAAGGTGTATTGTGCTGCGATAAGCAACAGTACAGCTAAAGGATCAAACACAAAGATAATAATTACAATTACCCAACGTACAGCTTCTTCAAGTAGATTCTGTGATGCGTTTTCACCGTAGACAAATTCAGCAATATAGCGAATTGGTCCTACTTCTGCTTCTAGCTTGCGATACTCACTTTGTAGGCTAAACTTCTCATCAGTAAGAGCATCAACCTCTGTGCTTGCTTCTCGAATACGATTGCGCTGCTCGGCAATTAGATTTGACAAGTTGTTCTCGTCGCTCGACGTTAGCTGCTGCGAGTACGTGTCGATAAGCGAGTTAGAACGATCAATTTCTTTTTGGCTCTGTTCTCGAATACGAGCAATCTCAGATCGTGCTGTAACTACTACAGGATCTGTTGAAATGTCTTCTAGCTTGTCAAGCAGTACTTCACGCTCAGCAGCCCTTTGTTCCTGCCACTGTCCTACTGCTACAGCGCTGTTACGACCCCAACGTCCGTCTGCTACTACTCCTACCATACCCTGTGCTAGCGCAATTTCGTCCTCAGCAAGGTGACCTTCGAGTTTAGTAATCTGGTTGTCAATGCGAGTGATTTGATCTTCAACTACACCACGCTTCTTATTAATGATTTCTTGTTGTTCGTTAATCTGCGGTTGGATGCGTTCTAGTACTGCTTGGATGCGACTTTCTTCAATAGCAATTTGCTGTTGAATGTTTTGCTGGCCACTTGACCCGCTTGTTTCAAATTGATTAATACGCTCATTAGCATTATCAATAATACTTTGCTCAGCGTCAATCTTTGCCTCAAGCCGTTCGATCTGTGCAAGACTTTGATCACTTGCTGATGTTTGTTCAATATGTGCTTTCGACAAGAAGCCAAAGATGCCCATGCTAGTAATAAACATAAGGACAACTACAGCAAGGCTCAAATACGCTTTAAGCCACCACGTTGCTCGTCCCCAGTAATTGTGAAGCCAAACTGCTGTTACAAGTTTGCCTACTTCAAGTACTACACCCATGATGATAATAGGTACAGTAGCAGCCGCAAAGATAGCAACAAGGCCTGCGACCGAATACCAAATAGCAACTGAGCTAATAGCTAGTGCTGTAATTAAAACTAGAATACCAAATAGCATATTATATTTATTCCTTCTCTTGGTATAAAATCGGAAACTCTTGTTTAAGGAGCTCTGTTAACTTATCTAAATCTTCGGGCGCTGTGTCTTCGCTGTAGTTAAATCCTAGCTGTTTCATTTTTTCTAGCAGTGCTGCACGACGGGCAGTTTCTTCTTGGATAACCGCATTGTGATTAAGTTCTTTTGCTTTAGAAAAAATACGGGTAAACACGCCCGGAAACAAAAACCACGCACCTGCGGCAAATGGCAGTATAGAAATTATAAGATCAATCATTTTTCAATACACTCAACAAAAAAGTCTTCAGTTAACCAACGCAGGTCCTGCGTCTTCTTAGAACGTAGTAGTACATCACCAAACGTGCCTGGACGTTTTTCAACAACGACCCATTCTGTACCATGTTCTTTAATACGTTGCTTACCCTTCTTGGTATGCCCTGTTAGATGGTAGATCATTTTACTCGCTTTCTTCAAACAGTTGCTTTGCCGAAACAAACGAACCATCTTCCAACTGAAGTTTGATGTCTGGCAACGAACCGAAACCTAAAATACGATCAATAACTTTTACGCCGCTGATCTCGTTTACCGACCACATGCGGGCCATGTGTTTTTTGAACTCTTGATTCATTGTAGGTATAACCTCTTTGCTTTTGTTATGTTATTATAGTAGCACTACTAGGCCGAGTTGTCAACCTCTACGCATCCTGGCAATCTCAGTTGCGTCCTCTTGACTGAACACCGGCACCATGTTGCTCTTGTGTAGCGTAGCAATGCCTAGCAGCTTACGAGCGCCGTTGTACGTCTTAGGCTCTGCTGGCGCTGCGTGACCGCCTGCGCCTACGCCTGCGCTTGGTGCTGCGTTGCCTTGTCGTTCGTGACTGCGATCACGTTCAAATGGGAGAGTGTTTACAGGCTTCTTCTTGCGAGCCTTAAGTTGATCGGGGTGTGTGCCCATCTTGCGCAGCCATTTGTCGTGTGCAACTGCTGCGGCATGATCATGTTTGGTAAAGCTCTTGGCTTTACGTTTTTTAGTGTTAGTAGTTGTAAGGCCTGGACCGGCAAGTGACATAGTCATAAAAAAACTGCTCCTGCGTTATTGTTTAATAATACAGGAGCAGCTCAAGTTTGTCAATCTAAATTGTTTTAATTAAATTAGAACTTCCAAAGCATACCTACGGAAGTGCTTTCACGATCAAAGTTTTTATCAAACTCAGTAGTAGAGTAAATGTCCATGCCGTCCATCACTTCGTAAGAAACAGTAAGGGAAGCACCGTCGATACCAAAGCCGCCGAAGTCGATAGCAGATGTATCAGTACCGGATAGATCAGTTGCGTTAGCAATGTGCAGGGAACCGTCTACTTTAAGGTCCCACGGAAGAGCTGCTTCAGCACCAACTACTACCATAGAAGTAGTGTCGCCGCCGAACCATTCCCCGCCATCTGGTGTGGTGGTGTATTCGAAACCAACGTAAGGGGATACACCGCCGGTGCTTCCGCCTAGTTCTTGTGCGCCGGCAACAGATGCGCCAGCAGTAATTACCGCAGCAGCTGCCACGGTTGCAATAATAGTTTTCATAGTGTTAACCTCCATTTAAAAACTGCATATTATTTAGTGAATTAAAGATCGTTTTTACGCTCTTGTATTTCTTTTCTACGATCTTTTGTTAATTTAGCAATATCACCTAGTGCTTTACGAGCACGAACGGCTGCTGCCTTAACGTCTTTCTCATCAAAAAGCTCCGACTCTTTAATGTAGTTGTTGAACTCTTGTACAATTTGTTCATGTAGTGTCATAATTTACTCCTTAAACATTGACTCTAGTTCATTATAGCCGCCGATTAACTTGTTGTCAAGAAAAATCTGCGGTACTGTCTTTGCCTGTGGCACAGCCGCAAGCAAATCTTCGCGAGTGAAACCGGAACCGATCTCACGCACCTCATACTCGATACCTTTGGCATCAAGTAACGCTTTTGCCTTTACGCAGAAAGGACAATTAGGTTTACTCCATACTACGTTCATGGCAGAGCAATGCCTGTAGTAGAAGTGGTGTACTGCTTAGCTAGATCAGCTTCAGTCTTTACTACGCAAGACAGTGCTGCCTCACGAATAGTAAATTTGCTGTCTGGCGCTGCGCTAAACATAAACGGCCCAAGGCCAAGGCCTTGTTGCTGAGCTACAAGCATCATTGGCTTGATCAGCGTAATGCCGCCGTTTGCTGCGCTGTCAAATCGACCTACGACTTCTTCGCCGCTTGCTAATTTTACAGACACAATATCACCCTGCTTGTAAGCAGTTTCAATAATCATTGTTGTTTCCTTTAAACATAAACTTATAATATACTAGTTAGCCAAACACGTCAAGTTAGTTATCCACAGCTTTGTAAATTAAAGCTTGTCAACGTGTTTGGTATTTAGGCAGCTTCAATCATTTTTCAATAATTGCGCCACGTGACCGCCACCAAGAAAAACAGATTTCAGCTTTTGTTGAACAAGTTTTTTGTGTCCAATTTGG
>Ga0102820_1000122_pt1 | contig 22483 bp, 27 predicted proteins | sample ColrivemetaGS709_FD_78192 | JGI IMG/M metagenome (GOLD analysis project Ga0102820, IMG submission 78192) | Estuarine microbial communities from the Columbia River estuary - Ebb tide non-ETM metaG S.709 | ecosystem: Environmental > Aquatic > Marine > Intertidal zone > Estuary | place: USA...
ATAAGTAATATAAATAGAAAGATGATTATTTTTCGTCTAATCTCCTGAAAGGTATATGTGATGCAAACCCCTTCCTCTGGTAATCCGCGCATGAAGCGCGTGCGGCTACTCACGTCGACTATGACATTCCTCACAGCCGCGTTTTGTCTTTACTGGACGAACTCCACGCTTGGTTTCATTGGCCCCTTCATCTTCGGGGGCGGGTTCGAGGCCACGACTTGGGTTGATGAGGGCGCCACAGTCAGCTTTGGCCAAAAGGCCGCCTATTTTCGCCTTTGGCTCACCGTGGCAGTCGCGGCTTGGTTCACCTTTTACGCGGCCATTCGGATGTTGTTGACCCTACGTACAGGTGCTTTCTTTGCGGTTGAGACCTGCCGCCGTATCCAAGTTTTCGGCGCGGCTTTGGTTGTCACGTTCATCCTCGATACGATCCTGACGATCGTCCAATTCCCGATCATCACATGGAACAACCCTGCCGACGGCGCTGTGGGCAATATGGCCGCAACCTACTATTTCAATAGCGCATCCATTACGATCATGCTTTGCGGTTTAGGGTTTTTCGCGATGGGATGGATGTTCCACGAAGGCGCGCAAATGGCCGAAGAAAACGAAGGATTTATCTGATGGAAATCATCGTCAGGCTCGACGTCATGCTTGCGACCCGCAAAATGAAATCCCGCGATTTGGCCGAAATCGTGGGAATCACCGAACAGAACATCAGCTTGCTCAAGTCAGGCAAAGTGAAAGGCATCAGGTTCGAGACACTCGCCAAAATCTGCGCAGCGCTCGACTGCCAGCCGGGCGACATTCTGGAAGCCGCCCCGATAGATCACTCCACCACATAGGCAACTTCGTTGCGACGGTTCCAGGGCAAGGTCAGTGGATCGTCGTAGAAGTAATAAAACGGCCCCGCGCCCAAACTGACCCCAGCCTGCGCCGCAATTGCCTGAAGTGTCGCGTCCTGTTTTGCCAGCTTGGCAGTGCCTGCTATCCCAGAGAAGCGCAAAACAATCTGCCGCTCTGGCGTGGTCTCCACAAAACGTATGGTATCCGTGTTTGGCACGGGCAATGTTTCGCGGGTATATTCGCGCGGCATCGTAAAAGAGACCGTCCAGATATCACCATCACCCGATTGGGTAACAGGGGTCGTCATCGCGATTTTTTCCGAGGGGCGTTGTGTGACAGGTGTCGTCATGCTTACGGAAGCGCTCGTCGTGTTGCCGCCAAAAATGTACCCAGCAAGCTCGGAAAATCCACGCCGTAAAGCTTGGCTCTGTGCGCCCTTCACGGTGACCTCTGCAGTAAGGTGGGGCTGATATAGGCGCACTTCTGCACCCCCAACTTCGCGCTCCACCTGATATGGTGGCGCCTCATATCCATTGTAACTGCCCTCGGCGCTGGCTTGGCTGCCCAATAGGCCTAGCCCTGTCGCAATGGATTTGATTAGTCTGCTGGTCATGTCGCCAATCCATTCAGTTCGTAACACATGAGCTAGACTGATAAATGGGTATTACAAGGGCGGCGCTTAGGTCTCGTCTGGCGGCACGAGCTTGTTTTCGCCCAGCACTTTCACCTCGCGCTGCGGGAACGGGATCGAAATACCATTCTCGGCAAATGTATCCCACAGCGCGAGGAACACATTACCGCGGATGTTGGTCAAGCCACTCGTCGGATCACTGATCCAGAGCCGCAGGATGTAATCCACAGAGCTATCACCAAAGCCTACGATGTGGCAAACGGTAGGGCGCGAGGTCAGCACACGATCCACACCCGACGCAGCTGCAATCGCCAGTTTGCGCACCTTATGCGGGTTGTCGCCATACGACGTGCCAAAATAGATATCGAGCCGCACAAAATCGTTGGAATGAGACCAGTTCACCACTTGGCCTGTAATCAGGTCTTCGTTTGGGATCAGGTATTCTTTGCCGTCGCGGGTTACGACAGACACATAGCGCGCACCAAGCGAGTTGATCCAGCCAAAGGTCTCGCCAAGTGAAATCACATCGCCGGGCTTAATCGACTTATCCAGCAAGATGATCACGCCTGAAACAAGGTTCGATACAACCTTTTGCAGACCAAAACCAAGGCCGACACCAATCGCACCTGACAACACCGCAAGGCCCGTCAGATCAATACCAAGCGCATTCACCCCAAGATAAAGTGCCGCGCCATAAAAGCCGATCTGCAGCGCCTTGATAATCAAAACCTTCATCGACGGGCTGATGTCGTCGTTCGATCGAATGCTGCTGGAGGTGGTCATCGTCACAAAACGCGCGGCCGCGATCAGTGCGCCAATGATAATAAATGCCTGCACTGCCAATAAGAGCGAAAGCCGATGCTCACCCACGTTAAACCCAGCGCTATCAAGCCAATTGGTCGCCTCTGCGACCAAGCCAAACACGTCGAGCGTGACATAGGTCCAAACAATCCAACGCACGAGTTTGCGCAAGAACTGGCTTTTGATCAGTCGGGTCACGAAAAAAATCAACAACCAAGACAGAGCAAGTGTCGCGATGATGCCCAGCAGGTAACTGCGGCTTGGCCACGTTAGATTGAACATCAACAGATACGCGGCCCAAATCAGGATTACATAGAAAATCGCCCGTAGCCTTTGGTTCACAACAACCAGAATGCGCATCTGCCATTTGGGCCAGTTTTCACGGCTCGCCATCCATTCGCGAATGCGCGGGCCAAAGATCATCCGCAAGACATGTGCGACTGCGAATAGAACGACGGCGATAGCTACTTGGTACTGGTTCCACGTGCGAAACAGGGTCGCCACAATCTGATCCGCTTTTTCAAACAGGGTTTGCCCCGCGCCCATCAGCTTTTCAATTGGAACATTGGCAAGCAGATCGGTGCCTTCGGTGTCTGGAGTGGTATGTTTCGCCATGATTGCCCTGCCTGCTATGCCCCATTCTTGCACGCTCACAAGCGTCTATCAAGCGACAGCCCTTGCGAGACTCACCAGACGTCTATATCTGCAAAGCTATGATACCAGTATTTGACATGGATGATCGCGCACGACTGCCTTGGCGGTTCTTTGGCGCTGCCTGCACGATCCTCGCACGGGGCTAATCCCCCGCCCGCTCAAACACGCCTATAATTTCACATTTATACGGGAGAGGACCATGTCCCCCAAAACGCTCTATGATAAAATCTGGGATGCCCACGTAGCCCACGAAGCCGACGATGGCACATGCCTGCTTTATATCGATCGTCACCTTGTTCACGAGGTCACAAGCCCGCAAGCCTTTGAAGGTCTGCGTATGACGGGTCGCAAGGTCCGCGCACCAGAGAAAACAATCGCTGTGCCTGACCACAACGTGCCAACAACGCTTGATCGCGCAAATGCCGCGACAATGACCGAAGACAGCCGTATTCAGGTTGAAGCGCTTGACACAAACGCCAAAGAATTCGGCCTGCACTACTATCCAGTGACAGACGTGCGCCAAGGTGTTGTGCATATCGTCGGCCCGGAGCAGGGCTGGACCTTGCCCGGCATGACCGTCGTTTGCGGCGACAGCCACACCGCGACCCACGGCGCGTTCGGCTCGCTTGCACACGGTATCGGCACATCTGAGGTCGAGCATGTTCTGGCAACCCAGACGCTGATCCAGCAAAAGTCCAAGAACATGAAGGTCGAGATCACAGGCAAACTTGCGCCCGGTGTGACAGCTAAAGACGTGACCATGGCCGTAATTGGCCTGACTGGCACGGCTGGCGGCACTGGCTACGTCATCGAGTATTGCGGCGAAGTGATCCGCAATCTGTCGATGGAAGGCCGCATGACCGTCTGCAACATGGCGATTGAGGGCGGCGCACGCGCTGGCCTGATAGCACCTGACGAGACAACATACGCCTACTGCAACGGCCGCCCTCACGCACCTAAAGGTGCGGAGTGGGAAGCCGCACTGACCTATTGGAAAACACTCTTCACCGATGAGGGCGCACATTTCGACAAAGTGCTGACCATTAAAGGCGAAGACATCGCACCACTGGTCACTTGGGGCACATCGCCCGAAGACGTGCTGCCGATCACCGGCGTTGTCCCCGATCCGTCGTCCTTTAAGGGCGGCAAAGTAGGTGCTGCCCAGCGGTCCATCGAATACATGGGTCTCAAGGCTGGTCAAAAGCTGTCCGACATCGAGATCGACACGGTCTTCATCGGCTCTTGCACCAACGGGCGGATCGAAGACTTCCGCGCTGCGGCTGCGATCCTGAAGGGTAAAAAGATCAAGGACGGCATGCGTGCCATGGTTGTTCCTGGGTCTGGTCTTGTGCGTGCGCAGGCAGAAGAAGAGGGCATTGCCCAAATCTTTATCGACGCGGGTTTTGAATGGCGTCTTGCGGGCTGCTCCATGTGTCTGGCGATGAACCCAGACCAATTGAAGCCAGGCGAGCGTTGTGCGGCCACGTCCAACCGTAACTTCGAGGGCCGTCAGGGTCGGGGCGGACGTACCCACTTGATGTCACCAGCGATGGCGGCGGCTGCTGCGATCGCGGGCAAGCTCACCGATGTGCGGGACTTGATGTAAGCTATGACTTTAAAACGACGCTCTTTTCTCGGCATGATCGGTGCAGCAGCAATCGCGCCCGCTATGCCAATGCGGACAGCAGCAGCACCAGCAGCGGCGGTTTATAACCGCTACATGTATGGGCTTGCGGTTTTTCACGCGCGGACAAGAGCGTCGCTTTCAACGGGCGACATGATGGCAAAGCTGCGTGTTAGCGCAATTCAGGCCGAGGCGCTGATGGGCAAAATGACGGCAACTGGCGTCGTGCAACCTATCGCGCAATCGGCCATTGGCGCGGTGCGGGCAATCAACCCCACGATCCAGCGCGCCTATGATCCATCCGCCCGCCGTCTGGCATCAAAGCTCACGGAAGCGGCAAAAACCGCACTGGACCATTTGGAGGCCCAAGACGCGGCCCCCACAGATGAAATCGACACCGACCTCGCGGATGAGACACCGCAAGACGTGTTAGAAGAGGATACCTCTCATGCAAAAGTTCACTAAACTTAGCGGCATCGCCGCACCATTGGACCTTGTGAATATCGACACCGATATGATCATCCCAAAACAGTTCCTGAAAACGATCAAGCGCTCTGGCCTTGGCGTAAATCTTTTTGACGAGATGCGCTACGACGATGACCGCAACGAGATCGAGAGCTTCGTTCTTAACCAGCCAGCCTACCGCGACGCGCAAATCCTTGTGGCCGGCGATAACTTTGGCTGTGGCTCGTCGCGCGAACATGCGCCTTGGGCAATCGCGGATTTCGGCATCACCTGCGTGATCGCACCATCCTACGCCGACATCTTTTACAACAACTGCTTTAAGAACGGCATCTTGCCAATCGCATTGCCACAAGAGCAAGTCGACGTTCTGATGAAAGACGCCGAGAAGGGGGCAAACGCCCGTATCGAAGTTGATCTCGAAGCGCAGACAATCACGTCGTCTGACGGCGAAGTGTTTAAGTTCGACGTTGATGCGTTCAAAAAGCATTGCCTGATGAACGGTCTCGACGACATCGGGCTGACGATGGAAAAAGCAGCGTCAATCGACGCCTTCGAGACCGCCGCCGCTTCCGCGCGCCCTTGGGTCTAAACGAAACTTATGCGGCCCGTCATTTGGCGGGCCGCATAAAATCCGACTCGCTTTTTTGGGTCAAAACACAACCTCACGCTGTGCCTTGTTGATAAACAAAGTATTAATAAGCGATGGGGGGCAGCAAAACCAATTCCACCACATATTGTGTTGCAACCCTAAATAGCCATTCCACGGCTTTGAAATGGTTGCAATCTCGCACCACCACCGCCCCAAAACTGCCGTAGTATTTTCGTCTTCTTTGCAAGGACTTGATGGGTAATTGGAAAGTGGGCACATTATGGCAACAATGAGGCAACCTGCCGATAAGATGCAGGAAATAAACGGGACAAGGGCGCGGCACCGTATCGCATCCGACCGAAATGAAGTTACGAAGCAGTGATTTCTCGCCTATCAGGCGCACTCTTGCGCGCGGCACTTGTAGTGCTGTTGATTGTAACACCGTCGATAATGCTGCCGACTGCAGGGTCTGACGGCGGACAATTCGCCGTCATGGTCGCACTGTGTGCTGCACTATTCACGCTTGTTGAATATACATCCGCCAGCCCAAGTCTTGTCGAATTCCGTGCAGCACCACCGTTCAATAGATTGCGGTTCGGGGCTCTCTTTCTGACCGTATTCACGCTCTCGGTGGTCTTTAGTCAATCAGATCAAGCTGGAACGCTTACGCTCATCGCACAGGAAATCGGTCAACGGATCGGTGCCTCGATCGATTTTGCCTATTCTCCTGTCCGTTTGATGCTGCTCGCGCTATCGACTGAAAGCTCGCAGGCCGATATTCAAAATGTCCGCACAGCGGCGGGCCTAAGCTATATCATTTCGCTGCTGTCGTTGGCGGTGTTCGTTACTCTACTTCGCATGCGTGGCTGGCCGCGCAATACGGGTACATTCAACGTTTGGATCAACTTGCCAACTTTCGATCCGGCGGCTGGCGGCGATGTTGTCGACAGACTCAACCGCAGCAGCCAGATTAACCTAATCTTAGGGTTTCTACTGCCATTCTTGGTGCCAGCGATCATGAAGTCTATCGCCCTTTTGGCGGGCCCTATCATTCTGGATGATCCACAAACCCTGATTTGGGCTGTTTCCGCATGGGCGTTTTTACCAGCAAGCTTGTTGATGCGCGGCGTCGCACTCAGCCGTGTCGCACAGATGATCTATGTGCAACGCAAACGGGCCTACGCAAAGGCCGCAGCAGATGGGTTGCTGCCTGCTTAATCAGTCTGGCGGCCAACCCCTTGGCCGCCGAAACCCTTCGTATCGCCACTTTCGCCGCGCCGCTTAGTCGCGATGGTCCAGGTCTCTTGCTGCGTGACATCCGCAGAGGAGAAGACCCGCAGATCACCGCAATCACGGATGTGATCACGCGTACGAACCCTGATATTCTCCTGCTTACCGACTTTGACTATGACCTCGATGGCCTTGCCCTCGGGGCCTTTGCGGACCTCCTCGAAACCTATCCCCATTCATTTGCTGCGCGTCCTAACACAGGGCTGGAAACTGGTCTTGATATGGACGGGAACGGCTACACAGGCGATGCACGCGACGCCCAAGGGTACGGATGCTTTAGCGGCGACGGCGGTATGGCAATCCTGTCGCTTTACCCAATTGGCAAGCTCCGCGACCTCTCTGCAATCCTTTGGAAAGACGTGGACGACGCAACCCTGCCAACCCTCAATGGGACACTTTTCCCAAGCGAAGAGGCTATCGCGATCCAGCGGCTTTCCGCCACAGGCCACTGGATCGTGCCAATTTCCATGCCGAACGGCCCGCCGCTGACCCTGATGGCATGGTCTGCCACGCCACCTGTTTTTGATGGCCCAGAAGACCGTAACGGCTTGCGCAATCGCGACGAACTCAGGCTATGGGAAAACATCCTGCGCGACGAGAATCTCAGCCACTTTGTCATCCTTGGTAATGCCAACCTTGATCCCGTGGATGGGCAGGGGAATAGCGCCGCAATGGCCGCTTTTCTCAATCATCCCCTGATCCAAGACCCAAAGCCGCAAAGTGACGGAGCGGCAGCCTCTGCCAACCCCTCGCATCAAGGGAACCCTGCCACTGACACCGCCGATTGGGACGGCGATGTGCCTGGCAATCTGCGGGTGAGCTACGTCCTCCCTAATCGCGATTGGCAGGTTTTGGGGGCGGGCACATTCTGGCCGATAGGCGAAACTCTCGCAGGGCCTCACCACCTTGTTTGGGTCGATCTACAATTCTGACGCGCCCTTGGTATCTTGATCCTTTGCGCTCAAACCGCTAGGGCTTTGGCAACAGTATTCAGCCAAGGAATAGCGCAATGTCTAACCCCTCTCTCTTGATTCTTGCCGGCGACGGCATCGGCCCCGAAGTCATGGATCAGGTCAAACGGATCATCACGTGGTACGACGACAAGCGTGACATCAAGTTCGATGTCTCCGAAGACCTCGTTGGCGGTGCGGCCTACGACAAACACGGCGTGCCTTTGACCGACGAGACAATGGCAAAAGCGCAAGAAGTTGACGCGGTTCTGCTTGGCGCCGTGGGCGGTCCTGCTTACGATAATCTCGACTTTTCCGTAAAGCCAGAGCGCGGCCTGCTGCGTCTGCGCAAGGAAATGGACCTGTTTGCAAACCTGCGCCCTGCGCAGTGCTTTGACGCGCTAGCCGATTTCTCCTCGCTCAAGAAAGACATCGTTGCTGGCCTCGACATCATGATCGTGCGCGAGCTGACATCTGGCGTCTATTTTGGCGAGCCACGTGGCATCCACATTGAAGACAACATGCGCGTTGGCATCAACACGCAGCGTTACACCGAGGCCGAGATCGAACGCGGCGCACGTGCGGCCTTTGATATGGCGATGAAGCGCAACAAGAAACTTTGCTCCATGGAAAAAGCCAACGTGATGGAATCGGGTATTCTTTGGCGCGACGTCGTGACCGAAGTGCACGCCGACTATCCAGAGGTAGCACTCACTCATATGTACGCCGACAATGGTGCTATGCAACTTGTGCGCGCGCCAAAGCAGTTTGACGTGATCTACACAGACAACCTCTTCGGCGATATCTTGTCCGATTGCGCAGCGATGCTCACTGGCTCGCTTGGCATGTTGCCATCCGCGTCCCTCGGCTCGCCTATGGCGAACGGTCGCCCGAAGGCAATGTACGAGCCGGTACACGGTTCTGCACCCGACATCACAGGCCAATCGAAGGCAAACCCGATCGCCTGTATCTTGTCGTTTGCAATGGCACTTCGTTACTCTTTCGACCAAGGCGAAGAGGCGACGCGCCTTGAGAACGCTATCGAAAAAGTGCTGGCCGACGGCGCGCGAACTGGCGATCTGATGGGCCCAGAAGGCGGCAAGCCACTTTCTACGACCGAAATGGGCGACGTCATCTTGGCCGCTTTGGACGCTTCCCTTTAAGACTGCCCCGCTTCTAAACCCAAGTAAAGACTGGAGAATAGGCATTTTCCAAAGTCTATACTTGGGAGTTTCCCTCGAAAATATTATTGAGCACGGCGCGCGCGATTGCGTCATTTTCCAGCCTTGCCCGCGCCGAAACGATGCAAGAGTTCTTTCTCGATATCTATGCATAGCTTTCACCTGAGTACCGCGAAGAGGCGAAACCTCTTCGCTTTCAGGGGGGCGAAAGCTGATACGCTCAACTATCACGTTCGTGCGCTTGGTCGTCGAGGCGTTTTGATCGCTGGCAAAGTCATCGCAAAGACCGGCTTTCTCATGACGTTTTTACTGATCTTTAAGAAAGCGTGGTTCCTACTTCTTTTGCCCTTGCTATGGTTGAAAAACAAAATCTTCGGGCGTAAGGACGACGTAAGTTAGAGGCGATTTCGTAGTTTAGACGCGCCACCGAATTTCAAATATTTGATGGCGCGTTAGCGGCCCGAAAGAGGAAACACATGTCTGGCAATCTACGTGGCGCGTTGGTCGCCTTATTGGCGTTTGCAATTTATGCGGTGCATGACGTTGTGATCAAGGTGATGGGTGCGGACTATTCGCCATTCCAGCTGGTCTTTTTCTCGGTGCTTTTGACGTTCCCGTTTGCGATGATTTCGATGATGCGCGACAGCGTATCTAGCACGCTTATTCCGGTGCATCCTTGGTGGCTTGCTTTGCGGACCGTCGCCGCCGTCATCACAGGGGTTTGCGCTTATTACGCCTTTTCCGTTTTGCCGCTTGCGGAGGTATACGCGATCCTCTTTGCGTCACCGCTTATGATCACTGTGCTGGCCATTCCTGTTCTGGGTGAAACTGTCCGCATCAGGCGCTGGGCGGCGGTGATCGTTGGCCTTATCGGTGTCATTGTCGTCTTGCGACCAGGTGCTACAAACCTCGAACTCGGGCATTTAGCCGCCTTAGCGGCGGCTTTCTTTGGATCCATTGCCTCAATCGTAGTGCGCAAGGTTGGGGCAGACGAACGGCCCTTGGTGCTCCTTATTTATCCTATGATGGCAAACTTTGTGCTGATGGCTATCGCCTTGCCGTTTGTTCACAAACCGATGCCAATTGAACATCTGGGGCTGATTGGGCTTGTTGCGATGCTCGCTTGGATCGCCAGCCGTATGATGATCACAGCCTATCAAAACGGCGAGGCGGCGATTATCGCACCAATGCAATATAGCCAGATCATCTGGGCGACGATTTACGGGTTTTGGTTTTTTGGCGAAACGATCGACACACCCACTGGTGTGGGTGCGTCAATCATTATCGCCAGTGGTCTTTACATCGTGCTGCGCGAAAGCCGCTCAGGGGCCTCCAAGACGACCCCCGTTTTACGGACCCGTTCGCGCGGCGAGACAGCGACGACGCCACGCGTAAGCTTTGCATTGCGCGCGAAGGGTTTGATCCCGGCGCGGCTTAAAAAGCACTAAGGTCCGTTACAGCGGCACCGCGGCAAAGCTTTCGGCAGTGGCGCGGTTCCAACGGCTGCGATAGCCGTAATCTCCACCATCGTCAGTCAGTAAGAAGCCTGTTGGGAGATAGGGATAGGCGTCTTGCCCTTCGATAAGCTGCCCGTCTGCCTTGCGCGACATAAAGTGATAGGGCAGGAAATCTCGTGGATCATTGAGACCAGCAGCCCCCGCCATCTCACCCAGCGCCTTCATCGTGTTCGCATGGAAACGAGCAACACGTTTGCTCTTGTCGTCAACGTTCAACGCCCGTTGGCGCAGCGGGTCTTGGGTCGCGACCCCGACGGGGCAATGGTTTGTATGGCACGCTTGCGCCTGAATGCAGCCAATCGCAAACATATAGCCACGCGCTGAGTTGCACCAATCGGCACCCAGCGACATCGCGCGTGCGATATCAAATGCCGTGACCAATTTGCCAGCGGCCCCGATCCTCACTTGGTCGCGCAATCCAGCGCCACGCAGTGAATTATGGACAAAGCTGAGCCCCTCAACCATCGGCATCCCAACATGGTTGGCAAATTCAAGCGGCGCAGCACCAGTGCCGCCCTCGGTGCCATCCACGACGATAAAGTCTGGAACAATCCCTGTCTTGATCATCGCCTTCACCATGCACAAAAACTCGCGGAGGTGTCCGATGCAAAGCTTGAAGCCGATAGGCTTGCCGTTTGACAGTCTACGCAGCTCGCCCAAGAATTCACAAAACTCGATTGGCGTTTTAAAAGCAGAATGCGCCGCAGGAGATTCACAGTCTTGCCCCATCGGAACTCCGCGAGCCTCGGCAATTTCTGGGGTGATCTTGGATGCGGGCAATACGCCGCCATGGCCAGGTTTGGCCCCTTGGCTAAGCTTTACTTCGATCATCTTTATCTGATCGTCAGCCGCCTGCGCGGCAAATTTCTCTGGGTTAAAGCTGCCGTCGTCATTGCGACACCCGAAATAACCAGAGCCAATCTCATAAATCAAATCGCCGCCCGCTTTGCGGTGATAGCGGCTAATGCCACCTTCGCCGGTATCATGGGCAAACCCACCCATCTTTGCACCAAGATTGAGGGCGGAAATCGCGTTGGCAGACAGCGCGCCAAACGACATGGCCGAAATGTTATAAAGTGAGGCGCTATAGAGTTGCAGGCACTGTGGCCCACCGATTTTGACGCGGAAATCAAAGTCGTTGAAATGCACAGGCGCCACCGAATGGGTCAACCATGAATACCCAGCTTCATAAACCTTCTCTTGGGTCCCAAACGGGCGCTTATCCTCAAAACCTTTGGCGCGCTGATACACCAAAGACCGTATTCTCGCGGCTGAACGGTTGTTCGTCTTTATCGCCCTCAATCAAATACTGGCGAATTTCGGGGCGGATCGTCTCGAACATATAGCGGATATGGCCAAGCAACGGGTAGTTGCGCAAAATTGCATGGCTATCTTGGGCCATGTCGCGAATGCCAATCACGGTCAGCACGGCAAAGATAACAAAGAAAAACAGCATCCACCCCGACCAGAACGCGCCGATGAACGTAATGACTGCGAGCACAGCAACCAAAAGAAGAACGCAATAACGTTCAAGAGACATAAGTTTTTTCAAAGGTATCACCCGCGATTTATAATGGTTAACGCCAATTGTTACGGCGCATTGACCAATAACAAAAGCACCATTCCAACCGCTGTGCCACAATCAGGTAAATGTGATCTTAAAAATCCGCAGTCACATTCGGCAAGTTGAGTGATTTCACCAAGTCGCGCAGCTCTTGACGGGCCGCAACGTTGGAAATGTTCATCCCCTTCACGCCAAGATCTTTAAGATCAAGCAGCGTCAAACCACGTGGGAAAAGCTCGCGGAAAATCACGCGCTCATTAAACCCAGCAGCCGTACGAAAGCCGATCCGCTTGGACAGCTTGTTGATAACGCGTTCCATTTTCTCTTTGTTGACCATGGCCTGTGCACCCATACGGTTGCGCACAACAATCCAGTCAATCGGCGGTAGACCTGCTTGCGAACGCAATTGACGGGCATTCCAAACCATCTCGGAATAAACGGACGGACCGGTAATGTCCTCGCCTTCGGTGTCCACATGAGCCAGCAAATCAAAGTCCACAAAACTATCGTTCAGCGGCGTGATCAGCGTATCGGCAAGGCTATGGGCAACCTGTGACAGGCGCGTGTGTGAACCGGGGCAATCGATGAGAATGAAATCACTCTCAGGCTCCAAACCAGCAACAGCCGCAGACAAACGGTGATCATAGACGTTCTCACCAGGGGCAAGTTCGGATTGCTCAATCTCGGGCAGATCGTGATAGCTCGGCGTCGGCAGATCAAGGCCTGCCTTCTCTAGATAGGTATTCCGATTAGAGATATAACGGCCAAGGGTCTTTTGGCGCAGGTCAAGATCCAAGCAGCCAACCTTGTGCCCCATGCGCGACAACGCTGTTGCCACATGCATGGATACGGTCGATTTGCCCGCTCCGCCTTTTTCATTACCCACAACGATAATATGCGCCAATGGTCTGCCCTCGCTCGATTTCTGCCCCTTCTATATGGCGACAATGAGCGAAGGGGAAGCAATGGCAGTCAAACCGCGCAATTTTCTAGTCAGGTGTCACGTTTAGGAATCGGTTTGCGCCGTCAGATCAAGGCCCGCGATCAAATCCTCGAAAACAACCGAGATGAGCTCCGCTCGGCTCGACACACCCGCCTTGCGGTAAATCGCGGCATGCTGTGCTTTGATCGTGCCCGCGCGCGTGTTGCGCATTTCGGCAATATCTGTGTTTGAAATTCCTTTGATTGATAAAAGCGCCACGTCCCGTTCGGCCGCGGTCAATTGCCACGCGGTGAAATGTGCTTAAATCATCTCCTGAAATGCACCACTCACCGCGCCAAGTTCACGTTCGACCTTAAGCGTGCGGCGTAGGAGGTGACGATACTGATTAAGCGTGACACTTGCGCCAATCACAAGGCCAATCACCCCCAGAATTTCAGCCCAAGTGTGCCAAGTAAACTCGCCCCACTCAGAAGTAATGTCGAGGGTGAAAACAAGCCCGCACCCTAGTTGCATTGCAACCGCAGCGAGGAAAAATCCACGCCGCAGTTTTGGGTTTTGGACGATGTTTTGGACTGGATCAATCATGCCGCTCTTTGTGACCTGTAACCATCGCCTTCACAAGGTTTTCACGATGGCGCCAACTCGAAAAGATCACGCCGCCCACATGGCCTGCGACAAAAACAATTAGAAAATTAACCAAGAGCTTATGGGTATTCTCAACCCAATCCTTCCCGAAATAGGCGTCCATGCCCATCATGTAACCCGTCGCGCCAATCGCTGACAATGTGCACAGCAGCAGCACGATCATAGCGGCTCCTGCAGGGTTATGACCAAGATAGCGCGCCTCGCGGCCACGCAGCATATCGCGCAGATATCCGAACAATCGGGCAGGACTAGGGATGAAGTCGGCGAACCGTGTATGTTTGCCGCCCACAAATCCCAGATCAGCCGAAATGCGATCAAAATGATCACAACATAGCCCATCCCACGATGCAGTTTGCGCGGCTCATCAAAGAGATAAGTCAGCACGACCATACTGACCAACGACCAGTGAAAGAGGCGCACCCCAAGGTCCCAGACTGTCACGCGAGGGGCGGATGAATGTGTCTCAAACTGTGCCATGATGCACCTCCTTCATTCTTGGGTTTAAGCTTCGATACGGTCGAGCTCTTCGCCTGTGTTTGGATCAAAGAAGATTTCCATGTTTACGCCGTCTACTTTGCCGTAGATTTCATAGCACTGGCCGTCGTTGATCTTGAAAGAGATGACTTCGCCGCCTTCTTCTTCGAACTTCTGCAAAGATTACCAAACTGGGGTGACGTCTGCGCCTGGTGTGCAGGATGGCTCTGCAAATGCTGGGGCCGCGGAAAGTGTCAGAAGGGCTGCGATGATAGTTTTTTTCATAATGGATACTCCAATGTGTTAGCGTGAGAGCGATATGCCCAGCACTGCCAACACACTGCTCCGCCCACCGACCGCCAGCTATTGGCTGGAGGTTTAGAACGGGGGGCGTAAGCCAAAGATTATGCCCCTATATCGCGAGGTATAGGTCAATCAGAACCGCGTGATTTGTGTCGGCGTGACACGGTAGACTTCAGCCGCGAGGTCATACTTCTGCATGAACCGCGCGAGCGATCCAAACGTTGTTGTGCCAATCACGTCGCCTTGGTCGCGTGTCGTCAAAGCCTCTGACGCAAGCGTCGCTAGTGCCCGCTTAAGCCCGCCAATCTCGATGACCTGAGGCTCAAAATAAGCGGTAATATTGGCTTGAATTTGCGCGAGATCATTGGTGCCATAAACGGCCGCCATCAATACATCGAGCGTATGTTCGGTGCAGTTCTGGAATATCCCGTTGCGCGGGTTGGACAGCACCGAATAGCGAGGATTGTGCAGGGCGGCATAGGTCGGGCTATTGATGACCGCGAGCAATTTGCGTTGTAATGCAGGCTTTGGAATAATGATCCCCGTATCCAAACGCTGTGCACCCGCGAAAAACTCGGCAGGGCTGTCTTGCACCAGATCGCTGACCGTACGCTCGTCCCCCCGTTGATAAAGGTTGTAAACACGGTAGCCTTGCCCGCGACTGCCGTCCGCCAATGTGATTTGCGAATAGACCCAAAATGCGACGTGGGTATAGAGAATCCCGTCAGGCATCTGCGCAGGATCTCGACCCATGCGCGAAACAATCGCAACGCTGGCACCGCGTGCTGCGAGATCGTTCTGCACACGATCCGCAAATACCGCGACCTCGGCTGCGGGCAGGATCGGCTTGCCAGCGGCACTACTCCCAGCAGTGGCAACAGCGGGCAACAGCGAGATCACAAGGGCGGCGCAAAGTTTCAGAATTCGCATAGGTCTATCTCCTAAATATGAGTCTACTAAAGGGCAGGGGGGCATTTGGTGCTGGCATAGGTGCAGGCATTGGTGCAGGCGTCGGGCCAGTGGCAGACGCCTGAATAGCGGCGCCTGATACGACCAAAGAGGTGCCAGAAACGATCAACGGCACCGCAACGACCGAGGTCACTGTATCGCCGACGGCAGCAGAGCCATGGACAACGGACGCCTCGCTATGATTGACGGATTGCGCGGCGTGATTGCTGCCAGCATCGGTGCAAGCGGCGGCAGCGCCAAGCGTAAAAACTGCGAGTAGGGGACGTAACATGTGTTCTCTCCAATTTATGAACATCGTTCATGTATCGATGAAGTAAGGTTGTGTGTCAATAAAAATGAACTCCGTTCATAAATAAGAGCGTTATGCAGCACTTGACTCAGATCCAATTATCCCCCACATGCACCTTAACCGATGCATCCTGCCGCGTGAGCAGAGCGAGACGATAAGTCCGCAAGGCGTCGATTAATTTTCCGGTTCCCACATCACGCAGGGGGTCCAGCGCCTGATCGGCGTCGGGGCATGTGGCTCTGGCCGTCAGCATATGGGCGCAACCTGCATTGGCTTGTCTGCATTTAGCAGAAGGCCGAACCCTATGCGCGGGGCATTCCCCGCAAGAAAGAAAACTATGGATTTTGATATGCTGGGCCTCGCGCCCCGTCTGGTGAATATTCTCAAAGAGCAGGGTATCACCGACCCAACCCCAATTCAGACCCAAGCGATCCCGCACGCCATGAATGGCCGCGACGTGATGGGTCTGGCACAGACTGGCACGGGTAAAACTGCGGCTTTCGGTCTGCCAATGATCGACGCGCTTTTGAAGGCGGGCGTAAAGCCTAACGCCAAAACTGCACGCGGCCTGATCCTCGCGCCAACACGCGAGCTTGCCAAACAGATCGCCGACAACCTCACCGCTTATACCAAAGGCAGCCACCTGAAAGTGGCGCTTGTGGTTGGTGGCGCGGGTATCGCGTCCCAAATCAAGCGCCTGCAAAACGGCGTTGACCTTCTGGTCGCCACACCGGGTCGTTTGATCGACCTGCTGGACCGTCGCGCGATCCGCTTGGACGAGACGATCTATCTGGTCCTCGATGAGGCCGACCAAATGCTCGACATGGGCTTCATCCACGCATTGCGCCGCATCGCACCGCTTTTGGCAACACCACGCCAGACAATGATGTTCTCGGCAACCATGCCAAAGCTGATGGCAGAACTCGCCGACGCCTTCTTGCACGATCCTGTGCGCGTGCAAGTGAACCCTCCGGGTCAGGCGGTCGCCAAGATCAGCCAGTCCCTGCACTATGTCGCACAAGCGGCCAAGTCCGACCTGCTCGTTGAGCTCCTCGACAAGCACCGCGATGAATTGGCGCTGGTCTTTGGTCGTACCAAACATGGCTGTGAGAAACTCTATAAGTTCCTCGAATCCAAAGGTTTTGGCGCCGCATCCATCCACGGCAACAAATCCCAAGGTCAGCGCGAACGCGCAATCGAGGCCTTTAAGTCTGGCAAGATCCGCGTCCTCGTGGCCACCGACGTTGCCGCCCGCGGTATCGACATCCCGGGCGTGCGCCACGTTTATAACTACGACCTTCCAAACGTTGCCGAAAATTATGTGCACCGCATTGGTCGGACAGCACGCGCAGGGGCCGAAGGCTCTGCAATCGCGTTCTGCGCGCCTGACGAGATGATCGATCTCAAGGATATTGAAAAAGCGATGAAGGAAGAAATTCCAGTCGCATCAGGCCGCGCATGGGAAATCCAGCCCGGTCAGAAAAAGCGTCCAAACGGTGGCGGCGGTGGCGGTGGTCGCGGTCGCGGTGCCCCTCGCGCAGCAGGCGGCGGCGGCAGGCCAGCAGGTGCAGCCAAGCACGGCGGCGCAGGCAAGCCCCGCACGAAAAAGCCAGCAACAGGCCGCGGACGTAGCAACGTCGCTTAAGCGCCTTAGCTCGAAACCAAAAAACGGCCCGCCAATCTGGTGGGCCGTTTTGGTTTGAGGGGTCAAGAACCGTGATTGGATGCTAGCGACTCATGAAACCTATCAAGAGTGAGGCACGTACACCTAGGCTCTCATGTGCTTAATCGAGCTTCGGCGACCTACCGTGAAAGTCGGTAAACAACTGCTTCAAGCTCCTCGGCAGACTAGCCCACGCAGGGACGGCAAGCTTTGGACTAACACCCCAAAAGAGGTTCTCAACTAAACTGACGTCAATGCAGTTCCTGACCTCTTGGTTGCCAGTACGGAAAGCCACGTCAAAGTACCCAAATACCGCATCCAATTTGATATCTTCTTTTGACGATCGCATTTCGGCGTTCAACGCATGAGCCAGGCTTTCAAACCATAGAAATATGGTGCCATCTTCGAAGGTCCCGAAGGCTTCCGAATGCCGCGCATCGGCGACAGCAGCCAGTGCAGGATACTGATGTCGGAAATTCTCATACATATCTTCTAGGTCCATGCCTCATCTCCTTTGTGCAGACGAAATTACACGCCGCATCGACCTTAGCAGGTTTAAAATCGGCGTTCAGGTCTGCCGGTCTAGCGACAATGCCATCAACTGCTCAAAACGCCAACAACCCCGCCAACGCCGACCGCGACTTCACCACATCCGCCAATTGATACCCGTCCAGCGCCGCGAAAAACGCTTCTTGCGCCTCGGCCAACGGGCCACGCAATCCGCAGGCAGGCAGGATCAAACAATCACACCCGCCGACAAAGCACTCCGCCACAGGCGTATCCCCCCGCAACGCCCGCACAACGGCACCAATGGTAATTTCCTCGGCAGGGCGGGCCAGCGTCAAGCCACCGCCGCGCCCGCGCTCGGACACCACAAACCCGCAGCGCACCAACTCGGTCGCGACTTTCGACAGATGGTGTTCAGACAACCCATACCCCGCAGCAATCGCAGAGGTTGGCACGCGGTCAGGTGCGCGCACAGCAAGGGTCATCAAAACCCGCAAAGCATAGTCAGTGAATTTATCAAGTTGCATGGATTTAAATTAGCAATTGAAATGCGCATTTAAAAGCGCTATTTAATCGGTAACGGAAATACGCATTTAGCGGAGCCCACAATGACCTTCACAAAACTCCTCCTCTGGCCCGGCAACAAGGCCTGCCTTATGATGGGCGTCGATCCAGACAGCGACGCAGGGCTGATCCGCTGGCTGTTCAATACACTCATCTATCTCTTCGTCCTGCTTGGCCTGACTTGGGCTGTTTTGGGGTAACGAAATGCTGACGGCTGATCAAATCGACACTGTTGTCGGCAAATTTTACGCGGCCGTACGGCAAGACGCTGACCTTGCCCCGATCTTCAACAACCACATCCACGACTGGCCTGAGCACGAGATCAAAATCGCAAGCTTCTGGCGCAACGCGATCCTGCGTGAGCGGTCCTATGCGGGCAACCCGATGCAGAAACACCAAGCGGCAGGCGACGTGAAACCAGACCACTTCCCGATTTGGCTTGGCCTCTTCGACGAAGTGCTGCAAGCCGAACTCCCGCCACATCTCGCCGATGAATGGTCACGCCTGGCGCACCGCATCGGGCAGGGGCTTTCCTACGGTTTGGCCATGCAAGCAGGGTCCCCACCAAAATTCTGAAAAAAGCGACGGAAACGCGCGGACCTTGCGTATGAGAGTGTCACACACTTGAAAGGTTCCCCCATGCGCTTCCCTGTTGCCGTCGCAATCGCACTGTGTTTTGCTCTGCCAGCCACTGCGCACGAGGCCGATCTTTCGTTGGACACAGCCACACAACTGCTGAGCGCCGCCAATATCGTGTCAGCACCCAAAGTGGTTGATTGCACCCTATCGGAAGGGGCAGAAACAAGCTGCATCCAGTTCGCGGTCAAACCCGAACCTGCCAACCACGCGGCTGGCCCTTGGTGCCCATCCAACATCAGCGATGGCGCGGATCAAGGCGGCATCTGGCTCAAGGACGGTGCTGTGTTGGAAGCGGATGGCGCGTTCTTCACCATCTTGGCCGACCTCTACGATGACGACGAATGGCAGCTGTCAGACCCCGCGACAGGGGCAATCAATGTGACCTCTAGCGCCGAAGCATGTGCGGCCGCCGCGCGTCCTGACGTTGATCCCGCGTATAACAATTACTGCGTACAATGCCTGACCGACTACGTAGATCCAGACCTCGTGATCACCTACACGATCCCGTTGGTGCCTGTTGCGGCCTCTCGCACCTCACCGATCAATTTCGGCGGCGCGGGTGTCGCAACTAATGGGATCAAACTTGACGGCCCCGCACCTGTGGACGCGATCCTCGACGCATATACAATCGCACCGTTTGATGACTGTGGCGGACACGTGAACCTGCACGTCGGCTACCACTTCCACGCTGTGCGCAACTGTTTGGAAGTTAGCGACCTTGCCCTAGATGCACTTGTCGTCGGCATCGCAATGGACGGATACCTCATCACCGAAAATGCGCTCGGTCTCTATGATCTAGACGCCTGCAACGGTCATATCGGCGAAAGCGGCCCCTACCACTACCACGCAGGCGCAGACGGATCGAACCAAATCCTCGGCTGTCTTACCGCGCAAACGGGCTGTGCGGTTGAGGGCGAGGGCGGCGTTTGTGACGCCACCCAAACCAGTCGCCCACCGCGCCCTTAACGGTATCAAACGCTCTCCAAACTGGTCGTGCCCGAACTCAGCGCAGTCGCATCTTTGGCAATCAGCAAGATGTTCGCTCGCGGTGGCGCCACTAGAAAACGTGGTTGCCAATCGGGGTCGAATTTTTCCTTGAACCCGCGAAGCCCCTCAAAGTTATAGAAATGCCCGCCATGGCGATAAACGGCGTTGCCCAGCTTTGCGGTCCAACGGCTGCCCCGCCGAGAACTCAGACCAGAGAAGGGCGACATGCCAAGGCTGAAGGTCTGATAGCCTTTGTCCTTTAGGTCGAGGATGAGCGCGATGAACATATATTCCATCAATCCAGACGGCGCATCGTTCACGTAGCGCATCAAATCGAGCGTGGCTTCCTTCTTTGTCTGTGTGGTCATGACATTGGCAAAGCTGACGATGCGACCATCAAGCCAGACCACCGCAATCGGAAAACGCCGCATATAATCCCACTCAAACCTGCCCACCGAAAACTGCTTTTCTTTGCTCTTTTTACTGGTCAGCCATTGGTCGGATATGTTTTTGAGATCGGCCATCGTTTGGTCGTCAATTGGGGCGGGCAACACCTCAAAGCTAAGGCCGTCACGGCCCGCCCGATTATACGTGGTCCGCAGGCGCTTTCGCTCGCTGCCATCGAGTGAAAACGTGGTAAGATCCACAACGGCTTCCTCACCCATCTTATGAATAGCCAGACCCATTTCCGCCCACAATGACAGGAACGCAGGGGTCGCTTCATAGAAAACAGGACGGCAATTTGCAGCACTGGCAGCATCGCAAAACTCCCACACCAATTGGGTCGCATCCTTGATGTCGCCAATCGGGTCACCCAGCGCAATCCATGACCGGCCTTGAATGCGGTACATCAAAAACGACTGCCCGCTTTCCGAAAACAAAATCGATTTGTCGCCCGTAAAAACAAAATTCGCGTCTGGGTTATCTTGTGCAATAACTATCTGTTCGGCACGATTTAATGCGGTTTCAGTTGCCAAACTTTGGGCCACGCGCGGTGGACGCAACGCAAGGACCAGAAACAAAACACCCAACAAAACCGATGCAACCAAACCCGCACGGGTTGCACGTGGCGCTGATTTATCAAACGCGAATTGCCACCAAAGTGACGCGCTAAATTCCGTTGCCTTATGCGCAAAGAAATATGTGGCCAACGCAGCACCCGCAACGGCGATGACCAGCAACACCCACCGCTGAGATAGCGGGTTTTGCGTCAGTCTGGAGGTGCGAAAAAACTCTCTTCGGCAGGGGACCAGCATGATGATCATCGCAATCAAGATAATCGCACGTTCATAGTCCAAGCCCTGCATTAACGCAGCAATGACACCAACACTCAGGGCAATCGTTGCCAACCAAAACGCGCCTTGATTTCTGCGCAACAGACCATGGGCGATGACCATCAGCGCGACGCCAATTGCGCTCGACAATAACGCGCCACCTTCGACGAAACCCAGTGGCAAAAGCATTTCCATTTCAGAGGACATCTGGTCAGTCACTGGTAAAATTGATGCCAGCAACATGAAAATCCCTGACGCAAAAATCATGGCTGACATGGCAAGCGGTATGATGGACTTTGCGACATTTGTGACCGGTTCTAAGGCCTTCAATCGGTCGGCAGATAGCTTGCCTCTGGCGAGATTCACCTCTGTCAGCGCCAACAAAACCAGGGCCACTGCGAAAGGCACGAGAAAGTAAATCAGCCGATATAGCAGCAGGCCAGCGGCCACCTTTTCTAATGGGACGGATGCAGGTAAGGCGGCAATGATCACCGCCTCAAACACGCCGACACCGCCTGGAACATGGCTCGCGACACCCGCAAGGACCGCTGCGGCAAACACCGCAACAAAGGTCGCAAAGCCAAGGTCATTTGGGGGCAACAGGATGAACAACACCGATGCGGCCATGATGATATCGACGGCCATAAATGCCAGTTGGCCAACAAGTAAACCCATCGAAGGGGACGGAAAGCTATGACCGCGCAAGCGAAACTCAGAACGTCGCAGCCCCAACGCAATAAGAACGCTTAGCGAAACCAGCAGACCGCCATACCCAAGCAACCGCAGCGACATCGGACTAAACGGAAGAACGGTTTGCAAAGCCAGAGGATGAACCGCCAAAGCCCCAAAGCCGATGATGGTCGAACCCAACCCGAACGCAATCGACCCGAATACTGCAATCCCCGCGATGTCGTAGCCCGTCAATCCTAGCGCCGAATAGATGCGATACCGCACAGCACCGCCCGTCACGGGGCCAGCCCCAATCGTATTCCCAAGCGCATAGCCCAGAAACCCGCCTGTTGCGATCGACGAGAGCGGCAATGTTTTGCCCAGATACTGCAGCGCGGACCAATCATATCCGACAAGCGACACATAGCCGAAGAATGTGCCAATC
>Ga0102820_1000124_pt1 | contig 22374 bp, 18 predicted proteins | sample ColrivemetaGS709_FD_78192 | JGI IMG/M metagenome (GOLD analysis project Ga0102820, IMG submission 78192) | Estuarine microbial communities from the Columbia River estuary - Ebb tide non-ETM metaG S.709 | ecosystem: Environmental > Aquatic > Marine > Intertidal zone > Estuary | place: USA...
CCATAAGTGGCCCCCAGAACAGTCCGCAAAAAACCAATACCCAAGCCCCTAAATAGAGAAATCTTTTTACGCCCAAAGGCCACAGTAAAAAAGGAATAAATAAAATGGGAATTAATTTGGTCATAATAGTCAAAGCCAAAAAGCATCCGCCAAGAAATAGCCAAGACCCTGCACTTAATGTAAGCTTGGTTTTAAATGCACTAGCACTGGAGTGATTGGATTGTAGCTTGTATATGTAGTAGCGCTCTGTTTTTGGCGCTTCAGATGAATTTCTTTGGCGCTGAGATACTTTTACCAACGCCCAAATGGCTGCTAGAAAAAAGGCCACCATTACGCCTTCTAAATGTAGGTTTCCGCTGAGTTCAAGAATGACTAAAGGATTTAGAAAATAAAAGAAAGATTTCCAAAGGGGCTCCTTAAAATAGCCCAGCAAACGTGTTGTAAAAAACAGAACAAGCAGGTCTGCAACCAATACAACTATCTTAAAAACAAGCACAGAAACCGCTATGGATTTGTTCCCAATATAGGCGGCAAGGCCATAGACGTATTGGCTTACTGGCGGGTAATTGGAATAGTGCTTTTGGCTCAAATCACCCATTTTCTCATAAAGTAATGCTGCATTAGGCATCCAAGGGTTCACTTGATCAATGATTTCTTTTGGAAGATAAATGTAAGGGTTAATGCCATTAATCAATAAATGACCATCCCAGAGGTACCTGTAAAAGTCTTGAGACAATTCAGGTGTAGCGCCAAATAGCAAAACCCTGAATACAATTCCAGCCACCACGAGCAGTTGGAAGACCTCTTTATTTCCATTGCTTTTAAAATTTGAGCTAGTGGTTTTTAATACCTGATAGCTGAGGCCATATAAAGCGGCTGCTAATCCAATGAGTTTAACAGAATCTGTTCGGTCTAAATCATAGCCAAAACTCCAGTACATTAGGCCTGTTATTAGCAGAAGGGTGAGGGGGTATGCGTAAAGCTTCAAAAAAGAGAACATGCCTATATTTTAGCGCTTAAGGACTTGAAAAATACAAATCCGAAACCTAAAAACAGCATAAAATGAAAAGGAAATAACCCAAAATCATTTAGAGGAACAGCGATATACATGCCGTAAAAGAAATAGCACATAAGTAATCCCTCTAAAATTACATTAGGGGAAATTTTCTTGGACAGGTATTGGTTTCCTTTCCAAGAGTCTTTAATAGAGTTAATATTGAATTTTGGTGTTCTCACAAATTCAGAGCGCTTCCCTCTATGGCCTTCCAATACAGCCAATGAGTTGTGTAATGAGAATCCTAGGGCTACGGAAAAGAAAGTAAAGAACAATCCAATATATTGTAAAAAGTGCTCTATTCCTTTGCCTTGGGTGTTTTTATAGGTAAACCAATAGCAAATAAAAAGGATGATGGTGCTGACAATGAAAAAACTAGTGACTTCAAATACCCAAGCCAATTCAGGAAAAATACTTTTGATGTACATCATGGGAATACTTAAAACCGCCACAGTAAAAACACATAAAAACATAGAAGAGTTCAAGAGGTGCATAACGCCATGGAATTTGGTTTTCCAACTTAAATGGGGCGCAGCCAATACCTTGCGCACAGATTTTCTGAAATTCTCTGCCCCGCCTTTATTCCATCTAAATTGTTGGGATCTGGCAGCACTAATCACTACGGGCAATTCTGCAGGAGTCTCTACTTCTTCAAGGTATTTAAATTTCCAGTTTTTGAGTTGGGCCCTATAGGATAAATCCAAGTCTTCTGTTAAGGTGTCTCCTTCCCAGTTGCCTGCATCTTCAATACAAGTTTTTCTCCAAATTCCAGCGGTACCATTGAAATTAATAAAATGGCCCTGCGCATTTCTACCTACTTGTTCCAAGGTGAAATGTGCGTCTAAGGCAAAAGCTTGTATTCTGGTCAGTATAGAGTAATTCCTGTTCAGGTGGCCCCATCTGGTTTGAACCACCCCAATTTCTTCACTGCCAAAATGGGGCACTGTGCGTAACAACCAATCTTTTTGAGGCAAGAAATCTGCGTCAAAAATAGCGATGAGACTTCCTTTAGTTATGGCTAGTCCTTCTTTAAGGGCGCCTGCTTTATAGCCGGATCTATTGCTTCTTCTCACATGAACAATGTCCAAGCCCTTTTTTCTCAAAGCTTCAATATGAAGGGCTGTTTTCTCTACAGATTCATCGGTAGAGTCATCTAGGACTTGTATTTCCAGGCGGTCTAAAGGATAGTCCATCAGGGCTATGTTTTCGAGCAAACGCTCTACCACATAGGCCTCGTTGTATATAGGCAGTTGAATGGTGACATAAGGTACCAGCTCTTTTTTACTCAAATCTATCAAGGGGCCATGAGCACCTCTTCTTTTGTGTTTTAAGTAGTTAAACAGCAAATTGAGTTGTGCTAAACTGTAAAAGAATACCAACAGTAAAGCAAGTGTGTAAAGAGATATAATAAGATAGGCCAGTGAGTATTCCATGTTATTTGAAACTGTATTTAAAAATCCAACCCAGGATCTTTACGCCGGCAAATATAGTGCCTTTTACAGTTCCTGACACCTTAGAGACCCCAATTCTTTTTTTATATCTCACCCCTATTTCTTTGTATTTTAAGCGGTTGCGAAGGGCTTTGAGTTGCATTTCTACGGTCCAACCATAGGTAGTGTCGGACATATTCATGTCCAATAATCGCTTGTATTTTATAGCTCTAAAGGGACCTAGGTCAGTAAAAGTAGCCCTAAAAAAGAGTTTCATGAGCGTGCAGGCTAAGGCGTTTCCAAAGACCTGTTGGGGGGTCATACTGCCTGCTTCTCTGAGGGCTTTTTTACGTGCCCCCACTACAAAGTCATAGCCATCATTGGTGATAGGCGCAACCATGTCCAGCAGCTCCTCTGGGAAATCTGAATAATCGCCATCTAAAAAAACAATAATTTCAGGAAGTTTCTCCATTTGAGCCACATATGCCATCCCTTTAAGGCAGGCGTGTCCGTAGCCCATTTTATTTTCCGTAAGCACCTTCGCGCCTGCCTTTTCTGCTACAGCTACAGTTTCATCTGTAGAGCGATTGTTCACCACAATCACCTCGCTGACTATAGCAGGAATTTCAGCCAGGACCAAACCTATGGATTGGGCCTCGTTATAGGCAGGAATAATCACTACTATTTTGGGTGGGTTTAAAGGATCAAATGTCACAAATACCTATTTTTATTTTATATATCAAATGTTTTTGGTCTGCCAAACCCATTACTTATTTTTTATTGAGCAAATCTATCAGTGAAACGTCGTTCCCCAATAGTATTTCCGTAGGATTAATTCTGCCAGACTCAGGACCTTGCTCTAGCTTCAATACTCCTCTGGGGCAGACGGCAGAACACACCCCACAGCCCACACAACTGGAACGCACAATGTTTTCTCCTTTTTGCGCATAGGCCCTAACGTCTATGCCCATTTCACAGTAAGTACTGCAATTCCCACAAGAGATACATTGCCCTCCATTGGTGGTGATTCTAAACCTGGATTTAAACCGCTGAACAAAACCTAAGTAAGCCGCTAGTGGGCAGCCAAAACGACACCACACCCTGTTCCCAAAAATAGGATAGAATCCGGTGCCAATAACTCCCGCGAAAATAGCGCCTATTAAAAAGCTGTAGGTGTTTTGAATGGATTGTGTTTTAATTCCGACTAGGCTGGTGTTTCCCGTAAAAAAACTGTAAAGTGTAGCGGCTGTCATGAGCACCGCAAAGACCAATACCCCATGCACCAACCACCGCTCTACTTTCCAGGAAAAAAGGGATTTGCTTGAATGCTGTCTATAAGGGTCGCCCAAGGTTTCTGCCAAACCACCACAGCCACATACCCATGAGCAGTACCATCTTTTTCCAAAGAAATAGACCATTACAGGAACCACCACGAGGGTCAATAAAATACCCCATACCAGAATAAACAATCCAAGGCCACCGGAGTCTATGAGTTTGTTGAGGTTCCAGCTAAAAAAGAAATCATAATCTAAGGGGAAGGCGTTTTTAAAATCTGTGGCAGGCAGTTGCAGCCTGGTCATGATTTCTGGAATTAAAAACGCAAAAACAATTTGAAAAAAGAGCACAGAGGTGGTGCGTAAGATTTGATAATTCACATGCCTGTACTTTATATACATGCGAATGGCCATAACCACCATAATTACACAATACATAAATCCATACACAAACCATTGGCCGGCAGGACCACCATTAAGTGCGTAGGATAGAGGGTCTAGCATAAGGGTCCAATGAATGGTGTATTGGGGCGCAAAGTAAAGCACTAAATAAAAGCCAATTAAATAGGCAAAAACACCCCAGGCAATAAAACCTCTATTGGTGCTATTTTGTTTGTAAATCCCGTTGTTTTTAATCCCTTTAGGGCCTTCCGTAATGACTTGTGGAACAATAAATAAAAGGGCTCCAAAGATACCCAGTCCAAAACTAAGCCAGAAAAAAAGCAGGCTGTTTTCTGCTACTAGGCCTTTGGCCGATGCCTTTCCCAATATAAATGCCAAATCCTTTGGTGCGCTATAAATAATATTCCCATAAGCTTCTTTTCGCGCTTCCTTAGAGATTCCTTTCTTTTTTGCCGCCGCCCTGTGATCATCGTTAGTCTTTAAAACTACGGCAGACAAAGCATTTTTAAGGCTATGAATATTATTAAATGAACTGTTAGTAAGTGCCGCCACGGCATTGGACTCAAACACCTTAGAGCTAATTCCCTTTTCTGTCATCAAGGCAGTGAGCTGTGCTTTTGTTGGACTAAAAGTCCCCATAAAAATAGCACTGCTAAAGGTGAAAATCCCCAATAAAAACAATACGATTCCTAACTGTTGTAATTGTTTCATTTTTTGGTGCTAAACGGATTAAATATTCTCGTCCAGGATTTTTTTACTGGCTTGAGTGCTTTTTGAAAAACAGTGTTGTAATGGTTTAAAAGGTCTTTTTGATGTGAGTTACTGAATTCGGGGTCAAAAAGGGCATCGGCCCAATGGGCCAAACAATAATCTAAAGATTTATGTTGGCTGAGCCAAGCGTCTAAAACAGCATGCCTCAGTCTAATTCCAAATACATTTACCCCCAGTAATTGATTGGTTTCTTTGTGGTATGCAGCAGTAATAGCGATGGGCTCATGAGGGTGTTGCCAGTGAAAATGCTGCTCGTGCTCCTGCTTTCTTTTGTCGGTATTTACCCAACCATAGGTCTGGTATTCTACCTCAAAAAATTTAGCAGAATTGAACCAATGACCTGGTTTATAGGCCGTTTTGTTGCCGCAAATGGTTTGGGCTAAGGTTTCTCCCATCATTCTACCGGTGTACCAAACCGCTTCTATGGGTCTTCTGAGGCCTGTCACCTCTGTATGTTGCGCACAGTCTCCTATGGCGTAAACACCTGCTATATTGGTCTCTAAGTATTTATTGACCAAAATCCCTTTGTCTAATGCAATGGGGGTGTTTTTTATAAAATCTATATTGGGTTCTACCCCAGTAGTGATGCCAACTAACTGACATTCAATAAGCTCATTGTTACTTGTTAAGACTGCTTTCACCTTTCCTTGGTCCCCGCCAATAATTTCTTTTAGTTCGGTGTTAAGCCTCAGGTCTATGCCGTGGGATAAAATGTGGTCATTGAGTAATTTTGCATTTTTTGTGGGCAATACCCCTTCCCAAAAATGCGCTTCTCTGACCAGAAAAGTCACAGGGATGTGTCTGCTGTGTAGCATTTCTGCCAATTCAATTCCAATGAGACCGCCGCCAACCACAACAGCCCTTTTACAGACTTGCGCATTTGGGGCGTTGGCTTCTAAAAGATCCAAATCTCTTTTGTGATAGAGGCCTTGAACACCTTTTAATTCTTGGCCAGGCCATTGGTGAAAGCTAGGTTTTGAGCCTGTGGCTATAATGAGTTTGTCAAAAGAAATTGGAGCAGATTGGTCTAAAAACAGCTGTTTTTTTTCTGTATCTATTTGTTTCACATGGTCTTGTACGAGCCCTATTCGGTTTTTTTCCCAGAACCAATCCTCATAGGGTTTAGTGTGTTCAAAAGTCATGTGTCCCATATACACATACATGAGGGCTGTTCTAGAAAAGAAATGAGGGGTCTCAGAAGAAATAACAGTAATGGCTGCATTAGAATTTTTTCTAATATGCCTGGCGGCTGTGATACCAGCAATTCCATTTCCTATAATAACTACTTGTTCCATATATTTTTGTCACTGCACTGCATTTTAAGGGTCCAACTTGCCTTACAGCGTGAATTGTTCCTGTAAATATCCTACTTTTAAAATAAAAAAACCATGAATCGCTCTTTAATCCTGCTTTTTGTATTCGTTATTTCTGGGCTTGGGTTTTTACATTCCCAGTCAAAAATAAACGGGCTGAGTTTTGTGTCTTCAGGAAATAAAGTCTTGCCAAAGCATGTCCAAAGTGTGGAAGCGGTAAATGCCAATTGGGTGGCTCTTATGCCTTTTGCCATGATGCGCTCTACAGCATCTCCTGGGCTCAATTACACCCCTGAACGTCAGTGGTATGGAGAGACAGAGGCAGGCATTCAACAGTATTTTGAGCAGCTACAAATGGGCAATATTCAAGTGATGTTAAAACCCCAAATATGGGTCAGAGATGGCGCGTTCACGGGTCGTATCAAAATGAATTCTCCCAAAGATTGGAAGCTTTTTGAAAGCCAGTATAGCGCCTTTATTTTACGCTTTGCGCGTTTGGCACAGCAGTTAGACATTCCGCTTTTTTGCATAGGAACGGAACTCAAGGCATTTGTTCGTGCCAGACCTGAATTTTGGAAAGGCCTTATTGAAGACATCAGAGCAGTTTATTCGGGAAAGCTCACCTATGCGGCCAATTGGGATGAATATGAAGAGACCTTTTTTTGGGACGCCTTAGACTTCATTGGAATTGACGCTTATTTTCCCTTGTCAGAGGAGAGAGACCCTTCTTATTTGTCGTTCATTCAGGCCTGGCAACCCCATTTCAATAAAATACAGGGACTGGCTTTGAGTTGCGAAAAGCAGGTGGTATTTACAGAGTACGGCTACAGAAGTGTAGATTATTTGGGGGCTAAACCCTGGCTAGTAGATAAGAACAAAGAAGCAGTGAATTTGGCCGCACAGTCTAGGGCCATTCGTGCGATTGTAGATACATTTTGGAGCGAAGAATGGTTTCAAGGAGGCTTTATTTGGAAATGGTTTATGTTTTTAGACACTGCAGGTGGTTCTGAAAACAATAGATTTACCCCTCAAAATAAGCCTGCCGCTCAAACCCTTGAAGGCCTGTATGGGAAGTATTAGATGGCTTACAAACGCTCAATGAGTTTCTTAAAAAGAACGATCATTTTTGGTTCTGTTGCACCAGCTATGGCAATAATTTCTGCAATATTTACTGGTTTTAAGTGGTCTGGATCGCAGTCGTCAGTGAGAACGGAAATAGCCGCTACAGGAAGGTTTAAGTGGTTGGCTACAATCACTTCTGGTACAGTAGACATACCTACGGCGTCTGCTCCCAAAATTTTCAACATCCTGTATTCCGCCCTAGTTTCTAATTGAGGGCCTACTACTGCTGCGTAAACCCCCTCTTTTAAAGGGATGTTTTCTTCTATAGCAATCTCTTTGATGGTTTTGGACAAGCCGGCGTCATAGGGCCTACTCATGTCTGCAAATCGCTCTCCAAAATCGGCCACGTTTTTAAAGGCTAAAGGGGAGCCGCCCTGTAGGTTTAGGTGGTCTTCTATAAGCATCATCTCACCTTTTTTAAAGTTGAGGTTAATGGCGCCAGAGGCATTAGAAATGAGCAAATGCTTAATGCCTAATCCATGCATGACCCGAATAGGGTAGGTAACGTCTAATAAGTCATAACCTTCATAAATATGAAACCGGCCTTGCATGACCACTACTTTTTTTCCTCCTAAACTGCCGTAAAGTAATTTGCCTGAATGAAATTCAACAGTAGCTAATGGAAAAAAAGGAATTTGATTGTAGTGGGCTTCTATGGTTTCTACCAAGTGATTGACCAGTTGCCCCAGCCCAGTGCCCAGGACAATGCCCACTTCTGGTTGGTCAAATCCTTTTTCTTTTAAATAGGCTATTGATTCTTCTAAGTGCTTTGGTATCATAAGGAAGGAATATAGGGTAAAAATACAGGAATTTCTGCTAGGTCTTCAAGGGTATCTATATCATTTTTTTCTTGGAGCACCTGGTAAGTGCATGTCAAACGTTCTATGCTTTTTGAAAGCACCTCATGGGTGCTCCAAGGAATATTTTGGAAGAGTTCAGGCCTTGTTTGGGAGAGCCCAATGAGATAATACCCGCCGTCTTGGGCAGGGCCAAAAACCACGGAGTCCTTTTCTAATGCATGAAAAGCCTCATTAATATCGCTGGCCTCTAAAGAGATCAAATCCGTCCCAATAAGTACAATTTTATGGTAACCTTTTTTAAATCCGGCTTCAAATGCGGCCAGCATTTTCTCCCCTAAAGAGCCATTTATTTGTTTGTTCTTATGGAAAAACCTAGGGTCCCATAAGTCTTCATTGTCAATCAAATCAGTATAAAACACTTCTTTATCTACTTTTAAATTGCGGGTGGTTTGGGCCGTATGTTGTAGTAATATACGGTACACGGCCAAGGCATTTTCTGGGCCAATGCCCTTGGCTAGTCTAGTTTTACACTGACCAAGCACTGGATTTTTAGCAAATATTATTAAGAGGTTTTTAGTCATATCAAAAGATTCCCCTGCTAAGGTCGTAAATATGTAAATTATTAGGAGACCTTTTAGAAAAAAATCTATTTTAGCAAAAACAATTCATTCCTATGCGAAATTCAGCCATTTTCTTATTTCTTTTTTTAGTTTTGGGTAGCTGTAAAAATAGCAGTAAACCTTCAGATTCCATGACTACTTACGACACCCCATTATACCAGGAGCCCCACAGGCCCCAATACCATTTTACCCCCAAAGAAAAATGGATGAATGACCCCAACGGCTTGGTCTACTACAAAGGAGTGTACCATTTGTTTTACCAGTATTATCCTGAAGATATTGTTTGGGGTCCCATGCATTGGGGGCATGCTACCTCTACAGACTTGTTGCATTGGGAGCACAAGCCCATAGCACTTTTTCCAGACCAACACGGTTATATTTTTTCAGGATCTGCCGTGGTAGATTTTGAAAACACTTCTGGTTTAGGAACAATAGAAAACCCGGCTATGGTTGCTATTTTCACTTACCACCTGATGGAGGGCGAAAAAGCAGGAAAAACAGATTACCAGACCCAAGGGATTGCATACAGTTTAGATGGGGGAGACAGCTGGGAAATGTACCAGGAAAACCCAGTGATAGGCAATCCAGGGATAAAAGATTTTAGAGACCCTAAAGTTTTTTGGAATGAAAAAACCAATGCATGGACCATGCTTTTAGTAGCAGGAGATCACTTGCAAATTTGGGGATCTGAAAATCTAATAGATTGGAACAAGCAGAGTGAATTTGGTAAAAACCAAGGGGCCCACGGAGGTGTTTGGGAGTGTCCAGACTTATTTTCCTTTACAGATGAAACCAGTGGAGCAGAAAAATGGGTGTTGTTTATAAGCATCAATCCAGGTGCACCCAATGGTGGGAGTGGCACCCAATATTTTGTGGGAGATTTTGATGGCAAGACTTTCACCTCTGATCAAGAAGAAGACCAGTGGGTAGACTGGGGTACTGACAATTATGCCGGAGTGACCTATAACCACACCCCAGATGGAGCGCGGTTGTTTATAGGTTGGATGAGTAATTGGTTGTACGCTCAAAACACCCCCACAGAAAGATGGCGCAGCGCAATGACCCTACCGAGAACCCTTTCTTTAAAAGACATAGAAGGCGTTCCAACACTCTTTAGTACTCCAGCTCCGGTATGGGACAATATTGGAAAAGACCAAAAAGGAAAAGATGTTTCCGTACCAGCAGGGCAAAGTATAGTCACTTATTCAGAAGACCTAAACCAATCTAAAATAGATTTTGTTTGGGATGGTTCTGCCATGAGTTTCTCATTTGTGAATCAGAAACAGGAGTTGTTAAGTGTTCATTTAGATCCAGAAAACCAGCAGATGTCTATAGACAGAAGCGCTAGTGGATTAGTAGACTTTCAAGAAGATTTTAAAAATATTCAAATAGGGCCCATTGGAGATTTGCCCAATACGGAAATTCCAGTATCTATATTTCTAGACCAATCTTCTATAGAGGTTTTCTTGAATGGTGGTCAAAAAGTCATGACGGCACAGTTTTTTAATACCAACCCATACAATCAATTGAAAATTGAAAATAAAGGCACAGAAAAGGCTGTTTTTAAAGGCTTAAAAATCACCCCAATTCATAGTATTTGGGGGCAGGATTAGACTGTTTTTATCATAAACCAGGATTTAGAAGTATAAAAACCAAATCAAAAAAGCCACTTTTTTAATCGCGCTAAATAGCAGCAATCGTTTGGTGTTTTTGTTCCAAAGGGGCTTTTTCATGATGGGATTTGCTTGTTTTTAATTACTTTCACTCAAATATATGCAAAAAACACCACTATGAAAATCCCTTTTTTTACGTTCTTATGTTGCGTTTCATTTATAGGTATACTCCAGGGCCAAACACTGGTTAATCCTGTGATTAAAGGTTTTGGAACTATTGGCGACGCACCCATGGCCGCTGAAAAGCCAGACCCCAATATGGTGTATAACATTGTGGTAGATGTGGCTACTGGAGATGAAGACAAAAGCCAAGTTTTCTTTGCGCTAAATAATCTAGCGCGACTCATGAACCTTCACGTCATGGGTGGTGTCCCTCCAGAGCAATTAAATGTGGTTGTAGCCATTCACGGCTCTGCCATATGGTCCGTAATGAACGATCAAGCTTACACCAAACGATATGGAATTGCCAACCCGCACAGTCCATTATTTGAAGAACTCTTGGCTCAGGGCGTTAAAATTGCCGTTTGTTCCCAGTCTATGTTTAAAAGAAAAATAATGCCAGAGGAATTGGCACCCAGTTTAGAAATGGCCACCTCTGCACCTACCGTACTTACCACATACCAACTCAAGGGATACGCCTTACTAAAATTCTAGGCTAAGGCCTACGGCCGATGCTTATTTGGTTTTCGCGAGACAATTTTGCACAAAGCACCATTATTTGCTCCAATAATCCAACACCAAAACATCATCTACATGCCCATCCAATAAGGCCACAAAAGCCATGTGATCTGGATGAGGTAAATAAGTAGCCCTGTCCGCTTCACTTTCAAAAGTCACAAAAAAGCAGTGGGTAAAGCCTTTGTCTAATCCTTCGGGACTATTGTTTAAGCCCCATTCAAAATCCTTTATTTCCTTTATTTTAGAAGGCAAAGCAATAAAGGCAGACTCAATTTTTTTAAGATCAGCACTGCTAGAAGATTCTTTAAATTTAAATAGCACAATATGTCGCAGGGATTCTCTCATGGTGTTTTTGGCGTGTATTTGATCTTTGTTTTGGTTTGTTCTATTCACACAACCACAAAGCAAGGCAAAAGCAAAAAGCAATAAAAGATAGTTTTTCATCTGTTAAAGTTATTGTTTTTTAATTCAGATTAAATTGAATAAAGGTGTTTATGTTGCATAGGTACTTTAAAAATAGCTTCGCCTTTACAGGCTTCGCTGTTCCTTTGGCCCCTCTGTTGAAAATACAAAAACCACTTGCTTCGCAAGCGTATGTTTTTTTATCCCTCTTCGCTTACAAAAGCAAGCTTTTGACACTTATAGGCATAAAAAAACCCACTCCTAGGAGTGGGTTTTTGTGCTTTAAGTGGTGCCTCCAGGAATCGAACCAGGGACACATGGATTTTCAGTCCATTGCTCTACCAACTGAGCTAAGGCACCATGCTATTAAGCGGATGCAAATATAATTTCTAATTTAGGATATACAAACAAAAAGAGAAAAAAAGGCAATTGTTTTTTTAGATTTCACATCTTTGTAGCATGAAACTAGTGCTAGACATAGGTAATACCTTTGGTAAGTTGGTGGTCTACAGGCAAGAAGATGAGGTGTTTAGAGCTCAATTTGAGCACAAAGACATGTACACAACACTTGTTGGTTTGTTTTTTGATTTTCCAGGTATAAAACAGGCTATTTTGTGCTCTGTAGTCGTTGTTGATCCGAAAACTCGTCTTTTTTTGAAGGAAAAAACAATTCTTTTGGAGGTGAATAGTGAAATGAAGCTACCATTTGAAAACAAATATGAGACCCCAGAAACTCTAGGGGCAGACCGAATTGGTCTGGTAGCTGCAGCTTCGTTCAAATACCCAGGAAAAAACTGTTTGGTGGTAGACGCGGGCAGTTGTGTGACCTATGATTTTATTTCATCAGATGGAATCTACCGGGGTGGCGCAATTTCCCCAGGGTTACAAATGCGTTTTAAAGCCATGCATGATTATACAAACAAATTGCCATTTGTTACTTTAAATGAGGCGTTTATTGCCCTAGGCACAAATACTCAGAACAGCATTTTAGCTGGAGCTGTCAATGGATTGGTCTTTGAAATAGAAGGTTGGCAAAGCAGTTTTGGGAGTACACATAAAGATTTAACACTTATTTTAACAGGTGGAGACGCACAATTCTTGTCTAAACGACTAAAAAATACCATATTTGCCCATTCTAATTTTCTGGTACAAGGCTTATGCCAATTGCTTGATTATAACACGCTTTAGATGTTTAAAAAGTTATTCTTCACCCTTGTTATTTGTCTATTTATAAAAACTAACGCCCAAGACGGCACGGTTTCTCCCTATTCATATTTTGGTTTGGGCACTTTTAATCCTGCGAATACGGTGGAGAACAATGCCATGGGGGGGTTAAGTATCTATGGGGATTCCATTCATGTAAACCTTCAGAACCCAGCTTCTTATGGTCTCTTGAAGCTCACCACTTATACTGTGGGTGTTTCTCACCGTAGAATGGCCTTGACTTCAGATACCCAAGAAAAAAGCACTGCCTTAACAGCTATTGATTATTTGTCTGTAGCTATGCCCATAGCGGAAAACATTGGTATTGGTTTTGGTATTACACCAGTTACCTCTATGGGGTATATTTTAAATTCTAGCGCAGAAAATGCCAATGGTGAAACCATTACAAATGTTTTCTCAGGAGACGGAGGGCTCAGTAAAATATATTTCTCATTAGGTGCTGCGCCAATAAAAAACTTTACGGTAGGGGCTTCTGCCTTTGCTAATTTTGGGACTGTAAATAAAGAAAGGGTACAGTCTTTGAGTTCTGTATTGTTTGGAACCATAGACCGAAGAACTTCAAGAATGAATGGTTTTAATTTTCAGATGGCGGCCAATTACACGCCAAATATTACAGATAAACTGACTTTGTACACTTCTTTTGTTCATACAACAGGGTTGGACTTGAAAGCGAGTAATACGCAACAAGTAGGTTCGCTCTCATTGGTTAATGGGTCAGAATTAGAAGTCTCTGACTTAGACCTGGAGGCCGCCAATTTAAAAAACAATACCGTTAAAATTCCTTCTGTTACAACTTTAGGTCTTGGGATAGGAGAAAACAAAAAATGGCTACTAGGGGCCTCTTATACCATTCAGGAGATGGGTAGTTTTAGCAGTACTTTTCTAAGCCAATCAAATGTGGCATATTCTGAAGCATCTACCCTTAGGGTGGGCGGTTATTATGTGCCTGATTACGCTCCATTTGCTTCATTTTTTAAGAGAGCGACTTATCGCTTTGGAATTAGATTGGTCAATACAGGGATGCAGGTAAACAATCAGGCTATTAAGGATTTTGGCACAAATATTGGTGTAGGTTTACCAATGGGAGGCACTTTTTCTAATTTGAACATCGGGATTGAAATGGGTGCTTTAGGTACCTCAAAGGCCGGTTTGATTAAAGAAAATTACTTGAGCCTTCGCGTTGGACTCTCATTAAATGACAGATGGTTCTTGAAAAGAAAAATAAATTAATTATTTTTAGCCCTTATTTTTATAATTAACCACAATACATAACACCACCATGAAAAAGAAACTGCACATATTGACCATAGCCCTAATTGGTTTCGTTGGCGTTTTTAAATTACAGGCGCAAGACTGTGCAACCAATTTATCTATCTACTCAGAATTTGTAAAAGTGAAAAATTACGATTCAGCCTATGAGCCATGGAAGATAGTATACGAGGCGTGTCCAGAATTAAATCCTGCTAACTTTGTGTACGGGGAACGAATTTTAAAGTATAAAATTCAAAATAGCGCAGGAGATGAAAAGAAAGCTTTTGTAGATCAGTTACTTGCTTTGTATCCAAAATACAGAGAAATCTTCCCTGAAAGAGAGGCTTTGGCAGACATGCTTATTGACCAAGCCATGTTAAAAAATGACGAGAAGATTGCCACTACAGAAGAAATTTTCTCGATTTTAGACCAGGCATTTAACCAAGACCGTATTCATTTTACTAATGCGAAAGCACTTTATGTGTATTTTTCATACTTAGTAGATTTGAATGCTGCGGGTATAAAAGATTTAGACGCTGTGTTTGAGACATATGATCAGGTAGGTTCTAAAATAGAAGAAGAAGTAGAGTCTCTTAATCAAATGGTAAACAAATTACAGGCCAAAGAAGATGCTGGTAATATATCTTCTAGAGAAAAAAGACAATTATCGATTGCAGAGAGTAAATCAGAAACTTTTGTAAAGATCAATGAAAGTATAGACACCAAGCTGGGGAATTTAGCCAACTGTGAAAACTTAATTCCGCTTTACGAGAAGAATTTTGAAGAAAAGAAAACTGATGTAAAATGGGTTAAATCTGCTGTAGGTAGAATGTACAGCAAAGAGTGTACTGAAGATCCATTATTTGTTAAATTAGTTGAAGCCCAAAACGCTTTAGACCCAACTTCAGATACGTATTTTTATTTGGGCTTACTTAAAATGAATGCAAGAAATAGCCAAGGAGCTGTAGCAGACTTTAATAAGGCGGTAAGTTTAGAGTCTGACACTAAAAAGAAAGCCAACATACTTTATAAAATTGCCACAATTTATAAGAAGGGCAATAAGAGTTTGGCCAGAAACTACGCTCAGAAATCTATAGACAATAATCCTTCAATGGGAAAAGCTTATTTACTCATTGCTGGATTGTACGCAGAATCTGCTAACGAATGTGGAAGCACTACTTTTGAGAAAAGAGCTATTTATTGGAAGGCAGCAGAAGTAGCTAAAAAAGCAGCTCGTGTAGACTTATCTTTAAGAAGTAGGGCAAATCAAACGATTGAACGTTATATGGCATTAGCGCCATCTAAAACAGATATTTTCTCTTCAGGTTTGGCGGGAAAAACAGTTACTTTTAACTGCTGGGTAGGTGGTAGCGTTGCGGTGCCAAACCTATAAATGAAACACATAAAAACCATTAAATATTTAAAAAGTATTGCCATTACATTTGTAACGGCAATACTTTTTTTTAGTTGTAATTCAAATGAAGGGACAGTTATTTTTGAAGACCCTAAGGTGTCTCCTCAGGGGGTAGCGGAAAATTTTATATTGTATTATACTGAAACAGCTGAGTTTTCTGAAATACCGATGGAAGTGGCCATGGGCGGGGCATTAAAAAAAGATGCCAGGCTTATTGCTATTTTGAGGAGTTCAAAAAGTATGGATTACCAACATTTGGCATTCCCATACAGGACTTTTCCAGATGGACTCGTTTTGGAGGTGTTTGATTCAGAAGGCAAGAAAAGCGTGGTTAAATCCGATTATGGGATTATTTATTCTGCTACAAATGTAATAGATTTGAGGGGTAATGTGGTCATTACTACACATGACGGGAAGCAGTTGGAAACCCCACAATTATACTATGATCAAATAGGAGAATGGATTTTTACCGAAGAAAAATTCACCTATACCAATCCAGAAAACCAAACCATTATGGATGGAAAAGGTATGGACTTTAATAGAGATTTTAGTTTTTTAAATGCCCACAAAACTTTTGGGTATATGACCATTAAAGATACAGAAAGCGATGATTAGAATTTTAAAATATACCGAGTACTTATATTTAATAGTGGCTGTTTTCTCCCTAGTTAAAGTGATCAAGCTTTGGGGAAGTTCATTAGAGGAAATAGGTATTTTCTTGCTCTTTGGTGCTGTTTCAATTGGGATGTTCTTCTTTAGAAGAAATTACAGGTTGAAATTTGAAAAAAGACAAAACGAAAATAAAAAATAGTGGACTCAGACGTCATAATTATTATAGTATCTCTCTTCTTTTCCGCCTTTTTTTCTGGGATGGAGATTGCTTTTATTTCAGCGAATAAAATTCATATTGAGATAGAAAAAAAACAAGAGGGGTTTCTGTCTAAAATCCTGACTAGGTTAACCAAAAGACCTTCGAAATTCATCGCTACCATGTTGATTGGTAATAATGTAGCCTTGGTTATATACGGTTTATTCATGGGAGACTTACTCATGGGACTATTTGAAAAATGGGCACCTTTAACATCTCCAGCATTAAGTTTATTTTTTACAGACTTTAGTTTACTTACACAAACGGTAATTTCTACGCTAGTTATTTTACTCACGGCAGAATTTTTGCCTAAAGTACTGTTTCAGATTTATGCCAATACTTTGATCAAGGCCCTAGCATTTCCAGCCTATGTGTTTTATTTTATTTTTTCACAGGTATCTAATTTTGTGATCTTTATTTCAGATTTGATTTTAAGGGTGATTTTTAAAACTTCTGGAGATTCAGTTCCATTGGCCTTTAGTAAATTGGAAATTGGCGACTATATTACGGAGCAAATGGAGGCAGTTGCGACCGAGGACGAGGTAGATTCTGAAATTCAAATATTTCAAAATGCGTTAGAATTCTCTGCAGTAAAAGCTAGAGATGTAATGGTGCCAAGGACAGATTTGTGCGCAGTGGAAATACATGAAAGTCCAAAGAATTTAGTGAAGATTTTTACAGAGACAGGATTTTCAAAATTGTTGGTGTACAAAGATACCATAGACAATATTATTGGCTACGTTCATTCCTATGAGCTTTTTAAAAAGCCCCAAACGATTAAGAGCATGCTTTTGCCTATTGAGTATGTGCCAGAGACCATGTTAATTAATGATATATTGAATGTACTGACCAAGAAGAGAAAGAGCATAGCCATTGTATTGGATGAGTACGGAGGAACTTCAGGGATGGTTACCGTAGAGGACATTGTAGAGGAATTGTTTGGAGAAATAGAAGACGAGCATGACAGCACAGACTTAATTGAAGAACAATTGTCTGAAAACACCTATAAATTTTCTGCAAGACTAGAAGTGGATTATCTCAATGAAACCTATCATTTAGATCTTGAAGAGCGAGACGAATACGGTACTTTGGGTGGGTTAATTGTTCATGTGACAGGCGAGATTCCTACCTTAAATGAAAGTATTATTATTGGCTTTTATTGTTTTACTATTTTGGAGGTTTCAGGCAATAAAATAGATTTGGTCTCTTTAGAGGTGCTTGAAAAGGAATAAAGCACTTTATAAAAGTTTAAAAATTAGAAGAAGCGAATAAAATTTAAAAAGAAAATGGTATTTTCGCCAACTGATTAAAAGATATTTAGAAAATGGCAGTATTAGAAAAAATAAGACAGAGAACCACGGTGTTAATCCTTATCATTGGATTGGCGTTATTTGCTTTTGTAATTTCAGGAGTATTTACCAATAGCGGAAGCGGATCTCCTATGGGAGGATCAGCCATTGGAAGTGTCAATGGAGAAGAGATTTCTATAGATGACTTTCGTCAAAAGTTAGAAGTTGCTGCCCAAAGGGCGGGAAGCCAAGCAACCACTGTTCAATTGGTGAACCAAGTTTGGAATTCATCCTTGAGAACAAGTTTGCTAAATCAAGAAATTGAAGATTTGGGTATCTCAGTAGAAGGAGATCAGATCATGAATTTTATAAAGAATACACCATCTTATTCAAACCAACCAGAGTTTCAAGATGAGAACGGTATTTTTAGTGAATCTTTGTTCATTGCTGCAGTTGCAGATTGGAAAGCCAATAACCCTTACAGATATTCTCTTTGGTTGCAAGACGAATTAGCCATTATGCAGTCTGCTAAAGAACAAATGTATTTTAACCTAGTTAAGGCAGGCGTTGGAACTACCTTGGAAGAGGGTAAATTTGACTATAAATTAGCGAATGACAAGGTAGACATCTCTTATGTGAGAATGCCTTTCTCTGCTGTGCCAGATACAACCATCACAGTAACTGCTGGAGAGATTGAATCTTACATCAGTAAAAATCCAGCTTTATTCAAGCAGGAGCCAGCAAGAGATATTCGTTTGGTTTACTTTGAGGAGAAAGCATCTAAAGAAGACGAACAGGCCGTAAAAGACGCTGTAGTTGGTTTGCTTTCAGACACAGAGGAGTACAATGAAAACACAGGAACTACTGAGAAAGTAGCTGGTTTTCTAAACACAACAGATTTAGCGGCGTTTTTAGAACGTAACTCAGACACTACTTACGATACTATTTTTAGAGCTAAGAATGAAATTGTGAGCACTTTTAAAGACTCAATTATCAGTTTAAATCCAGGACAAACTTTTGGGCCTTACAAAGAAAATAATGCTTACAATGTATCTAAGCTAGTCGCTAAAAAAAATAATGGTACCGTAAAAGCATCTCATATTTTAATTTCTTTTGTTGGAGCTGAGCGTGTAAGCCCAACTGTAACAAGAACAAAAGAGGAAGCAAGAAAAGAGGCCAACAGATTGCTTATAGAAGCTAAAAAATCAACTACTGTTTTTGCTGAATTGGCCAGAGATAATTCAGATGGACCTACAGCTTCAAGAGGTGGAGATTTAGGCTTTTTCCAAGAAGGACAAATGACACCAAAATTCAATGATTTTGTGTTTTCTAATAGCGTAGACGCTATTGGATTGGTTGAAACAGAATTTGGTTTCCATATTGTTAGGGTAGACGACAAACAGGATATTTTCCAAATTGCTACGCTGAGTAGAGATATTGCTCCTTCTGAGCAAACAATCAATACCATTTTCACTCAAGCGACCAAGTTTGAAATGGAGGTTACTGAAAACCCTAAAGAATATGTAGGTATTGCCAAAGAAGGTAACTTTGACGTAAGAAGTGTCAATAAGTTATTGGCTATGGATGAAAACCTTCCTGGTCTTGCTGCACAAAGAGGGGTCGTTCAATGGGCCTTTAACGAAGACACAGATTTAGGTGCTATTAAAAGATTTAATGTAAACAATGGTTATGCCATTGTGCAACTTACAGCCAGATACCGTTCAGGAACTATGGCTGTTGCAGATGCTTCTGCTACAGCGCTTCCAATCTTGAGAAAGGAAAAGAAAGCCGCTTGGATTCTTAAGAATAAAGGAGGCAATACACTTGAGTCTTTTGCAGCCGCTTCAGGACAATCAGTAGAAACAGCTTCTGCATTAAGCGTGAAGAGCCCGATTATTCCTGGTGCAGGTAGAGAAGCTTATGTGGTAGGTAAGGCCTTTAATTTAACTGAAGGAGCCACCTCATCTTTGCTAGTAGGGGAGACAGGTGTATTCTTGGTACAGCTCAATAAAAAACAAGAAGCCGTTGCGTTAGATAGCTATGCTACTTACGCAGAAGCGCTTAAGGCAGGAACCCAAAACAGTATATTTTTTAGTAGTTATAATGCCTTAAAAGAAACAGCCACTATTGAAGACAACAGGGCAGTTTTCTATTAGTAGAAAGCACACAAATTGATAAAAAAAAGCGGCCTAAAGGCCGCTTTTTTTTATGAGATTATTGCTGCGAATTAACCTATCATTTCAGTATAATAAAAGCTGGTTGGGTATCCTTTCTCTAAAAAATACTCTTTTGTTTCAGCAGGCGACAACGTCTCTGAGACTGCCATAATAAAATCGCCTCCCCAACCTCCAAGGCTTTTTACAGCGCCTTTAAAGTCTTTAAACAGCCGCTCCTTGACCGGGGTCTGTTGAATGATATTCCCAATAAAAGACTCGTGAAGCCTGATGTAATTTTCGAGCTGTTTTGCGTTTTTAGCTCTGGCCAATTGAACGCTTAATTCATTGATTTCTTTGAGACTATTTTTCAGGGAGAAGTTTGCTAACTCCTTTTGTTTTAAATAAGCACTTATAGCTTCTCTACTGTCTTGCTTGCTGTTTAAGTGTACAAATACAGATTGTTCTTGTATTGCTTTCCCTAAAGTGATTGGCGCTATTTTTAAGGGTGTTTTTCCGGGATTAATGACAAAAGATATGGGATGTGTTGCACCGGCACATGCAATATCATAGCCTGAACCACCCATGGTTAGGGACAACAATTCATAGGGGTTTACTTCAGCCCAGAGCGCCACATTATGAATGAGTGTAGAAGAACTTCCCAGTCCCCAATCTCTCGGAAATTCTAAGTGGGTACTTACGGAAATACCAGGGCTGTTTTTTAAAAATGTGGGGTTTAGTTTTCTGGCGGTTTGCAGCAATTGAATTAAAAATTCAAGTTCGCTATTGCTGTTCTCTTCTTTGGGTTGGTCTAAAAGATCTAGAGAAAAATTGAAATCTCCCCAAATGCTCTGGTCCTTTGAGTAGGCTTTCCATTGTACACAGCCTGTTTGGGTGGATTCGAATTCAAGGTCTTGACCAAAGCGGCAAGGAATAGCAATAGCCTCTGCACCATCTAGTACCAAATACTCACTGGTGAGCAATAGTTTTCCGTGGCTGTAGAACCTGTTGGCCAATCTATTTCTTCTGCCTGTCTCAGGAATTAGATTCATAGCGATCCATTTTTTCTCAAGGTTTTAAAGCTACTGACTACATGACTGTGTGTTGCAGTTTGGTCTTTATAGTAGGCCACCAATTCTACTTTTTCTGTTTCTGTTGCCCCTAATTGGTTTAAGATATTTAAAAGGTGCATTTTCATATGGCCTTTTTGAATTCCACTGGTCACTAAAGAATGCAAGGCTGCGAAATTTTGAGCGAGTCCAGCTACAGCAACAATTTCCATAAGTTGCTTAGCAGAAGGTTTTTGTAAGACAGCCATAGACCATTTCACTAAAGGGTGTAAATTGGTGAGTCCTCCAACGGTTCCTAGCGCCAAAGGCAGTTCTATCCAAAAGCAAAAAACACCATTTTCTATACTAGCATGGGTAAGGCTTGAATAGCTGCCATCTTTAGCGGCATAGGCGTGAACACCAGCTTCAATAGCCCTAAAATCATTCCCCGTTGCTAATACCACAGCGTCTACGCCATTCATAATGCCTTTGTTGTGTGTGACAGCCCTATGTGGTTCTGCTTTTGCAATAGCAACCGCTTGCACCATTTTCTGAGCAAAAATAACACCGGATGCCCCATCAATGCCTTCTAAATCTGCTACAGGACAAGATACAGTAGCCCTCACGGTGCAGTTGGGTACATAATTAGAAAGAATGCTCATGACTACTTCTATAGATTGTTCTTCTGCAGAAAATCCATGGTATTGATGTGCTTCTCTTTTTAAGCTTGTGGCAAATTGCTCCAAACAAGAGTTAATGAAGTTGGCGCCCATAGCATCTGCTGTTTGGAACACAGCATGTATTTGAAAATAATGGGCCAAATCTGAAGTTTTGTCTCTCAACATCAGGTCGCTAATCCCACCGCCACGCTTTTCCATATTAGCAGTGAGTGGGGCGCAGTCTGCCAATAAAATGGGTTTTATATGGGTGAAAAAAGCCTTTATTTTTTTGGGATCACCTTGAAAGAAAAAATGTACTTGGCCTATTTTTTCAGTGCCCAGTACTTCGGTTTTAAACCCGCCTCGGGTTCCCCAAAACTTTGCTGCTTTACTCGCTGCAGCCACAACGGAACTTTCTTCAATAGCCATTGGAATGGCATAAAGCTTGCCATTAATTAAAAAATTTGGCGCAATTCCAAGGGGCACATAAAAATTACTGAGGGTGTTTTCAATAAATTCATCATGTAATTTTTGCAAGGCCTTGTCCTCATGCCAGTATTGGGTGAGTAGGTTTTTTGTTTCAGGATCTCCTTGGGTAAACGTTTGAGATACCCAGTCTATTTTTTCTTCTTTAGAAAGTTTTGAGAATCCTTGAATGGGGGTAGACATAGATTTTTTTTTGTGTTGCTAAGATAGTTAAATCCCATTTTATGACCTATTTGTAGTTTCTTTAAAGATTCTCGTATTAAAATGTTATTTTTAGGAGCTTTTACCAGAAAATACAGGGGCTTGCCTTGTGATGAAACCATTTGTATGAAAAAAATATTTTTACTTTTAGGCATCGGCCTTATGGCCTTGAATGCTGCTTTAGCCCAAGATAAAGAAGTTACTGTGGCGGCTATTTACGACGGAACCTTTAGAACGGAAG
>Ga0102820_1000128_pt1 | contig 22168 bp, 19 predicted proteins | sample ColrivemetaGS709_FD_78192 | JGI IMG/M metagenome (GOLD analysis project Ga0102820, IMG submission 78192) | Estuarine microbial communities from the Columbia River estuary - Ebb tide non-ETM metaG S.709 | ecosystem: Environmental > Aquatic > Marine > Intertidal zone > Estuary | place: USA...
AACTGGTAGTTATGGCGTTGGCGGAGCAGGCGGCGGCGGCAGAGGCGGCGGCGGCTCGCGTATACGGCACCAAAACTTTTACTCCGGTAATACTAGTTATTATATAACAGAACATGGTGTAAGAGCCGGCGGCTCCGGCACATCCGGTGCAGTTTATCTGCAATGGGGATTAGGAAACTTGTAAAAAATAATTAACATAGTACTTAATGGATAAATACAATGGAGAAAGATAATGTCAGGTAAACAGGTACAGTTTCGTAGAGGAACAACAACACAACATACTACATTCACCGGCAGCGAAGGTGAAATAACTGTAGATACAGATAAGAATGTAATTGTAGTACATGACGGATCTACAGCAGGTGGATTTCCGCTTGCTCCTGAAAATAACCCAACATTTACAGGAGATGTAACTCTTGCATCGAGCGGAAACGGAATTGTATTTCCAGATAGTACAAGATTAAATACTGCCCCAGCAAGTACATTTCATATATTATTTCCAGGCACATTGTACACACCAATAACTGAAGGCGCTCGTTATTATGCAGAAGAAAACATATCTGTAACAAGTGTAATAGCTGGAGCAGGAGCCCCGTCAATTGGTGATCCGATTGCCTTTACAGTATATAAAAATACTACCCTTGTGCAAACATTTAGTCTAAGTGCAGGCGATTATAAGAGTGCGTACAATTTCACATCTGCTATTTCTATGGCAGTAAATGACTATATAAGTGTAGAGGTGAATACCGGAAATGGTAAAAATTTCTCACTCAAATTTAATTACAATATTGTTTAATGGAGGTTTAAATGTCCGAAGAAGTAGAAAATGAAGAAGTAGAAAATGAAGAAGTTGTAGCTGAAGAAGTTGTAGAGATCGGTGCATACGGTCTTCCAGTAACTGATCATGCGTATGTGATTAGAGGAACTACCAAAAGAGAAGCTATTGCTAACTTCGAAAGCTTAGAGCCAACAGTTGGAGCAAACATTCAACGAGACGGCGATAGGTTCGTTTTAATTACAACGCAAGAGTTTGAAATCGATGACGAAAAAATATTGGAGCAATTACAATGACAGTAACCACCAACACACTTGGTACAAATAGTGCTGAGATAGTTGTTTTTAACCACGCTAGGTATTACGATGCCCTTACCGCAGTAGGATCATTTCTTACATCGCATGGCTGGACTGAAAAGGCTGGTGTTGGTAATGCACTTGAAAAAGTATATACTTCAAACAACACACTAGGATCAGGTGTAAAAGAAATTAAAATAAATGCTATTGATCTGCATATCCAACATGCTGATAGCTTTACTGGTACGACTACAGTTGTAGCAACCAACGACTGTGAAAAAGTAGTACACAACGAGTACTTAAAATATCCAGAAAATTTATTTACTAGCACAACAGGATCAAACACATTTAACGGCAGTGTATCGCAATCTATCTCTCCGCATAGTTCTATAACCGATGATAAAGATTCTAGTAATTATTTAACCGGTACGATATTTAACAGTAACTATAACATTACCATTACAGCAGGACTTGCAGTAACACTGTACAAAGGACAGTTTATTAGACTAGTAAGTCAAAACGATCCAAAAAATGTCTATCTTGATGCAGTAGTTGACAGCCACGATAATGTTACCGGTGTAGTAACTCTTAAGCCATTTCATAAAGGACCAACTAATACTACAGAAACGAATTGGTATTTACTAACACACTCTATGAATTATGATACTGCAATAAACCCAGGTTATATCTACATTAGTGCTAGTTCAAAACACTGTGTTATTCAGTGCAGAAATACTGGCGGATATTGGCATGACTTTACAGCAGTTTGCGAAACAGAAAATCCGCTTGCAGTAGATGATGCAAGTATTCTAACAACAGGATATATGTTAGGTAATAGTGGTAACACGAATCATGATACTACATACTTAGATACTGAAGCTTTATCTCAACTCTCAGCATCGTATACAGCCCCGCCCCCTGCAACAAGAAATAATCATTACAACAGATTACGCATCTGGACTGGACCATTTTCACAGCCGTCTACTAGAAAAGGCAGAACAGGCTGGACTGGAAGACTAAGCAAAATTACTACACCGTTAGGCGAAGTAAACGGCTGCCTTGGTATTTCTGTAACTATGCGACATACTGATTTTGTACAAGAATACGACCAACCAGCAGATATCGACAACAGGTTTAGATATAATATATCTACTAATGTACACTGGAACAGTGTAGGAGACATTATACCGTCGACATACGAACCTGTGTTAGGAAACTATTGGGCGCTGTCAGGTACAGTAGTCACAGATTTATCTGATGAAACTTCCTTTAGTCAACACTCTATAAATAATGTAATGCTAGATACGTGGGCAGGCACATCAACAGTCCTAGGACCTATACAATCTACGCACGGACATCCATATCTCTTTGTAAATAACACCTACGCATATTCTACCCAAAGAAACGCTGAGGTTGGTCAGTATAATACCCCTACGCAAAAAATGCAGTGGAGAACTAGTGAACCAACACTCTTAGGTAGAATTTATAATATGAAATTTGTAACGTCGACGCTTACGCCTACTAATGTGTTGTCTATAGCAATTGACGCAAACGGATTTGTTGATAGTAGCGGTGTAGCATCTGATCATATAGTTTTTAGTTATCCTAGTGATTACAAGTATGACTCTACAACTCCATACGCAACTGAAAATTACTCTGATGAAACATCAGAAAAATCTGAAAGAATAAAAGATACTATGAGCGTAGCAGTAGCATTTCCAAAATAAGGACAAACAATGACAGTAACAACAAATAGTTTAGGATCTAATTCAGCAGAAATAATTGCAGTAAACGAAACTAATCTGTATACAAATGTAATGACAGCAATTGATGCATTTGTCACTACTCATGGATGGTCAGCTAAACCAGGAGTAGGAAATGATCTTGAAAAAGTATATATTTCGTCAAATGCTACTGGTGGCGGCACTAAAGAAATAAAGATTAATGCACTTGATTTACATATTCAAATGGCAGATAGTTTTACTGGTACAACTACTATTACAGCAACTAATGAAGCAGAAAGATATCTAAATCTAGATCACATCACTTATCCAGATTATGCATATGCAAAAGTTACATCTGAAACACAGAGCACTATCGGGTATGGTAATACCAATGTCCTCACAACAAGTAGCTACTATTCTGCTTCCTTTACTTTTTATATATCTGCAGGTCAAACTAATACTTTATACCCAAATCAACAAATTAAGTTTATAGATAGTAATAATACTGACAACTATTGTTATGCTAAAATAAACAGCCATAATAATACTACAGGTGAAATAAACGTAACATATTCCAGAGATTCAAACACCGGCTGGACCTTTACTACTGATGTTTATATTTGTATTGACAGACTAAATTATGTAACCGATATTCAATCTGCACATATTTTTATATCAGCGTCAGACAAACATATTGCTATACAATGCAGAAACACCAACGGAGTATGGCATGACTTTACAGCAATATGTGAAACAGAAAATCCTTTAGCTGTAGAAGATGCAAGTATTCTAACAACAGGATTTATGCTAGGCAATAGTGGCATGGTTAGACGTGCCGATTACTGGAACGAAATCGGCTACGGCTCCGGGATCGCCAGCATCAGCGCATCCGCCGACGTACCTGACACAAGTTTATATACAAACGAACACACCTATGGAGAACATAGACAACTAACTGGACCGTTTAGTATGAGTAGTACTAGAAAAAGTAGAACCGGCAGCATGGCTTCAATTTTTAATGAAATAAGCACGCCACTTGGAAGTGCTAAATTAATTGGTGGCCAGTTAAGAATGCATCTTGACCGGGTGCAGCAAACCAATAACAGCAGCCAAGCCTACACTTATGTAATGACTGATTTTGAACAGGTTTCATACTTTAGAGGAATGGGAGATGTAATTCCTGCTTCATTTGAACCAGTAACTGGAAAGTTATGGGCATTATCAGGAACTGCAATTTGTGATTTAGGAAATCTAACAAATACTGACAATTTTTACGATAATAAGGAAAATGACAATTATTTAATAAATGACTCTTATTACACAACAAATAGTGGCGATAATTATTATGTTTCATCCGCCGAAATAGGTGAATTTAGTGACGCTAATTTTTATAATCGTATAGAGCCTAAACAAAAACATTCAATTCAAACCAGTGAGCCAACATTATTGGGTAGAATTTATAATATGAAATTTTTAACTACAGGCATTTATCCAAGTAGTATTGTAAGTGTTGATGTTGATGCAAATGGATTTACAGATACATCGGGCACACCTACGGACCACTTGGTATTTGCAGTCTATAGTAATTATGAATCAACTACATCAATTACTGACGATTGGCAAAACTACGAAGATAACAACGCTATCGAGCGTATTAAGAGCAGCCAAAGTGTTGCTATAGGATTTCCAAAGTAATGGCAAGTAGAGAGATTACATCTAACACAACTTTGCTTAGTTCTGATAATGGATTAGAACTGAGAGCAAATGCTGTAGGTGATGTAACTATTACTATTCCAACAAGTGTTTTTAGTGTTGGCGAATATTTTGTTGCTAGATCAATAGGCGCCGGAGACATTACAATTACAGGTGATACTGGAGTAACAGTTAACACAGTTTTGGCAGGAAGTGTCTCTTCGACATTAACTTATCAATTACTTCGTGCAGAACTAACTGGTACTGATACATGGGCAGTAACAGGTAACGTTACAGATACAGTAATTTCAGAACAAAATACAGTAGTCGATACAGGTATAGCAGATTTATCATCGCCTTATGCGAGATCAACAGAAATAGATTACGGAGAAGCTTTTACCACATTTACGCATAGTGATTATGCAAACAGCACATTATCATCTCCAACAGTTGCTCCTTTGATATTAGACGGGTATAACTTTGGTGCAACAAGCACCGTAGAATTAAATAATAATTATACAAGCACCGCAATTACTGAAATAGCAAATTTTAGTTTTGACTATGGCGATGTAACACTAGTAGTAAACCAAGGTTCTACAGACGGAGTTGTAACTCTACAACCGGCTGGTATTGAACCTAGATTAACACCTGTAATAGTATTAGGATAAACAATGACAGTAACAACAACTACACTAGGATCTAACTCAGCAGAAATTACTGTGTATGACGAGACTCGATATGCATCAGTTTTGTCTGCAATTGATACTTTTATTACTACACATGGCTGGACTGAAAAAGCAGGCGTTGGCAACGACCTTGAAAAAGTTTATACCTCTGCAAATGCATTAGGTGGTGGCACTAAAGAAATAAAGATTAATGCAATTGACCTTACTATTCAACACGCTGATAGTTTCACTGGCACAAATACAGTTGTAGCAACTAACGAAGCGTTTCGCTGGATGCATAACGGACATTTAAAATATCCAGAAAATTTATTTACAAGTGATTCTGGATCTGCATCTTTTATTGGTGAATTTATTACAGCAGGGATATCTCCAACCGCAAGAGCTACAGATAATTCTATATCAGCTGCCTTATCGCAATATAATGGAGATAGCTACACATTTACCATTCCAGCAGGATTAGGCGAAACATTATATACAGGGCAATTTATTAGACTACAATCTAAAAATAATGCCGGGGAATATATTGATGCACAAGTAAAAAGTCATAATAATATAACCGGAGCAGTAGATATAAAAAGATATCATGGTGCAGGAACAACTAGTGAAACTGAATGGTATTTACTAACACACTCTATGAATTACCATGACACAGTAAGTCCTGCATATGTTTATATTAGCGCTAGTTCAAAACACTGTGTTATTCAATGCAAAAATACCAACGGAATGTGGCATGACTTTGTTTCAGTATGTGAAACAGAAAACCCGTTATCACTTAGTGATGCAAGTATCCTAACAACTGGGTATATGCTAGGCAATAGTGGTTTTGTAAAATCTATAACCTCTACTAGTACTGGCCGCGAGAGTGAAAATTATTTTGAATCAGCTTTTCCAGATCTACCAGAAATAAATGATCATGAAGGACATTTTAAAATATGGACTGGACCATTTTCACAGCCATCTACTAGAAAAAACAGAACTGGCGTTGATGCAACTAGATTTACTAAAATAGCAACACCTCTTGGTGTTGCAGATGGATGCCTAGGAGCGATACCAAACACAATTGTAGCTAGATATCACAGTGACTATGACACCACAAATGTCAGTTTCTCTAGATTTACATCATTACAGGTTATAAAAGTGTTTTTTAAAGGAATGGGAGACGTAATACCGGATATCTATGAAACTAACAGCTCGAAGCACTATGCTTTCTCTGGTAGTGCATCTAGTGATTATTCGGATACTACTACAATGAGTATATTAGATAGTGATAACTTTATGTTAGATAACTGGCCTGGTATGTTTTTAGGTACAAACGTTAGAGGCGGAATACCCTTAATTGCAGATTATCAAACTGCGCAGACTATTTATGTAGATCAACCGTATGAATACAATACAGCTAGTGAGGATTTTTCATGGTCAACTCAAGAACCGTCGCTACTAGGTAGAATATACAATATTAAATTTGTAACAACTGGCTTATCGCCTATGAATGTATTATCTATCAAAGTAGATGCTAGTGGGTTTGCTGAGGATACCGGATCATCGATTGATCACATAGTTTTCAGTTATCAGCAAAAATACGATCACGAAGATGTTCCGAGCGACAGAATTCTTGATAGAAGTGCTTTCCAAGAAAATGAAATACTTAGATCACAAAGCGCAGCAGTAGCATTTCCAAAGTAAGGACAAACAATGACAGTAACAACAAATAGTTTAGGATCTAATTCAGCAGAAATCATAGTTAGCCAAGAAACTGGATTATACACAAATGTAATGACAGCAATTGATACATTTATTACTGCTCACGGTTGGACAGAAAAAACTGCTGTAGGTAACACAATGGAAAAAGTGTATCAGAGTGCTAATGCTACCGGCGGTGGCACTAAAGAAATAAAGATTAATGCACTTGATTTACACATTCAATTGGCAGAAAGTTTTACTGGTACAACTACTGTTACATCAACTAATCCTATATTTCCGCATAGACGACTCGATCATATAACGGCTGCTGATTATCTATATGCAACAGCAACTGCCAGCAATAGCTTCGGTATTAGCACCGGATACTGGCAAAACCAGAGTACTAATGAGACAATAACTATTGCTGCTGCACAATCATTCACACTGTATGAGCATCAATTAATTAGATTAATTCACACAACTGATGACGAGTATTGGTTCGAAGGCACAGTAGTATCTCATAACAATACCACAGGTGAGATAGTGTTTAGTCTAACTGATTCTAATTGTCAAGGTATTTATACAGATACTAGTGTTGATATATGGAATCTTTGTATTGACAGACTAAATTATGTTGATGATACAAGTCCTGCACATATTTTTATATCAGCCACAAGCAAACACATTGCTATACAATGTAGAAATACAAATAATTCGTGGCATGATTTTACTGCAATCTGCGAAACAGAAAATCCATTATCATTAAGTGATAGCGCAATTTTAACAACTGGATATATGTTAGGCAACAGTGGTTATGTTAAATCACAGTGGCAAGAATTTGATTATGGCATCAACAATATCACATATACACTTGATGAATTTGACGCTCCTTCTACCACTGAAACCAACAGCATCGGATATGGCGGAAAGATGCACAAACTTACAGGACCATTTCAGTCTGTTACATCAGTTGATATCAGTGGCGTAAACAGTGCAAGATCAACATCAATTGTAACAGATATTGGCACAGCTGGATATATAGGGGCAGTATATAGGCATTCGCTATGGGGTGTTAATTTTTCAGATTCTGATGCAAGCCCCGAAGTTAACGAACAAAGACTAAATTTTTCATTAGAAAAAATTATATATTTTAAAGGTATGGGAGACATTATCCCTGCGGATCTAGAAGCATCGTCAAGTAAACATTGGGCACTAAGTGGTTACGCAAATTTAAATACAATTGAAGATGCCGGCGGTAGTATTGAATCAAAGGTTACTACAAATGAAACTGACCTTCTTGATATATCAAATTCACTTAGCGGTGATCAAGCTATATATAGATCAGCGACCTCGAGTTATGGTAGTTATAACGGTAACCATGTGTACGATGACTCAGTTAATTCTACAAATAATTATAGAAATTTAACCAGCACTAGAGCAAAAACTCCTACTATGATGGGTAGAATTTATAACTTAAAATTTATGACTACAGGAATACCGGCTAGTAGTGTAATTGGAGTAAAAATTGATGCCAACGGATTTCCTGACGCAAACGGTACTGACACAGATCATTTAATATTCTCGGCAGGGTACGTTGAATATTCGTCAAATGTTAACAGAAACGGAACAGCGTATACTGACACTTCTTTATATTGGTACGATGACGAGGATACTGACAAAGAAGCAAAAATTGAAAAAAGTAAAAGAGTAGCAATAGGATTTCCTTTGTAATGTCTAGTAGAGAGATCACAGCAAACACAACACTTATTGTTTCAGATGCAGAACTAGAATTACGATTAAATAGTTCTGCTGCAAGAACAATTACTATACCAAGTGGAATCTTTGCTGATGGTGATCGAATATATGCAAGAAGAATTAGTTCTGGTAATGTAACATTCGAAGGCGATACTGGCGTTACTGTAAACGGAGTATCCGGTGGTAGTGTAACAACATCTAAATTTTATCAACTATTATATGCAGAGCAAACAGCCGCAGATACATGGACAGTAACTGGAGACGAAGTTTCATCTGTTGAGGTTGATAGTGCAGAAAACTATGATCAAGGATCTACAGTATTAGACTCAGGTTATGCAGTAGATTATGGAAATTTAAGTATTACAGTTAAGTCAGGTAAGATCACATTACCAGATTATGTACCGCCAACAACTAATCCTAGAGTTACACAAGTAATTATCATTGGTTAAATAAATCAGCTATTTCGAAAATTGTTTCTAACTTAGTTCTATTTGTTTTAGAGTTAAGAGTATTACGCAGTCCTTGATGTAACGGCTTTGGCCAATTATTATAACCAACCCATGCATATCCGTCATGTTCGCTATTTAATTGTGGAATAAATTCTTCGTTAATTAAACACAAATATGTGTGGAATTGAAATTTCTCATCTGATGATATAAAAGTTTCTAATGGAATAGTTTTTATAATTTCAGGTAGTGCGCCTACTTCTTCGATAATTTCTCTTTGTAAGCCTTCCCACGGTGTTTCTTTATTTTCGTTAGTACCTCCTACAATACCCCATTGGTTATTGCGTTTACCATTTTTTCTATAAAGCAGTAAAAATCGTTTTGTGTTTAACGTATAAAAAAGAGCACCACTACAAATTATCTCGGACATAAAAGTAATTAGTCTTCCAGCTGTATTCTCCAAGTGCCTACTGGATATTCACCGTCAATGCTTAGTAACCAATTACTATCGCTATATCTATATTGCACACTTGTATTTAGATTTGTAGTATATGTAGTTGTAGTTGCTTCGCTTGCGTCAAACACAATATGCCATTTAGCACCATCCCATTCAACAATGTCATTTGCACTTGCTACGAAGTTAGTATTATCAGTATTACGCCAAGCAGCTGGTCCTTCAACTGAGTCAGCATTTCCAACATCATCTAAAAGCAATAGGCGTGTGCCTGCAATTTTAATTGTAGTAGGATTAAAAGTTAACGGATCAATAATGTAATCTATACTCGTTCTGTCACCCGTAGGACCTGTAATAATTGTATCTTGCGGGAAACTATCCATGTCCCAATTAATTGATATCATACTATCATCTAGTGGATTTAAACTAAATGTACCAGTAACAATAGATGATGAGTTTTTGTTATTAACAAATACTTTGCTTAGACCTGCTTGGAACATACCAGGAGATGACTCGATAATATCTCTCCAACTTATGCCACCTACAACTCCACGTCTAATAATTTTAGCAGATGCACCTTCAACATATACAGGATAGTTTAGATAGTTAACGTTTGCCATTTGATCTGTTGATTCTGTTACAGCCTTACGTCCGTGTTCATTTTCTGTAACACCGGCAGTGATACTATCATCGTATGCATTAGTTTGTGGACGGGTAATACCTTCTTCGATGTTACCTGATTCTTCGTCAAATAAACTAGTAATAATATTTTGTATTACACCTAAGCGTTTTACTTTAGTAGGAGGTGAGATATAAATTGGAATCTTAAACCCTAAAGTTGCAATATCAACTTCTGATTCTAAACCCATTGGCACAGTTCTATTTGTCCAATTAATGTTTTCTAATTCAAGTGTAGTAATACTTGTCCAGTCTACAAAGTTATCTGTTGTTTGCAATTCAAGAGTAGGATTAAACCAAACACCAACTTGCTCAATAATTTGTAATTTTTGATCTGTATTTGATGTCCACACATCTACGTTTGCTCTTAACATATACGGAGCAGGCATAAGACGTTCTACTGTGTAATTTTTACCCTGTGTATTAAGATAGCTACCAGTATCGGTATCATACTCACGTTCTTTTAAATTTAGTTTATCAATAAACGTAGCATCTTGTGTACGATCTCTATCTTGTTCCAATCCGGTAATGTACACACTCATTCTAGGCGCACTTGGTAATTTATTCTCTGAATTATCTTTAATAAGATGCGCAACTTGTCTTGATAAATCACCATACATAACCGGGACTGTTTTAATTGTACCGTCACCGTACTTAACAGGAAAATTACTCATCAGGCGCATTAATTGCGTTACGTAACGTCTTATCTGTCCATCATAAAAAAATTGCATTAATTATCCGCCTTTGGTCTAAGTGCTTTAGATAAGCTTTGTCTTTCTTCAACTGCTTCGCCGCCGATCTGACTTTGCTTTGTGTTGTTAATAAACCCTGCTTTTTGCGTTTGTCTGTTGTTGTTATTCGTTAGTGTCTCACGTAAATTGTCTTCTACCTTAAGCCAGCGTGATCCGTCATATCTAAATAATCTATTAGGTAAAAAGTCAGTACGTAAAAAGTAATCACCAATTTCGTTTGTTGTAGGAAACTGTATACCATTACCAAATACATTACCTACTGGAGGCTCACCATCACCGTAGTTAACAAGATAACCACTGTATCCTTCTCTACCTTCGACACTGTTTATAATTTCGCTTGTGAGGTTTTCTCCGTCAATTTCTTCCAGGGCAACTGTTCCGTCTTCTTTGCGCTCTACAGTATAGAAGTGACTGGTTTCGTATCCAGACAAAGGAGCATCAACTTCTGCTTGTGCAATCACAGCATTATTAATTTGCATTTCTTTATCGTAGGTACTAAGTACATCACGTAATGTAGTATCAGATTCTTCATCGGCTGGTAAGTCTAAAATATCTTTATATTCTTGACCATCGTAAATTTGTTTTAGTTTTAGCCTGTATAAATGCGGATACCAAGTATGGCTAAATCCTTCACTTGCACGACTCACATCTTCGATAACATAAAAGCGTTTAAGAGCAACTGATGCATCATTTAGTGCATGTTCATCTTTAAGATGCGGTAATTCAACTACATCACCTGCCAATGGTTTACGTCCAATAGTCTTTACAATGCTATTAATATGTACAGTCATAAACAATGTATCGTTTGATAAAAACAATCCAAATTGACTTAGATCAAAGTCTATATCTTGTACATTATAGATAGCTCTATGCGTATATACATCTACGTCATACTTTCTATCTCTATTTTCTAAAAATAGTAAGTCCTGTATGTTAGTAGGATTTAATTCATCGTACTGTGGTTGCACAGCATCGGCTTCACCTTCTGGTAAATTACCAGATCCTAAGTATTTGTGGATGTGTATATCAGTACCACCTACAGTAAACATCTCCGCGATTTGTTTGTCAAGGAAATGGAAATCATTTGTTTTTTCGGGTTTATATAAAGACAGTCTTGGCATATACATATTTATCCGTAGGATAAATACTATTGGAGAACTGAAATGTCTAATTTATCAACACAAAAACAAGAAGTCTTTGACTATGTAGCTGCTTTCTTAGGAGGCGGTATGGTTGACGTAGAGCTCGATCCTATACACTACGAAACAGCACTTACAAAGGCGTTGACAAGATTTAGACAGCGTTCAGATAATTCAGTTGAAGAATCATATATGTTTATGCCTACAATTGTAGATCAAAACGTTTATACACTACCGCAAGAAGTTATTGAAGTAAGACAGATATTTCGCAGAACTGTAGGTGCTAGAACACAAGGCGGTACTGGTGGATCAATGTACGAACCGTTTAATTTAGCATACACAAATGCTTACTTGTTGTCAGCAAGTAAAATGGGCGGACTAGCAACATATGATATGTTTAGTCAGTACCAAGAATTAGTAGGTAGAATGTTTGGATCACATATTGAATTTAAATGGAACACAGCAACAAAAAAATTAACTATTCTACAAAGACCACATGCTGAAGAAAACTTAATGTTATTTTGTTATAATTATAGACCAGACGAAGAATTATTAAACGATTATCTTACAAAGCAGTGGATTAAAGATTATACTTTAGCTAACTGTAAATATATGCTAGGCGAAGCACGATCAAAGTTTGCTACTATTGCTGGGCCACAAGGTGGTTCTACCTTAAACGGAGATACGCTTAAGGCAGAAGCACAAAGTGAAATGGACAAGTTAGAGCAAGAAGTTTCGCAGCAAGTAGCAGGCGGAGCCGGCTACAGTTTTCTTATTGGTTAAAGATCGTTGTCGTGTATATGCAACTGGATAAGTGCATAGTGTAACACCTTCATTAAATCTTTACGTGCATCGTCCTTACTACCTTTGCGACCGTATCTATTTGAATACTTGTCAACATTGCCCATACAGAACCCAGTTCCGTGTCCGCGCTCGATAATTACCTCAGTTGACTGAAATTTATTTTGCGCATAATGGCCTTTGTACGTAGAGTCAATGTATTCTTGAAACTCTTCAATTAGTTCTCGTTCGTTAAATTTATAATCAATAGCCATGTTAATCCTTATATACTGCTTGTAAGTTCATTTTTAGATCATTCAAGCTATCTTCGTTTGCTTGATACCTAATACCAATACCGCCTTTTTCAATCCATCTAGCAATATTAGTTGGCTTATCGTCAACAAGAATATTTGGAGTTCCTGTTAAGTCGTCAACTGCATGATTCTCTTTTTGACCTGTAAAGATTAGATGTTGCACTTGCGGCATAAAGCCGTGCCTAGTCAACCATACACGTTTGTGATAAGAACTATTTTGATGATCACCTCTCAACGGACTTGAACAAATGCCATAGTTATCACCAGCAAGATCTCTAACAAAATTTACAAGTTCTACTGATGTTGGAAATAACTCAAGTATATCAAAAAAGTTTGAGTGTTTTAAATCAGTAATTGCTTTTTCTTTATTAGGAAGTTTCTTCCAATGATCAACTCCGTAAAAAGATTCAAGACCTCCGAAGAAGTCTGCAATTACACCGTCCATATCTAAATATAAAATCATGTTAGCCTCTATTATTGCCTATAGTTAATACTAACATCTTTTACTGTTTTGTCAACCTAAAAATCTGGAGTAAGGTCTCCTTGTCGCCATGTATAACCTTCCTTCTGGATAATGCGTTGGCAATTAGCACATACAGTTTTTAAGTTACTAGGTCGACAATTCTGTAAGTCTCCGTCAATATGATATACATTGAATTGCTCTTCATGTGCAGATTTAAATCTACATTTTTCGCAGTATTCTTTTTTCTCATAGCCTGACATAACCCATCGAGGAATACCGTAGCCTATTATGCCATGCTTTAAGCATGTTTCGCATTTTTTGCGATAATACGTTTTGCCTTCTTTTATATAGTTTATAGCAGCAGGTCTTTGATTGCATATACATAACGGTCTCATATTGTATTTATCATACCTTTTCGGTCCCTTTTCCAGCAAGCTAAACTGTCTGTTTTATAAAAATAGCATAAATACATGTGATATAACCTTATAAGGAGAAATATGATGGCATTAGTCTCACCAGGTGTAGAGGTCCAGGTAATTGATGAGAGTTTTTACACTCCAAGTGCACCGGGTACTGTACCAATGATATTTGTTGCAACTGCGGAAAATAAAACTAACTCAGCAGGAACGGGTATTGCAACAGGAACAACAAAAGCAAACGCAGGTGTTCCATTTTTACTAACAAGTCAGAAAGACTTAGGAGATCTATTTGGAGATCCAAGTTTCTATTCAGACACAAGCGGAAACATGATTCACGGTAGTGAATTAAACGAATACGGTTTGCAAACAGCATACTCGTTACTAGGCGTAACTAACCAAGTATTTGTTGTTAGAGCAGACTTTGATCTAGCTAAACTAACACCAAGTGCAAACGCTCCAGGCGGAACACCAGTAGACGGTGCATACTGGTTAGATACACAAAACACAAGCTACGGTTTACTAGAGTGGAATGCAGCAGCAGTAACAGCAGGCGGACAAAGCTTCACAGCAATTAATCCAATTGTAGTAAACAAAGCAAGCGAACTAGACGGCACAATGCCATCAGCAGCAATTGGTGTTATTGGCGATTATGCAGTAGTTACAGCAAACAACATGAACAGAATGTTCTACAAGAATACATCAGGTGCATGGGTACAAGTAGGCTCAGCAGCCTGGAAAGCAAGTTGGCCAACAGTTGTTTCTACAGAAGCAGGCGCTACAGTTCCAGCAAGTGATACTATTGAAATTAATGGCCAAGCAATTAGCCTTACTTCTGGACAAAGTCTTGCAGATGCAGCTACAGCTATGGACGGGCAAGTTGCTGGAATCACAGTAAGCTATAATACTAATACACAAGTTTTAGAATTCTTTAGCACAGGTGTTGCTATTACATTAGCAGACACAAACAATACATTATTCGGCGGTTTAGGATTGACAGCAGGAACATACAATGCTCCTACAATGTCAATTGCTCCACATACTAGTGTTCCTGAATTTAAAACAGGCGAAGCAGCAGAAGCACCGACAGGTAGTATTTGGATGAAAACAACTACACCAAACGGTGGCGCTAACTGGAATATTAAATCATACAGTGCTGACACAGCATTATGGTCAACTGTTGCAGCACCAGTGTATACTTCAAATGCAGCAGCATTAAATGCACTTGATTCAACAGGCAATGGTAGTAACTTAGCAGTAGGCGCTACATTTGTAAAAGCAAATGTAAACGATGCGTCACCAGTAGAAGCAGATGCTAAAATTTATAGAAGAGTAGCAGCAGGCGCAACTACAATTACTAGTGCAAAAGTTGCAACAATCGCAGCTTTTTCCGGCAGTACACCAGTTAATGTAAATATTGCAGAAACTAAAGTAGGTTCAGCAGTATTAGATACACCTAAAACAGTAACTTGGACGCCAACAGGCGGAACAGGCGATGCAGCACTTCTAGTAGCAGCAATTAATAATGCAGGCTTTGCAAATGTTTCAGCATCAGTTACTGATCAAAATAGAGTTGTAATTAGCCACAAACTAGGCGGCGACTTTACTTTAGTTGATACAGATGACGCACTAGCAGAGTATGGATTTGCTCCTTATGATGTAAACAACAGTGCTTCAACAGTAAACATGTATGATCCAAACGCAACAGGCACATGGACTGCAACACTTTGGAAAACACTAGCATATGATGCATCAGCAACTGAACCAACAACGCTAACAGCAGATGGCGAAGTATGGTACAACTCAGTGATTGACGAAGTTGACATTATGTATCATAATGGCGCAACATGGCAAGGTTACAAAAACGCATTTGGAACTACAATGGGTCCTATCGTTGCAGCAAGTGAACCAACAGCACAAGCAGACGGTTCAGCTATTGAAGATAATGATCTTTGGATTGACACAAGCGACTTAGAAAACTTCCCAACTATCTATCGTTGGAATGCAGGACTAAGTGCATGGAACTTAATTGACAAAGGTGACCAAACAAGTGAAAACGGAATTCTATTTGCAGATGCACGTTGGAGCACAGCAGGCGCAGATGTTGTTGCAGCTGATATCGAAGACTTACTAGAAAGTGATTACTTAGATCCAGATGCACCAGATCCAGCACTATATCCAAAAGGTATGCTACTATGGAACCTAAGACGTTCTGGCTTTAATGTTAAGCGTTTTGTTCGTAATCACATTGCAGTTGGCCAAAACAATGGTCGCAATGGTGACGAATCAATGGCAGCATATAACCCAAATCGTTGGGTTACTGAATCAGCAAATAACGTTGACGGTTCAGGCAGCTTTGGACGTAACGCACAGCGTAAGTCAGTAGTACAAGCACTACAAGCAATGGTAAACAGTAACCAAGAAATTAGAGATGACGAGCGTAGATTCTTTAACTTAATGGCAACACCTGGTTATCCAGAGCTAATTGGTGAGATGATTAGTCTTAACTATGATAGAAAACTAACATCGTTTATTGTTGGTGATTCACCGATGAGACTTGCACCAGACGCAACAGGACTTAACAACTGGGCAACTAACGTTGAACTAGCTGTTGAAGATAATGATAGAGGCTTAGTTAGCAGAGATGAGTACTTGGGCGTTTATTACCCAGCAGGCTTTACAAGTGATAACGCAGGAAACAACATTGTTGTTCCGGCATCACACATGGCACTAAGAACAATGATCCTAAGTGATCAAGTTTCGTATCCATGGATGGCTCCAGCAGGCACAAGACGTGGTGCAGTTAGCAATGCTACAGCAACAGGTTACCTAAGTGCTGAAGGCGAATTTGTAAGTATTTCACTAAACAATGGTCAGCGTAACGTACTATATTCAAACAACATTAACCCAATTACTCCTATTACAGGAAGTGGATTAGTTGTGTTTGGACAGAAAACTCGTGCTAAAAATGCAAGTGCATTAGACAGAGTTAACGTTGCAAGACTAACAGTTTACTTACGTAGACAGTTAGAAATTCTTGCAAGACCATATCTATTTGAACCAAATGATGCTGGTACAAGAGATCAAGTAAAAGCAGCAGCAGATGCGCTATTACTAGAACTAGTAGGATTAAGAGGCATTTACGATTTCGTAACTGTTTGTGACACTACAAACAATACACCTGCAAGAGTTGATAAGAACGAATTGTATCTAGATGTAGCTATTGAACCAGTCAAAGCTATCGAGTTTATTTACATTCCGTTACGTATTAAAAACACAGGCGAAATAGCGTCTTTAGGCTAAGACATAAATACTATTAGGAGAATAGAATGCCAGTAACAACATTACAAAACTTATCAGTACCTTTCGAGGGCGAGGCTAATTCATCACTGTTAATGCCTAAATTACAGTATCGTTTTAGAGTAGCTTTTGATTTATTTGGCGCTGATGTAGATGATAGTCTACGTGTTCTACAAAGACAAGTTGTGGACGTAACCCGTCCTAACTTATCATTTGAACAAATCACACTTGATGCATACAACTCAAGAACTTACTTAGCAGGTAAACATACGTGGGAGCCAATTACGCTTACACTACGTGAAGATGCAAGTAATAATATTCAAAGAGCAGTAGGCAGTCAGTTGCAGAAACAGTTTGACTTCTTTGAGCAAGCAAGTGCAACAGCAGCAAGTGATTATAAATTCCACACTAAGATTGAAATCCTAGATGGCGGCAATGGCGATAAAGATCCTATTGTGCTTGATAGATTTGAACTTAAAGGATGCTATATTGAATCAGCAAACTATAACACATTAGCATATGCAACAAGTGACGCAGTTACAGTTTCATTAACTATTCGTTATGATAATGCAATTCAAAAAGGCGTAAACGGCGGCGCAATTAGCGGCATCGGGCAACCAACAGCTAGATAAGTTGAATAAAATTAACAATAAAGACAGGGACTTTTTGGTTCCTGTTTTTTTATGGATAAATACTATATGACACTACAATATGATCCAGAGAATAATGTACACCTAAGAGATGCAGAACATGCACGTAAATTGTATACACAATACAATCTTTCGTATGCACCTAAAACTAAATTTCTTTACCATGTGGTGTTTATGTTAAAAGATGAGGCAGCTAGAAATGCTGCGCCTAATACGCAGAATAGTATTAAGGAGCTAGGTGTTTTAGCAAAGTCAGTAGACTTGCCTAATTATAGAGTAAGCACAGAAACACGCCAGCAGTATAATAGAAAAAAGAATGTTCAAACTAGAATCGATTATGACGAATGTAGATTTGTTTTCCATGATGATAATTCTAGTACAACAAGTTCGCTTATGAAAGAGTATTATAATTTTTACTACAGGGATGGTAAGAATGATGTACTTGATTTTGGAACACGAAATAAATTTGCATTACCAAATAAAAAGTTTGGGTTAGACAACGGAATGAAGGATACATTTTTTAGCCATATAAAAATTTATCAATTAACACAACGTAGATGGTGGTCTTATACATTAGTAAACCCACTAGTCACATCATTCGGACATGACTCACTAGATAATGCCGACGGCAGCGGCATGATGGAAAATAACATGTCGATCGCATATGAAGGTGTAATTTATAACCAAGGTAATATTGCTGAGACATTACCTACCAACTTTACTGATAATGAAACAGGATACGACAATACACCGAGTCCATTAATAAATGGAACGCAAGGATATATACCTAAAAATGATGCACAGGCAAATTACGGAGCAACCACTACAACGTTTGTTAGCAATCCAACATCAGGTAATTTTTTCGATAACCTGTTTGGTGATTTACTACGTGGTAACAGTTTGTTTAGTCCTACACAGGCAGTAGGACGCTATGCAACTACTACTCCTACTAGTATATTACCGTCTACTAGAATATTAAGTGAACTAACAAATAATCCGTCATACGTGGCATCATTGGCTAGTACATCAGTGTTGCTAGGTATTGTATCAGGTGATTCGCCACAACAAGCAATCCAAGACACTGTAGTTGATCTTGCAACAAGAGATCCTAACAGTAGTTCCGATACATTTAAATTAGCACAACTAGCAACAAAGATTATAGCAGGAAAGTAAGATGACCGAAATTATTTCACCCACTACTAGTACACCGATTAATTCAAATGAATTTGATGCACTAGTTGGATATTTTAAAAAAAGAGGATTTGAAGATATTCCTTCTAGAGAAATTAGTGGAATTTTTATACAAAAAGCATCTAGCGATAATATACCAGTGTTTAGATTAGTAGATACGCTAAAGGGGTTGAATCCAATAGAACTTAATACAATTATTACACAAGTGATTAATTCTGATAGATTAAGATCAAGCACAGTTGGATTTAAAAAAGAAATTAAAACTGACACGTATGATTTAAGAAATATAGAATCACTTACAAAAGATTTTGCAGAAATAGAGGGTGCAAAAGAAGAAACAATTATTAGGATAGTAAACGGAAGCTATGTACAAGAAGGATACGTAGATCCAAATTATGTTGATTAGGGGGAATATCAATGCCATTAATTTTAAGAACAAATAAAACAGAACCTCTAACTCATACAGAGTTAGACGGCAATCTAAGTCACTTAGACCAAAGAATTACAGCACTCACAAATGCTGAAGCAAATAAAATTATTACTTGGACAGAGATACAGTCTAAGCCAGTATTGTTTGACGGCGACTACAATAGTTTAAGTAATCTACCTTTGTTATTTAACGGAGACTATAATAGTCTTACAAACACTCCTGTTACATTTGATGGAAATTATCAGAGCTTAACAAATAAGCCCGGTATTCCATCTAATTTAGCAGACTTGACAAATGTACAAAATACTGTTCCTGGTGTTGATCAAGTATTAACATGGAATGGATCATCTTGGTCTCCTCAAGACAAATTTAGTGCAGACTATAATGATCTTACTAACAAACCAGTAATACCAACACTGTTAGGCGATTTAGGTAATGTATCCCCTACTGCACCGGCACTTGACGAAGTTCTTAAATGGGATGGCTCACAGTGGGCACCTGGATCTGATGTTGGTAACATTCCAACCTATGCTGAAGTAACTGACAAAGCTGGCGCCAACGGGCCTCAAAGTATAGCATTAGGAAATGGTGCCGGCGGAACACTTGACGGAACTATTGCACAAGAAGCAGCAGGCGTAGCAATTGGATTAATGGCAGGTAGAACAGATCAAAAAAATAACAGTGTTGCTATTGGTACAAGTGCAGGTAATAACACACAGGGACAAGACTCAGTTGCAATTGGTGAAGTTGCAGGCATGATGACGCAAGGTGAATCATCAGTAGCAATTGGCTCAGGTGCAGGTACAACTACACAGGGTTCTGAAGCAGTTGCAATAGGTGACTTAGCAGGTGCATCAACCCAGGGTGCTAATGCTACCGCAGTTGGTAATGGCGCTGGCGAAGATACACAGGGCGTAAGCGCAGTTGCCGTAGGTGATATTGCAGGTGCACTTAATCAAAATACCTTTGCTGTAGCAGTTGGTGCAAGTGCTGGTATGACAAACCAAGGACAGGCAGCTGTAGCAATTGGTAAGAATTCAGGTGAAACGCTTCAAGGTTCAGATACAGTAGCAATAGGTAATAGTGCCGGCAATACAAACCAAACAGCAAAGGCAGTAGCAGTTGGTGATTGGGCAGGTAAAACAGATCAAGGTGCAAGTGCAGTAGCACTAGGTCACTTAGCTGGAACAACAAATCAAGGTCAATATGCAACAGCACTTGGTCATTATGCTGGCGCAAATGATCAAAGTTCAAATGCAATCGCAGTCGGTTATAATGCTGCTTACGAGAATCAAGGCACACAAGCTATTGCAATCGGTTCCTCATCAGCTAACAATCAAAGCGCAAACGCAATTGCAATTGGTAGTAGCGCAGCAAATAATACACAAGGTGAAGAAGCAATAGCAATTGGTAAACAAGCAGGTAATGGCACCCAAGGCACACAGGCTATTGCAATTGGTACAGATGCAGGGCTAACGACTCAAAGTGATTACGCAATAGCAATCGGCCAAGAAGCAGGTAAAACTACACAAGGTACTCTTGCATTAGCAGTTGGAAATAGAGCCGGTGTAACTTCACAAGGCGATGGTGCAGTAGCGTTAGGATACACTGCCGGTAACGCAAATCAAGGTAATTTAGCAATAGCAATTGGTAATGCCGCTGGTACAACAACTCAAGGCACAAAGGCAATAGCTATAGGCGAAGAAGCTGGTAACACAACTCAAGGAGCAACTGCGATTGCTTTAGGTAGCGATGCTGGTAAAACGTCACAAGGTAACGACGGCATCGCAATTGGTACAAGTGCTGCATTAGTTACACAAGGCGCAAATTCAGTAGCAATTGGACGCCTAGCAGCTAACAATGATCAAGGTGTAAATGCTATAGCAATTGGTGATAGTGCTGGTAAAACTACGCAAGGTGATTATGCAATAGCAATCGGTAACGCAGCAGGTGAGACAAATCAAGCAGCGAATAGTATTGTTATGAATGCAACTTCAACCGCAGTAGAAAATACAACAGCAGATTCGTTTGTTGTAAAACCAATTAGAAACGCAGGCGGCACACATCAATTAGAATATAATCCAACTACAGGGGAAATTACATATGATGCACTAGGCGCAGGTGGATACGGAAATACTGATGTAGATCAACACCTTGCTCTTAGATTCTCCCCTCAAGATGGATACGTTTTAAGTTGGAATACGACTAATGTTGATTACGAATGGGTAGCACAGTCAGGTGGAGGTGCAGGCATTGCACTAACAGATTTAAGTGTTACCACAGCAAGTGCTGGAACAGCAGCTCTTGCTTATAATAATACAACAGGCGTGTTTACATATACTCCACCAGATTTAAGTTCATTTAGTACATTTGACGGAGACTATAATAGTTTAACTAATAAGCCAACTATCCCAACAGCCTATACTGATAGTGATGTTGACACACATTTAAACACAGGCTCAGCAGGAACAAACCAAGTATTAAGTTGGAATGGTTCATACTATGATTGGGTAGCACAAAGCGGTGGCGGCGGTGCAACAAGTATTA
>Ga0102820_1000141_pt1 | contig 21656 bp, 22 predicted proteins | sample ColrivemetaGS709_FD_78192 | JGI IMG/M metagenome (GOLD analysis project Ga0102820, IMG submission 78192) | Estuarine microbial communities from the Columbia River estuary - Ebb tide non-ETM metaG S.709 | ecosystem: Environmental > Aquatic > Marine > Intertidal zone > Estuary | place: USA...
TCGTAACGTGGATCAAATGGCTTGTCGTCATCTGGGCCTTGGAAGTCTTGATCTTTATCTGCGTCGTAACGTGGATCAAATGGCTTGTCGTCATCTGGGCCTTGGAAGTCTTGATCTTTATCTGCGTCGTAACGTGGATCAAATGGCTTGTCATCGTCGGCACCGTATAAGTCTTGGTCCCTTGCTGCTATAGCACTTGCTCCTACGTTTTTGGCTTCATCACGTATAGCGTTTCTAATAGCTGTTTCTTGACTAGCGGCTAAGTTTTTTTCTTTAGCAATGCGCTTTGCTTCGGCTCGTATAAAGTTTCGATTAGCAAGTTCTTCTTCGCCAGCTTTACTTCTATCTACTGCGTCTTGAGCTGCTTGGCGTATAGCGTTTCTAATATCTGTTTCTTGGCTTGCTGCGTCATCTCTAGCTACTTTATCTTTTGCTGTTTGTCGAACTTGATTGCGAATGTCTGTTTCTTGCCTAGCAGCGTCAACTAATGCTTGCTCTGCTTGTGTTAATTCAAACTGTTTTTGCTTATCTTCAAGTCCACTAACAATAGGAGCAATAGCATCAATAGTAGGAATTAAGTTAACTAATTTCTGTTGCCAGGAAGGGTTGCCGCTGGTTGCCCATTCACGTAACTTTACATACGCAATAGTTAAGCTATCTGTTTTAAATATATCCGACAATGATAAACTGCTCAATATCTTCTCAGAAAACGTAGTTGCATATTCTGGATGATTTTTATATTCTTTCTTTAAATTTGTTATCTTCTTTTCAGCTAGATCTGTTAAGACGTTAAGCTCAGCGAAAACTTTCCCGCCTAACTCGTCGACTTTGTCAAAGGCTGCGTCAACGTCTGCGTTGCTAAGTTTACGCCCTGTTTCTTGACTTAGCGCATCAACAATACTAATGCCTGCGTCATCGGCAGTAGCAAGAGCATTTTCAAGTTGCTGTAGAGTAAAGCCTATGCCAACGTCTTTTGTTTTGTCAATTGTGCCTAAGTTTCTTCCTTGCGTCTCTTGGTCTAGATTATTTAATATAGTCTTTGTGTAAAGATTAATTTCTTTATATGCAAACTGTGCGTCACCGCCGTATACTTTTTTCAAATAGTCAGTTCTGTTATCAACACCGACCTTCTCCATATCCGCTTTACTCGGTGTTCCTCTAGCATCATTAACGAGTTCAGCTTGTGATATTTTAACCCAATCAGCCAGTACTGGTAGATTTTGTACACCTACCAACTCTCCAGCTGCGGCAGTGCCTAACGTATTAATAGCAAACCAAATACTTTTTAATTCGTTAAAGCTAAATTTTTTCGATTTATTTCTAGCTGTTTTAACCGCAAATTTTAAGTTGGTACGCACGTTATACATATCAGTGGTCTGCTCGTTAAGAAACTTAGCAGTTACGTTGTTGACACGTTTTTCAAATTTATCAAAATATTTAGACATTAGATATCCTACAATGTATTGTAGTATTTATCAATAGCTGCGACTGACAAATATAGGGAGTGGCGTTTCGTAATCGTCATCTTCTTCTACAGTAGTAAACGTACTATAGATTCTCGGATCCCAATCTTTCAACACAGTCATCATGCGAATAATAAGAAGCACACTACTAATCAAGTCGTCTGTTTCGCCTGGCTTTGCTTTAAAGCTATTGCCACTAGCTACGTAACCTTTTAGTTCTCCAAGTAATACTTTACTGTGTATTTTCATCTTGCCGTTTTCGAGCATAGTCTTAAGTCGTGTACAAGCGCCGATCTTAGAACCGTGTGTAGTGTTAAATCCTTTGCGGAACTTTCTAACATGACCTTTACGTATTGGCTCACTTACAAAGTACCCAGGGATGTTCTCTTCGCCGTAGTCTTGTATTACTAGCAATGCTGCTTCGCCAATGCCGTTGTTTTCTACACTCCAGTACAATGCCGAGCCCGGTACGTCGTCGGCAATGTATTTGCAAATGTCTTTTAGTATTCGTATTTGTTGAGGAATAGGGGTTGTATTATGTCGCCATTCTGCTACTTGTTCATACGAAGGTAATTCGTATACTTGAATAGCAGAGTAGTCGCCGCCTGTTCCCATGCTCGGATCAAGTGCAACAGCATATGTAGCTTTTGGATCAAGCTTTTTGTACCAGCGCACTTGGCCCATATTCATTACAGGGTCATTAGTGTGTGCGTTTGCTAACCACATACTATCAAGTAATGTTTCATCAAAGATCAAGAACTCGCAACCGTACTCTCGACGGAAGCGTTCCTCGCCAATACGGCCAATCTCTTCTGCCTTCCAATCGTCGTCACGGTCTGGATGTTCGTCCCAGTGTGCTATAAAACTATGAAAGCCGTTTGTACCTACTTCACTTTCGTTGCCGTACTCGTCAAACTTTTGTTCTGCTTGTTTCCAAATCTGCGCAAACGTATCTTCATCTGAGTTAGGTGTTGATGTAATAATAGCACGACCGCCAGTTGCTAGTGTAGGCGATATAGACGTCCAGAATTCATCTGCGATGTTTGGTTGTACAAATGCAAACTCATCACAGTACAGTAGCGAAATACTCATACCACGTCCTGTAGTACCCGTGGTTGTTTGGCTTACAATTCTACTACCATTTTCAAATTCAATCGAACCTTTGTTGTAGCTTGTGACCCCAGCACGGATATGATTAGGACATAACTCATATACGTAGCGTATACGCTGCATAATTTCCTGTGCGCCTGTGTACTTGTGTGCGGCAATTAGGATAGTTTGATCCGGAACAAACATAGCATACCAAGCAAGGTAGATAGCAGCACAGGTAGTTTTACCTGTCTGCCTCGGCATCATGTTAATGTTAAAGCGATAGTTGTGATAGCTATCCATCAGTCTTAGCTGATACTCAAAAGGATCAAATAATAGTTTGCCTTTTACTGGATGCTGGATGTGAGCAAATTGCTTAGCAAAGTACAAATAGCCCGTTTCAGGGTCCATACACTTCATTAGCTGAGCTATTTGTTCTTGCGTGTAAGATTGTTTTTGGTGCGGCTTTTTTACAAGCGCACTATCATTTATGGTAGACATACTATAATTTATATAGTGCTGTAAGCTCCGCTTTGATTCTTGACTCTTGTTCGGTCATTTCTTCAGCTACTGGTGGGTCGCCAGGGCTTGCTTTAGCTTTATAAGATTTCTTATTCTTATGCAGGTCGTTGCCTTTACGTATAACGTCAGACATGTCGCCTATGCTAGTGTCATCAGCACCGTTATCCCAATCTTCTTCAACCTGGCACTCTTCTTCAAGATCGTGCTCGCCGCCGCACATACTACAGCTAGAAGCTTCGTGTGCATCATCTTCGTCTTTGAACAAGCTTAGTAGCTTTGCCATATCCATGCTAGACATTTATAATCTCCTATAACTTATTTATATGATCTTTAAGGTCAACTGTAGCTGCTTCAGTGTAAATTGTCTTACCAGGAAAGAATTTAGCTAAGTTTTGCTGCTTCCCGTAAATTTTACCAACTCTTCCTTTTCCACCAGAGAAGTTTGAAATAACATAAGGACTTTTATTTCTGTACTTTGAAACATTCATATTTGTAGTTGTGCCACTGCGTTGTAATACCCGTTCTACATCATACTTAGGCTGAGCAGCAGCGGTTGCCGGAACAGTGTTGTTAGGCTTACTATCTGCTGCTCTACGGCCTGTTTCAGCGCTGCCGCTACCACGTCCTGTACCTGTAGCACTATCTGCTGCTCTTCTAGACATTTCGCTTGAACCTGAACCTCGTCCTGTTCCGCCTGTTCCTGGGCCAAACCCATCAGCGTCGCCGTAAAAGTCTTGATCTGCATCTACATTGTAGCTAGGAGCAGTGCCTGTTCCACCGGCAACACCAGTGTCGTCGCTAGCATCATCATTACGACGATCTGCTTCACTACTGCCGTCGCCTCTACCCGAGCCGCCAGTACCTGGACCGAAGTCTTGGGCATCACCATCAAAGTCTTGATCAGCGTCAACATCAAAGTCTTGCTGGAACGGTGCTGGTCTACTGTCGTTATCACGACGATCTGCTTCACTGCTGCCATCACCACGGCCGGAACCACCTGTACCTGGACCGAAGTCTTGGGCATCTCCATCAAAATCTTGATCTGCGTCTACATCTACATCAGGTCGGTACGGCGCTGGCTTACTGTCATCATTACGACGATCTGCTTCACTACTGCCGTCGCCTCTACCCGAGCCGCCGGTGCCTGGGCCAAAATCTTCAACGTCGCCGTCAAAATCTTGATCTGCGTCTACATCTACATTAGGTCGGTACGGCGCTGTGCCTGCGCCTGGAGAAGATGTAACAGGGTCTTGGCCTGTATCATTCGGTGTGCCGTCGTCTGTGGTTGTGCGGCCTGGTGCTACTGGATCGTTTGACCCGCTGCTAGCCTCTGAATCACTGCTTCCTAACGCCGAATCTAATTCTTTGCCAATATTACTCCATACTAGTCGTTGGCTGTTATCGCTAACTGTACGGTCAAGACGGTCTACTATTTCTTTTTGAACTTGCATGTCATCGCTCATCGGTGAATTAGTAAGTTCGATAGATTTAAATATACTCTTTTCTTGCTCAAGTCGCTTAGCGATATCTTCTTTAGACATAAAGTAATACTGTTCACCGAACATCACAGTTAACATCTCATCTAATTCTTTAGATTCAACTGGTGGTTCACCGTTCCATGGTTTAGCAGTTTCGGCAAAATGAACGTACCCGTATACTGTATCCTGCAATTCTGCTGCTGCGGGATCGTCTCTGCGTGCCTCGGCTCTTTTCTTAGCTGCTTCTAACTCATCAACAAATGTGCCGCTAAATCTATATTGCTTGTCTTGTAGCTGCTGTACTGTAGATGAACCTGCTATCATGTATTGTTCGTATTTTGCAAGTACCTCTAAAGCATCCTCGTGAATCTTTTTTGAATCTTGTTTGTTATAGTCACCTGGATTCATCCCCATTAGGCCAAAAGCAGTATTAGTGTCACGCCCGCCTACAAATATCTTCGTAGGCCCTGACGATTCGTTTTCGTCCACTTCATTTAGGATATCTAAGTATTTTCTAATATCAGCCATATTACCCTCCGACTACAGGTTTGTCGTTTTCTGTATTAGCGATATCTTTAGAGTCGCCCTGCGGTGCGTTGTATTCAATATCACGCTCTTGACGTGCTAATTCAAGTTCTTTGAGAAGATCCATTACACGGTTCTCGCCTACAGAGTCTTGTGCGCTTTCGCCGCCCAAGTCTTCCTGTGTAAGAATAGCTTCGTACGGAGCATCGTCGCCTGGCTCATCAGTCTGTTGTTCTTCAATTGGATCGCCTTCGCCACGTACAATAATGTAACTGTGACTAACACTACAACAATCAACTAAGTATCGCTCAAGCACATAAGGTGTTGTAGGGTATTGTACTTCAGCTTCGAAGTGATTCACTTCGCAGTTTGTTAGCTGCGGAAAATCTAAAGGCTTTGCTTGAATTGGTGTTGTTTTGACAGCGGAAAGATTTAATAGCTTGAACTTATCTAAGCTACGCTCGAGGCTATCTTTAAATCCTTCAGGTAGCTCACCGGCTACACGTACAATAAATTTATAAGTCTTAGTAGACTCTGTTAAAAAATCAGAAAAGTTTTTCATCGTAGGCTCCTATAAACTATTTATCTATATCTTTAAGTTTGCCAAGTAGTGCGTTACGATCAATAACTAAGTCATCTCCGTTGATAGTATCGCTAGATTCAACGTTGCCTTGATCTAGCTTTTGCTTTTTAATCTGAGCATCGAGCATTTTTAGCTTCTTGTCCATTTTAGCTACTTTAGCATCGAGGCTTGTTTTCAATAATCCGCCTGCTACTTCGAAGATACGACCGCTATATCGTAGCTCAGCATTCATACCGAGGTCCATAAGGTCTTCGTAACTGCTCATAGCTTTGTCTGCAATATCATCTAGCTCTTGATCTGCTTTAGCGCCAAGGCCTGATACTCTTGGTAGCGCACTTGATATCTTATCTACTTGCGCAGAGATATCTTCAGTTTCTTCAACTTTAACTAATTTCTTTTTATATTGTTCGTCGGCAACGTCTTTGGCTCGACTTTCCTGTTGTTCTTCAATTACTTCTTGATTCTCAGGTAATTCAAATAATGATTCAAGTTTTTTAGTCATAGTAGTTCCTATTATATACTACTATTTATTTACGACGTGAGCCCTGGTGGAATATATCGTCTTCAGTTACTACACGAAACTTAATACCTTTTTGAGCACAGAATGCTTCAGCTGCTTGCCACTTTGCTTGATTTATAATAGCTTGTATCTTATCACGCTCGGATCTTGCTTCGCCTAATATCTGTTTTTTAGGTTTAATTTCTATTAGCTCTACAATACGGTTTCCTGATTTATCTTTATAAGCAATTAAAAAGTCAGGCAAGTAGGTCGTTTTGCTTTGCTTAATAGGGTTGATATAAGGTATACGCATAGGTTCACTTGCCCATTCTGTGATGTGTGCGTTTTCGTCACAAAACTTCATGAACACAAATTCCCAACTACTACGGTATGTAGGTGCTTTGTTGCCCATATACTTCTGGGGATTCTTTGGTATAAATTTACCTTTTGCCCACTTGTTAGCCATTATAAATGTATATTTCTATTTTCAATTGTAGTTTGTGTATTTTCTTTTTTAATACCAAGTACACTTGTGTTAAGGCGATTGTGGTTTAGTATTTCAGTTACAAGTTCCGAAAGTTGATTAGTTTCATACTTCTTCATTGTATCAATAAGTTCAAAGACTTTTACGCCATCAATTTTTGCCTGCTGTAACAACACAATACTAATTGCGTCAGCTGCTGTTTTGCTAAACCCTTTTCTTTCAAAGAAACCTCGCACTGCGATTACTTCATTAGAAGCAAACTCTAATTTTTTTGAAAAATAAGTATTAAAGAATTGATTTACAGTTCTATCATTCGAACGAGTAGACTTTTTATTATCTACTGGTAAGCTACTGTTAATAGTCATTTATAATCCTAATTGAGTATCTAAACTATTTAGAAACACAGAATTAGTTTTCTGTGATTCAAAATCAGCATCTGCATCAGCTAATCCGCCAGTGCCTCCTGCTGCTTGATAGTTTTGTCTATGTAATGTTTTGCGAGCACTTTCAAGCGCTGCTGGGTTTTGTCTAATTTCATTTTTAGATAAAGAAACAATTTGTTTAGTTTTATTCGTAAGATTAATTGTTTCGTTTTGTTGCGAATCCTGTTTTGGAAACACTAAGTCATCTAAACCACCTATAGTTGAAGGTTGTTTATTTTTAAAGTCTGTACTATTAAAGCCGTTGCGACGCAAAGAGTTAAACGTAACATTACTTTGCTGTTGACGTTGCTGAGTCTGTAACTGCTTGTTGAAGAAGTTATTTTCAAACCGGCTTTGCTTCTGACGACTGTCGTCTAAATCAAACTGATTGCCTGAGTCAACACTTTGAAAATCTTTTTCAATTTGAGTATAGCTTAAACTACTAGGCTGATGATCATAGTGTACTTGAGCAAACCCGTCTGGACTACCTTGATTTTCGTTTACATTCCCTGTTTCAACATATACTGATTCATAATGAATTGTAATATTATTAGCAAGAGCTTTACTACCGTCGGCATAGTCAAGATCATCGTGGTCAAACTTAGTTAGTAAAGGATTTACTAAAGTGTAACGAGTATATAGACCTCTTGACATTTGACTAATATGTATTTCTCTAAAGAAATGCTTAGACTGTATTTTTGAATCAAGACCGTAGCGTGCTAGGCCCGACGCATATGTATTGTCTGGATTATATCCGCTAGGACGTGTTTTGTAGTTACCATCAACAAAGTAATACTTATAGTATGCTTGTAGAAGCCCCGAAGTTAGGCTTTTCTTGTCGTCGTGTAATGATATAGTAACTGGATCATACGAAATCTTTGTTTGTATGTTTTTCTTTTGATTATATCTGTTTAGTGTTTCTACTTGCGGAGTAAACTTAGGAAGCGAAGCAGTTTTTGCTAGCAATCCAATTTCATTTAACCCAAGACCGCTTGCTGACATAAATCCTGGCAGGAATGATTTAGCTGCTGAATTTAATACAAAGTTAACATGGTATAGAAAAGCAACCTTAGGTGCTAATTCCATGTTGTTATCTACAAACAAACGACTGCCGTGATCGTACGCACCTAAGTTACCTTTAGGACCGTAGTAGCTATCGTTAGTTTTTAAGTAAGGTGAAAACTTATATCCCATGTTAATATTTATCCATAAAAAAAGGGGGTATAAACCCCCTTCTATTAAAAAGTTAATTACTGTTAGTTTGTGCCAACACCAGTACTTAGAGTACCGGTTGTTCTTTCTACAGCAGCACCAATGCCTGCACCTTGCGGTGACTGAATAGCGTTGTCGTAACGTATGTCTAAGCTAATTGTCATCGCATCTGATGTTGAATAGCTTAACTGGTTGTAGTTAGCGCTGTTTAAGTAACAGCCAACTAAGTCAAACGTTTCAAGCACTACTGGCTCATGAATACCGTTACCGCCGTCGAGTATCTCAATCTTAGCGGCAAACTTGTAATCTAAACCAGACGCAGCGCTTGCTTGCTCGTAAAAGTCGAACTGCTTCTGAAGCTGTTCGCCTACTAATAACTGAACGTTGTTATTAACATCTTCACGTAAGTTAATGCTAATATTCTGCCATTCGTGCTTACCAGCTAGGTACACTTTACTGTTGTAAGTATCAAGTGTAATTTGCTCAAAGTTCACGGACGGGCGGGTTACGTCAATAACCTGCTTTGTAAGTTCAGTAGTAGGAGTACTGATTCCGAAGTTAATAAATGAAACTCGGAATCGGTACTGTAACTTTGGCATCAACAGTGCCTGGTTATTTGCGCTTTGATTATTCGAAAGCGGCACTGTCATTTTACTAAGTGTACCTACTGGCATATTAATTGCTCCTCATTATAACTATATTTAGCCGTTTTATAGATTTGCTATCTCACCAGTGTTCTTAATGCGCAATGGAATGTAAATAAATTCAATTGCCTTAACTGGTTCAATTGCAATATCAATGTATAGCTCGTTACGATCAATTCTAGACGGTGTGTTGTTGGTCTCATCACACACAACTAGGAAATCGTAAAGTGCTCTGTTACCTACTAGTTCTAACAATAAGCTCTCAGTAGCCGCTTTAATTTCGTCTCTTGTGATCTTATCGTTTGGCTCGAATAGGTATGGCTTAGATAGTTTCTTTAATTGCTTTCTCATGTAAATTACTAGTCTAGCAACGTTAATACGATCCAACGCACTAGCATTTCTCGAACGTGTCTTTTGACCAAACGCAACTAGTCCGGAGCCACTAATAAACGTAATTGGGTTAATTGCGTTTTCGTATAGTGTGTCTCTTTGACCATTGTTAAGCGTTGTAGCAACAAATTCACCTTCGTTATTAATGTAACCTGTAGAGCTAGCATTAGTAATACCGCCTCTACGTGTACCAGCCGGAGCAAACCATGGGAACGATACTTGGTCGCTAAGTGCGATAGTACGTAGCATCATGTGGCTTGGCGGTACAACTACATCGTTACCAAAGTTATCACTGGAGAATCCACTTGGGTAGTAAACACCCATGTATTCGTCTCTGCTTACAATACCAAACTCATCGTCTTGCGGTGAGTTAGCACTGTTAAGTGCGTAACCTTGTAGTGAAGGTGTATCTGGCTTTAATCTAAACGGAGTATCAGCAACGATAAACGCTGTTAGATCTCTGTCAAAGTTTAGAGTAATAAGCTCGTTGTTTAGTTCTGCGTAACCAGGCGCTGCTAAGAGGTTAAAGTCTAAGCTTTCGTTGTCTCTAATAGCATCGTTATTGTTAACTGCTGCTTGCAGACCAGTAACAATTACCTTACGCTGTGCGAAGCGACCAAAGTTGCCAGCGCCGTTTTCTTTGTTAGCACTGTCAGTAACCCAACGGTGTGGGTAGTAGTTTTCCATATCTTCGCTGCTGAAACGATCGTTATCGTCGTTAAGATCGATGTAGTTCATTTCGAATCTTCTAACGTTGTAACCGCTTCGACGTAAGTTCCATAGTAGCATTCCCTTAGGGTATAGTGCTGGATCTGGAGCATCTGGGTCTAGGAAGTCGGACGCAAGCAGTTCTTTAATAGTACCGCTTGGTGCAACTGTCGCTGTACCGCCGGTTGTACCGTAACGAGCATCGTCAAATAGTACACCGTCTTCAGTGCTTTGATCAGTAATATCTCTTGGAGTGCCCCACTTAGCTTCAAGTGGTCCAGGAATTGTACTGTCGTAAACATAAATTAGTGGGTAGTTGTCAAGGTCTGCTGTGCTAACCCAAATGTCACCGTCTGCAAGTGCGCTACCATCGCTCTGTGTTTCAGGCATGGAGAATCTTACTTGCGGACCATTTGGATCGGCGCTAGTAAACACGTTACTGTAACCTCTCCAGTTAGCACCGTCGTGGTACATAATGTCAACTTCGTCAATAACATTACTAAACCATCTCTGCCCTTGTGTCGCTATAGCGTTTGGAGCATCAACAGACGCAGTGTATGTTAGTGAGCGCCAGTTAGTAGCTTGGTACTGCTTAGGGCTTGTAGAAGCGCTAGTACCGTCAACATAGTCTAGGTTTGCCATGCTTACTGGGTTAGTAGCGTCGTATGGTAAGAAACCAATTGTTGTTAGCATACCGTCTGTATCAACAAACTTAATTTCACCACCAAGCGCATGTGTAATTTTAATCTGGAATAGATCAGTTACTTCAGCACTTACATTAGTGATGTTCGCTGCGTTAATAGCATTAGCAATTACATCAGCATCAGCACTTTTGCTACCAGTAGTAGTAACGCTAATACTAGCAGGTGTTTGGTAAGTTTCGCTGTTCTTAACTGTAGCAGTTAAAGTAAAGCCAAAAGTGCCTGCACCTGGGTTAGTAGCGCTAATAGCATCTGTAGTAATAACAGTAGCGCCAGAAACAACTCTTTGATAAATCTTAAAGTTTGCTACTGCTGGAGTAACAGCATCAACGTTTACCTTAGCGTAGTTTACGCCTATAGCAATGTTTGCGCCGCCGCCTGTAGGATCAAGTGCTTTAATAATTTCTGCGTTGTTATTGTATGCTAGGGTCTCTTGCTTGTCCCAAATTAGTGTAGAACCATTCCAGAACTTTAAGGAAACATTCATACCTGTGTTTGGAGTTGAAGTCTTTAGCCATACACTACCAGTCGGGCGTGCGTATGTGTCTGTGGACTTAAACTCAGGAACACTAGTGTGTCTAGAAACTTGAAGTGCCGGTGGGTAGTAAGTACCAGCAGTTAGCCCCATCTGGGTAAGCTTAGTAGCGTCACCGCCGAGTACAATAGGACCAGCTAGTGTGCTGTCGTCTGCGCCACTAGCAGTGCCATCGCTGTAAATCTCTAAGTACCCATCAACGTTTGCTGCTGTAACACCTTGGATAGCAAGTGTATTAATGTTACTAGCAATCTGTGTTACTGATTCTTGATCAACTGCTAAAACTGTACCGTTGATCTCAATGTTAGCTGCGCCAGCAACTAATGCTGGGTTAGCAGAACTAGACTTAATCGCAGGCCAGCTTGCTTGCCAAGCGTTAGTACCAACTTCGACCCACGTACCGCTTGTGTTCTTGTACCAGTATCTTACAACGTTTGTTAATGTAACAACAGCATAAGAACCAATAGCGCCGATGGAACCTTTTGGTGTGTAGTCAGCTCCGTCAAAGTCAACAACTTGAGCTTGCTTGTAAATGTTTAGTGGAACTTTGTTGCCAAATGTTTGACCGTTTTCGATGGTCTTAGCTGCGCCATTCCATTGTTGTATACCGAACAATGTATCTTCAACATCTAACCAAGCAGTGTTATTTGGTGGAAACGCATCAGGTGCTTCTTCAGTTGGTGCTAGCTCAGCCATGTCAACATCAGCTCTTACTACATAAGCACGGTTGCTCACGCCTAAGTAAGAGTATGCTGCTTGTAGTCCGTACTCATTAAGCTCACCAGCATGAATTGCGTTATTGTTTTCGTCGGTTTCAAAAATTGGATCACCGAAGAAATCAGCTAATTCTCTCTGAGAACTAATTAAGTATGCTTTGCCAGCGTTAGCTGCTGTAGTGCCTTGCGCAATACCTGTTCCAGCTGCGTTTGCTTTGTTTTCACGAGTCGCAACGAATATCATTGGAATGGTGCCAGGTTCGGCCGGGGTGTAAAAACTTTCGTCTATTACTTGGACCTGTACGCCTGGTGAAACTAATCCTGCCATGTTTTTCCTCTCCTAAGTGGGTATACTGTATTTATACTTTTGGAGAGAAAAACTTTTAAATCATCATGGTTTTATGCTGTCTATCAATTGTTTAAGCTTAACATGTAACTCGTCAATTGAGCTATTGTTATCTAATACGTAGTCAGCACAATCTTTAGTTAAGCTCATAGATGACGCATCTTCAGGAGGCAAGTGTGCTGATCGATCTACCCAGATACAAAAATCATAGGTATTGTCAGCTTTCATTTTGCGCCACTCTCGAATATTTCGAAGACCGCAGTAGATATCGTATTGTTTAAAGATTTCAGAACCAAGTAGCCCCGGGTCTTCGAAGTTATAATCTGAGATCATATCATACCATTCAGCACGCCTGTTATGTCTATCCGCATAACACTCTTCGGCTGTGGTATACCCGTATTTGTCTTTTAGATCGTTGTATATAAAATGATCAGCACAAAACTGACTTGATGAAATGAAATTATAATCGTATTCATCTCTTAACATTTCGCAGACAGTGTCTTTGCCATGCCTGCCGTGCCCAATTACTAATAATTTTAGTTTGCTCATACTTATAATATACTATATCGAAATGTAAAAGTCAACATCTTAATCCAAAAAACCATAAATCAATTCTAACAAACCAGCGGCCTTTGTTTTTTCCAAAACCAACACGGAGCATACGATTATTTTTATCAAGAGCAATATACGTCATATTTTATTTTAACAAATTATAACTATTTGTCAACCAATAGTAAAGCCGTAACCGTATCCGCCGGTTACTTGTGTAGAAACTTCCTTCTCAAGCTTTTCCATATCAGCAGTTGCTTCTGCTTTTAGCTGACTACCATTAAGACTTGTGCCGCCTTGCGGTCCGGCAATAGTAGCAAACTTTTCTCTTGCTTCGCCGAGCATGTACTTTGAAGCAGCTACAGCATAGTCTTTGATCCATTGCTGTGCTAGATAGTCTGCTAACAGTTCTTCGTCTGGACGATAATTGTAGCACATCAGCAACAGTTTTTCTTGTGTCCTAGGACGCTGTAGTATTGTCAGCTTCTTAGTAGTAGAGTTCCATTTAAACTCAATAAAGCTACCAAACATACGACCAACAAGTTCTTGGTACTGAGTAAAGAAATTGTAAGTTGCTAAGCCGCCCATGTTTGAACCGCTCATTAGGTATGTATTTGTATACGCCATATTAAACGGCTCAAACATTGATCCACCGTCTCCGCCACCGCTTCTTGATCCAATACTGCGTCTAAAGATTTGACGCACTTCGATAATTTCATTAGGCAGTATGTACTCATTCTGATCCTGCACTGTTGGCATAAAGTGATAGGCTTCTTCAACACTGTTGTCAGACCGTTGTCTAAACTTACTAAATGCTTTATTCAAAGCAGTTTCGTAATGAATAGGATCTAACTCAATGTCAATCATTCCGCCACCTAATAAGGTGTGAACGTAATCATATATCTCTTGTCTTGTAGTAACAGCCATTAGTGTGTCTCCAATGTATTTATACAATAATAAATACAGTATAAAGGAGAGAGCCAATTCCTCGTCTATCATTATACAAACCTGAAAAAGGTCCTGACTACGAATTCTTAGATAAACAAATCTTTGAAATGTTTAGCGTCGGCGGTGTTGACATGCATCTGCATAAACTTTTAGGCACCGAGCTTACTGACGAACAAATAGAAAACGGCGACACGGAGCTTACTCCGACGTCTATTCAAGACATGTTGTTCTTAGAAAATCGAGACAGGCGCTACGATAAAGATGTTTACGCTATTCGATGTGTATACAACGTTAGTGACTTAGATTTTGATCTAAGTCAGTTTGGCATGTTCCTTACTAACGACACACTGTTGTTAACTGTACATATTCGCAGTACGGTTAAAACATTAGATAGAAAAATCATCAACGGTGACGTAATTGAATTACCTGCGCTGCGTGACGAGTATGCGTTAAACGATTCTAATTATGCTCTTAAAAAATATTACGTTGTTGAAGATGTTACAAGAGCGTCGCAGGGTTTTACACAAACTTGGTATCCGCACTTGTACAGACTCAAGCTAAAGAGAATTACAGATAGCCAAGAATATAAAGATATCTTAGCTATCGAAAACGACGATTGTACTACAGTTGGCGACGGTAACTCTGTTTACGATACAGAAATTGTAATTAACAATGCTATTGTTGAAGAAGCAGAGCTAAACGCTGCCCTAAGCGGTTATAATACTGCGCACTTTTTTACAGTACAAACAGACGGCAACGGTAACATTGAATTACTTGATTCAGACAACGACGTTATACTCGACGAGATGCGTCGTCCTGTAAAGTCTGGTTACAAGGGTTATTTACTTGGTGACGGTATTCCGCCAAACGGTTCGCCATTCGGCACTGGCATATACTTTCCTACAAACGCAGACGATGGCGACTATTGGTTAAGAACTGATTACATGCCGCAGCGTTTATTTAGATTTACTACTGATCGATGGGAAATGATGGAAGATAGCGTAAGAGTTACACTGTCTAATACTAACAATAAAACCACACAACTTGGATCGTTTGTTAATAACACAAATACAGATGTTATCGCAGGCGACACAGTTGAAGAACGTCAGAGTCTAAGTAAAGCGCTTAGACCGCAGGCAGACTGAGAGATATAATGGCACAGCATTTTTACGATAATCAAATTAGAAGGTACTTACTACAAGTTACTCGAATGTTAAGTAACTTTTATTGGGAGAACGGCGACGGCGCACTCAAGCAGATACCCGTAGCATACGGTGATCCTTCTAGACAAGTAGCAGCACTCATAGCACAGAACAGCGAAGCTTCTATGCCAAGCGTGCCTCGAATCGCAGCATATATTACCGGCTTACAGATCGATAACAATCGTCGAGCTGATCCGATGTTTATTGACAAACGTCATATTAGAGAACGTCGCTATGACAGTGCAGGTAACGAATATTTAGAAGCAGAAGGTAAGAATTATACTGTTGAGCGCCTTATGCCAACACCTTATACACTTTCTTTCAACGCTGATGTTTGGTCAAGTAACACAGATCAAAAACTACAAATACTCGAACAATTGCTAATATTGTTTAATCCAAGTTTGGAAATTCAAACTACAGACAATTATCTAGACTGGACTAGTTTAACTACTGTTACTTTAACAAACATTAACTGGTCAAGTAAATCTATTCCGCAAGGCACCGACGATCAAATTGATATTTCAACTTTAACTTTTGAAACTCCGATCTTTATTAATCCGCCTGCTAAAGTCAAGCGCCTTGGGGTTATTACAAATATTATTACCAGTATATTTGCTGACGATACTGGTAGTATTGAAAAGGGCGTTACACGACCTGAAATCAATCAATGGCAAGATAAAGCAGCACTAGCTATGGATTCTAAGACTGTTGTTAAAACAGACGGCGACGGTAATGTAGTCGAAGAAGTTACAAACTCCGGAGCTACTATTGGTGTAGCTGATGCTGCGCTTGGTGTTAATTACCAAAGCACTAGTCTTGTTGTGTTAGACAATACTATTAGACTAAACCGTGGTGAAGGACTGCCTACAGCATCGTGGGAAGGTTACATCACTGCGTTACCGTTCCAATTTAAAGATTATGTAACTACAATAAAATTAAAAAGAGCAGACACAGGATACGAAATTTCTGGTACACTATCACTAAGCTCAAGCGATCCGACTGTACTCGATGTTAACTTTGACTTAGATAGCTTTCCTAGTGATACTGTTATCTCAGGCCCGCACGGTGACAGAGCTACAATTGACCAAATCATCAATCCGCAAAACTTTGATGCTGTCACTGCTAGAGCAAGTAATATGCGAGTACTAACACTAGGATCAATTAACGGTAGTACAACAGCTGGATACGATGGCCCTGACGCTTGGAAGGATCTAAGTGGCAATGATAGCTTAGTAGCAGGTGCTGGCGATATTATCGAATGGGACGGTGCTAAATGGGTCGTAGTATTTGATGCTAGCGAGGCAGAGAAGGACAGTACTTCAATTTATACTACAAATATTAATTCTAATGTTCAGTATAAATTTAATCCAGACGAAGGCGAGTGGCTAAAAGCGTTCGACGGTGTTTATCCTCCAGGAACCTGGCGCTTAGATTACAATTAAAATATATATTAGTATGAGTATTAAGTGCAGTGGTGCTTTAATTTACGCTTTAGACACTAAAAGATTTTTATTTTTATTTCGTAAGCAAAGCAAAAACAATAATGTTTGGGGACTAGCAGGCGGTACTAACGAGATAACCGAAGCTCCCGGGCCAGCACTGTATCGTGAAATATACGAAGAAGTAGGCAATATTGATGTTATTAAAACGTTTCCGTTAGAGACATTTGTTAGTACAGATAAAAAGTTTAACTACTTTACGTATCTATGTACAGTTAAAAAAGAATTTATACCTGCGCTAAACGACGAGCATTCCGGCTATGCTTGGTCAAGCTATAATGATTGGCCGCAGCCATTACACCAAGGCATTGTAAAGACGCTGCGTAGTAAGACAATTAGAAAAAAATTACAAACAATTTTTTCTATTTTAAATTAAATAGTAACAAACTCAGCTAATCGTGGCTTGACGATTTTCTCTTGTTCGAGCCAGTTGATCGCTAGCTTCTTTACACGCATGTCGTTTGATTCTCGATAAAATGTACTGTCGCTTAAATGATCTAGATGATCGTATAAAGATTTTAAAGCATCTTGATCTGTTAAACCTGCTGTCTTAATTCTTTCTAGTATGTTAGAAATAATTTTATCGCCCTCTTGTGTATCCATACCAAACGACATAGTTAATCCTTACTTGTCAAAATTGTGAAGAACTGTTACAGGCTTACCAACATCCGGTGCGCTTGTAAATTCTAAGTAGTACCCAGTTGGTCGAGCAGTTCCGTCTCCGCTACCTGCTCCTGTTGCAGTAAACACCGTACCGGGACTACTGTTAGCAGCACCAATAAGTGTAAAGTTTGTTGTACCAGTAGTAGTAATAATGTATTCTGTGCTTGTTACGAAACTACCGGCAGTAATTTCTTGCCCTGTGCTTGCGCTTGACGGATTTTGTACAAGTGCGTAGTTTGTAGTTGCTAACTGAAATACGTTTTCGACTAACACTAAAACATTTTGAGCAGCAGCAGGTTCAACGTAGTCTGTGTCTCCGCTGTCAAGCGGGCCAAACATAGTAATAGTAGCATCACCGTTACCTAAGCTCTGCTGAGTAATAGTAGTTGGTTCTTTAAATCGCATCTTGCGTAGTGCACCATTTTGATAACATTCAAATTCGTTTGAATCAGTGTTATAACGAATGTGACCTTCAGTATAGCTAGTAACAACATTAGCATCAGTGCCTTTTGGCACTAGCATCATGTCTGTACTATCCATTACTACTTGTCCGTTAACATCAAATATAATGCCCTTACCGTTTACAGTAGCACGATTAGTAGTTTGTCTTTTAACGTATCTCATTATGCTTCCATGTAGCTAACAATAGCTGATAAAGTAGTGTTCGAAGCTGTAAAGCTTACTTTGTCACCTGCGTCGAGTATAACACGGCTAAAGTCCCAAACAAACGTGTCAGTGCCGTCGACCGGTATAGCATTTCCAATTCTATTTACACTTGTGCTCAAGCTGTCACCACTTGGAATAAAGTGTAGATCGAAAGTTTCTTGACTGCTGGAATTATTACAAACACTGATGTTTAGTATTGCGTACTTCTTGCCAGCTGGCACTGTAATTGCGTCAAGTTGTGCTACAGTTAGTTGATTAGTTGCGATTGCCATTTTGTTTCCTTAAAACAACATTGCGAATAGCAATGCTTTATCTTTACTTATTAGTTCGCCAGTAGAACTGTTGTCGTTAATGAAATATACACCAGTGCCGCCTACGTCTTCTGCTTTAGCATATATCTTTGTGCCATCTGTCGGTGCTGCTGGATCTGTAATTTCAGCTAAACTTATTGGGAAAGCAGTAGTTATAGAACCAGTTCCGTTTGCACTCAGCGCTAAGTCTGCGTCTGTAGTAGTTGATAAGATTCCGTTATCTTCAATTTTAATTTCTTCTATTTCAGTACGATCATCATAGACTAAAACACGAGTATTTGAATCAACAGCTAATCGAATTAAACTCGGCGAGCTCGATGTATCAAAATCCTCAGGACGGACAAAAGTATCTCCGTCAGTTAGTGTAGCTACACCGCCTGCTGTTAATCTGTATGTAATTAAATCGTTTACTGCCTTAGCACTAGTTAACGCATCGTCGTCGAGTACATGACCGCTACCCGGGTCAGTAATAATGCCGCCGGAGTAGTTAAACACATTCTCTTCGTAAGTAGTTACTCCCTCAACACTTACTATACTATTCACTGGTGTTAAGTTTAACTTACTAGACGATCGTATGCTGTTTGTGCCTAGTGGCATAAAGTCGCCGTTAGCGTCTTCTAATTTCCAGCTTCCTGTGCCGCTTGCTCCGTTTGTATAAAATGCTAATTGATCATCAAACACTATACGAGCGTTATCATAGTCGCCTCGATCAACTTCTAAGCCGGCTTTGTAATCTAATGACGAACTAATACCGTTTCCTGTCTGACCATCGTTAACAATGATAATATTATCATTAATAGTAACTACAGTCGATTCAATAGTAGTGCTTGTGCCTTGTACTTCTAAGTTACCACGTACAACTACTGTACCTTGTAGTGAACTTGCGTCAGCAGTAGTGTCAAGAGTAATAGTTCCTGCTGAACCATTATCAACTATTACCTTGTAATTATCATCAGTGACTCTTAATACTCTTGACATTTACTTTCCTTAAATTGCTACCAGACGAATAATGGTTTCTGTAGAGTCATCTTCTACGGACCATGTGTACTGATTGTTATTGTAATCAGTAGCCTTACGACCAGTAATTTTCTTCAGTGTTACACGACTTTCGCCGCCGTCTACTGCTCCGAATAGAACCATTTCGTTAGCAGCTAAAGCAGAAAATGCTTTGTCTACTAGACGACAAACAGCAGTTGCGTTACCTGCGCCGTTAGATACTGTAAATTTGTTAGAACCTTTTTGGTTAACAATGTACGCAGCAGCATCGCCGGAACCACCTACATGTGCTTCTACACGAATGTTTTCTTGTGTTTCAGTACCAGCAGCACGCTGGTCAGCAGTAGCTGGATCACCAAAGAATCTTTTGTTTAAAGGACGTCCCATTTGTTTCTCCTATGTTGACGTTCTAGGTCAATACGCTGCGGGTAACAGCATAAGTCTTAGACATTGTATTTATCAACATAAAAGAAAAGGCATACTAGCTGATAACACTAGTATGCCTAATTACAAATCATCATAAGATAGGTTGTATTTAGAATAGGACCACACAGGTTGCTTGTGGTGCTGCTGCATAGACTTCTTTGGATACTGGTGTCTCGTTTAGTTGTACGAGAAGGTTCATAGACACAATCCCATCAGTAGATACGGCAGTTGCTACCACACCGTACTTAACACCTTCTACATCGGCTTGAACCGGAATTGGAAACCCGTCCCAATCATCAGTCGTTGCTGGGATGTCAAAGTTGGCTGAAACCCAGTTAGGGCTCAACAGTGGCGTGATGCGACGGTAGGAGATTGTATCGGCGATCGGGTCACCGTTTTCTTCGCGACCAACGATTTCCATCCGTTTGTAGTAGCTTGTTTCGCAGACGACTTCTTCAGACTCAACGTTGAAATGATGCTGTTTGAATTCAGCAGTCTCGACAGATGGTTCACTGGAACCGAATACCAGTAAACCAGCTACCAAACCAACGATAGCGAAAACAGCGCCTGAAATAGCAGTAGACATAAGTACGTTTTTCATAATGTAGTCCTTTAATGTGTATTATTACTATAACGCACAATAAAGTTTTTGTCAATTAAAAAAAGTCAAAAAAATAGGACCCGTAGGCCCTATTTTCTTGTATTAAGCTAAACTTAGCTAAAGGAAACGTTACCGTTAGTAATAGCAACCTTAGCTAGGTAGTCTGCTGCGTTACCCAAGGACGAAGCAGTGTTAGAAAGTTCAACATAACCGTAACGGGTTAGGAAGCTAACTACTGGCTCGAATGTGCTTGGGTCCAGTACTACACCGCTGGACATTAGCGGAATGTATGGACAGTAGAACGCTGCTGCGTCAGATTCGCTAGAACCTTTGTAACCAACTAGTACTGCTGCACCGTCGGATGCGTAGGTGTTCACGTAAACCTTCATAGCATTGTTAAGAGTACCAACCATCTTAGTGTTAGTTGGTGCTTCGAAAGTACCTTCAGTTGTACGAGCGAACGCAGAAGTAGTTGCGGACTGAAGAATTGTAAGTGCTAGTGGACTTACAACTGCCCAGTTACCAGCGCCACGACGTGTACGCTGAGCAATTAGGTTGCTTGCTCTGTTGATCTGAACAGCAAGTGCTGCGTGCTCATCACCAACGAAAGTAGCTGTACCAGATACTGCTGCTTGATCGTATGTTTCAACTGCTGTACCAGCTAGAGTGTCTAGGCTGGATAGTACTTCTTGGTCGATTTCAGCAGTAATTTCTTGTGCCAAAGCAGCCATAATTTCTGCTTCGATGTCGATGCCATGCTGCGACTGTGCGTCTTGCGCACCTTCGAACGTCCAGCGAGCGGATAGCTTGCGGGATTTAGCTTCAACAGTCTGCTTCAAGATCTGAATGCTTAGACGGTTACCAGCGGAGCCTTCAAGTGCTGCTGTGCTATCTGCTTTAGCAGTAGTAGCGTTACCGGAGTAAGCTTCAGCAATCTTGAATGGGCTAAGTGCTTCTTCACCAGCTACTGCACCAGCAGCGCCAGCACCTGCAGTGTCGCTGTAGCGAACACGTAGGGTGTGAATCTGACCAACTGGACCAGTCATTGGCTGTACGCCGACTAGTTCGTTAGCAATTACTGTTGGCATAACACGTCTGATTACAGGAAGAATCACACGGTTAAGGGTTGCAACGTTACCAGCAGATGTAGCGCCAGCTGTTGCACTCTCTGAAAGATACTTGCGAGTATTTTCAAGAGTTGCTTCCATTACGGACTTCTTGTTGCCTGCTAGGCCTTCAAGTAACGCCACTTTAGTGTCGTTCCAACGTCCTTCTAGTAGTTCTGACATTTTTGGTCTCTCCTTATTTTAAGCCTGCAAGACGCTTGAGATCAACTACGTTGCCCTCTGCCTCTGCTGTAGAACTGTTATTAATTATCTTATTGCCTGTTATTTCTGTGCCTTCGTTAATCTGTGCCTTTTTACCAGCTGCAGGCTTAGGAGTGTCCCCTTCAATCACCGCAGGTAAGTATTTGTTAA